>Ga0307970_1000241_pt1 | contig 33771 bp, 34 predicted proteins | sample OrgLakmetagen712_FD_202093 | JGI IMG/M metagenome (GOLD analysis project Ga0307970, IMG submission 202093) | Saline water microbial communities from Organic Lake, Antarctica - #712 | ecosystem: Environmental > Aquatic > Non-marine Saline and Alkaline > Saline | place: Antarctica: Organic Lake... | reverse complement strand
ATAACCTGCGGCCTTAAGCTCGGAAATTTTGTCGCGGTCCGGAGCCGCACCGCGTGCTTGATCCGGCTTACCGCCACCTTTGCCACCGGCGATGGCAGCAACTTCCCGAAGAATGTCTCCGGCTTTCAGGCCTTTAGCGATCGCATCCGCACCGCAGTGCACCGCGAGATGCAGCTTGGAGCCGTCGTCGACGATCAAGAGCGCCGGACCACCGAAACCTTTCTTCTTCAGGCCGTTCTGGAGCTCCTGCAATAATGATGCCTCGGATTCGAAACTCTCGACAATGGGATCACCCTTGGCAATCAGATCGCTAAGCGCTTCATCCGCAAGCTTGGCGGCTTGGGCCGATTGGATTTTCTTGATGCGCTTCTCTGCTTCAATCGCTCCAGCCTGAGTCTCCTCGAGCGTACGAATTCCATGAGCATAGGTCGCATTGAGTTCTGAAATATCCGCGCGCTCGACTAGCATCGCACCCATGATGTGTGGGAAATCATTAACAATCTCGGGCTCCTCGCCGAGCTCGGCAAGGCGCGCATTGGCCTCTTTAAGCTTATCACGAGCAGCGCTGAGCTCCTTGTCCCATTTATCCACCGCTTCGTTGTAATAACTCCATGCGGCTTCGCCACAAACCGCCTCGATACGGCGGACACCGGAAGCGATCGCGCCTTCAGATTTAATTTTGAACAAGCCGATTTCACTCGTCTTGCGGACATGCGTGCCGCCGCAAAGTTCCATGGAATAACCGTCTAAAGCGTTGGGCTGACCGCCGATCTCAACCACGCGCACAAACTCTCCGTATTTATCTCCGAAGGACTGCATGATGTCCTTTCGACCCTTGATCGAGGCATGGGCTACCTCAGTCGAAGAAACGGTCATATCTTGCTTGATCGCTCCATTGACCATTTCCTCCATTTGCCCGATTTGCTCGGGAGTAAGAGCGGCGCTGTTGAAGTCGAATCGCAGGCGATTCTCATCCACGGACGATCCCTGCTGAGTTGCATCTGTGGAAACCACTTCGTGCAGGGCCCAGTGAAGTAGATGTGTCGCGGAGTGATGAGCTTCGATGGGGCGACGGCGACTGGCATCCAATTTGAGCGTGACGCTATCGCCAACTTTCAGATCTGCCGTGGCATCGACGATGTGGGCGCGTGCTTGTGCGACTTGCTGGGTTCCGTTGACGTCGATTTCGTTCCCGGAAACAGTCAGCGCCCCGGTATCTCCTGCCTGTCCGCCCATCTCGGCGAAGAAGACGGTCTTGTCCGTAATCACGAATAGAGAATCATCCTGCGGATGAATTTCCAAAATAGTCGCTTCGGTTTCGTCTTTCTCGAAGCCGACGAATTCAGTCACCGCTTCCGAGGAGATGTCGAGAGCGCGAACAATGGTGGATTTCTGCGCGGCTTGCGCCTTCTTACGCTGTTGGCCCATCAACTTTTCAAAGCGTGGCATATCGATTTTCAGCCCTCGCTCCGCACAGATCAGCTCAGTGAGGTCGATGGGAAACCCGAAGGTGTCGTAAAGTTGGAAAGCGATATCACCGGAAAGCTCATCATTACCGATATTGGCAACTTCCTCTTCAAAGCGTTTCAGCCCTCTGTCCAAGGTCTGGTTAAAACTCGCTTCCTCATTCTCCAGCGTTTTCCGCACGGCATCAGCACGGGTTTTGAGCTCAGGGAACACATCGCCCATTTGCTCGATCAGCGCACCAACCAGCTCACCGAAGAACGGCTTTTCACCGGAGAATCCAAGTTGCCTACCGTAGCGCACGGCACGGCGGAGAATGCGGCGGAGGACGTAGTTCCTTCCGTTGTTCCCGGGAAGAATACCGTCGGCGATGGAGAATGATAATGTCCGCAGGTGGTCAGCGATCACGCGGAAAGCGATCGCATCTTTCATCTCCTCGGAGAACGCACCGCGATCGGCGTCCGGTTCCGGATAAATATCCGTATAGGTTTTCCCACAAAGCTCCTCGAGCCTCCGGAACAGTGGTTGGAACACGTCAGTTGCGTAGTTCGTTGGCTTTTTGGAGAAATCAGTGAAGTGATTCGTGTTGATGATGAGCGAGCAGGCACGCTCGAAGCCCATCCCGGTATCAACGTGCTTGGCTGGAAGCTCGCGGAAAGTTCCGTCTGCCTCGGCATTGTATTGGATGAAAACTAGGTTCCAGATCTCGATGCAGAGATCGGAATCCATGTTGACCAGTTTTCCTTCCGAATCTCCGTTCGGAGTCATGTCTACATGGAGCTCGGAACACGGGCCGCATGGGCCAGTTTCACCCATCATCCAGAAATTGTCTTTCACGTTGCCGTTGACGATGTGTTTCTTGGGATCGAGGCCTTTCTTTTCAAACATAGCCGCCCACAAATCGTAGGCTTCTTGGTCGAAGGTAGATGGATCACCTTCGGAAGGATTGTAAACCGTAGCGTAGAGACGTTCCGCCGGCACACCCCAGCGCTCGACGATCAGCTCCCAACCCCATTCGATGACTTCTTTCTTGAAATAGTCGCCAAAAGACCAGTTTCCCAGCATCTCGAAAAAGGTGTGGTGGTAGGTATCGTAGCCAACATCCTCAAGGTCATTGTGTTTGCCGCCCGCACGGATGCACTTCTGGGTGTCAACCGCGCGCGCCGGACTGTATGGCGGCTTCTCGGTTCCGAGGAAATACGGCACAAACTGATTCATCCCCGCATTGGTAAAAAGCAATCCTGGAGACTGCGGCATCAGCGATGCGGACGGCACGAGAGTGTGTTGCTTTTCAGCAAAGAAATCAAAGTAGGATTGTCTGATCTGTGAGGAGGTCATGGTGAGGGGCGGGAGGTTGGACAAAGTCGCTTTCAGAGTAAAGCGGACAATCAAGGATGTATCCAATCCCATCACTATGAATTTCAGTCATCAAAAGTGACGAAATTGTGACCTGAATAAACGAAATTCCATACTCAAACTACCTATATTGGCACGCTTAAAGCTCTTCAACTTGAATTCCCGTGGTTAGCGGATAAGCTGCGGCGGATTTCTACTTTCTCACGAGAGAACAAGATTCGCCGCAGCGATCCGAGTGGGACTCACCTAAGTGCTTCAGACCCAATACAGAATTGGTCGATACTGAATTGGTATTGCCCAGAAGCTCCCCCTGTGCTTGTATCCGCGCCCGCCAAGGCGGGATCAATTTTATGGCAAACAAGGATGTGACTGACCCAGTGCGGATGGAGAAAATTGTTTCTCTCTGCAAACGTAGAGGCTTTATTTTTCAAGCGGGCGAGTTGTATGGAGGCCTTAATGGATGCTGGGATTACGGCCCGCTTGGCACCGAACTGAAGCGCAACCTGAAGGATTTTTGGTGGCGCAAAACCGTCCAAGAGCGCGACGACGTGCTCGGTATGGACGGCTCTATTTTGACAATGGAGCAGGTCTTGCAATCCTCCGGCCACATCGGCGGCTTCAGCGATCCGATGTGCGACTGCCTGCTTTCCAAAGCCCGCCTGCGCGCCGATCAGATCGAGCCACAATCCGGCACAGTCTACCACTTCAGCGGTGCCACCATGGCAGAGAGTGATTGGAAAAGCGAAAAAGCCTATTCTGTGCTCCAACTTGACGGCCAAGACGAAGCCAAGACGCGGAAGACCGCACGCGAATACTATTCGCAGTTCGTTAAAGAAGGTGAGCTGAACAAGAAGCAAATCGTCAAAGCGATTCAACTTGAAGGCGAAACCACTGAGGAAGTCAGCCAGACCACAAGCTACAACCCTGCCAACGGTTCGCTTCTCACCGAGCCGCGCGAATTCAACCTAATGCTTCAAACTAACTTTGGTGCGACAGGAGAACAAATCGCCTACCTTCGCCCGGAGACTGCGCAGTCGATTTTTTGCCAATACAAAAATATTCTCGATTCCAACCGAGTCAAACTCCCCTTCGGCATCGCCCAGGTTGGCAAGTCTTTCCGCAACGAGATCAACCCGCGCAACTATACCTTCCGTTCGCGTGAATTCGAGCAGATGGAGATCGAGTATTTTTGCCATCCGGACCAGGGCATGCAACTGACCGAAGAATGGTTGGAGACGCGTCTCCAGTTCTATGCAGAAATAGGAATTCCACGCGACAAGCTACACATCCTCGATGTCCCAGACGGCGAGCGTGCGTTTTATTCAAAGAAAACCTACGATATCGAATACGAATTCCCTTTCGGTATCCAAGAGCTCGAGGGCGTCGCGTACCGCACGGATTACGACCTCGGCGTCCACGCCAAAGGTTCCGGTAGACCGCTGGAGTATTTCGACGAAGAGACTAAAGAACGCTTCCTTCCACACGTGGTCGAGCCATCCGCTGGTTGTGACCGTACGATTCTGGCTCTGATCTGTGAGGCATTCGACGAGGAAGATCTCGGAAAGGACGGCAAGAGCGATGTTCGCACGGTGATGCGCTTCATGCCTTCCATGGCACCCATCAAGCTCGCGATCTTCCCGCTTCTGAAGAAAAACGGGGAACAAGTCCGCATCGCCAAAGAAATCCAGAAGGAGCTGCAACCTTGGATGAACGTCTTTTACGATGACGGTGGCGCCGTTGGCCGCCGTTACCGCCGTCAGGACGAAATCGGCACCCCGTTCTGCGCGACCATTGATTTCGAAACTCTCGGTGAGGAAAGTCCTGATCTAAAGGGAACTGTCACCATTCGCCACCGCGATTCTATGGAACAAGAGCGCGTCGCAATCGAAGATCTACTCGCTTGGCTAATAGGCCGCATCCGATAAATCCAACCTCAGCCTCATATTGAAGTTGCAACACACACCATCCCGTTGCATCCAAGGGGGTAGAGAAACCACTCAAGACCATGGCAGACAAAGAAGATAAGAACGAAGAAAACATCGGCGGAAAATTCTATGTCGACAGCCAGTGCATCGACTGCGATCTCTGCCGTGAGACGGCACCGAACAATTTTACCCGCGCTGAGGACGAAGGCTACTCCTACGTCTTCAAACAACCTGAGAACGACGAAGAGATTGAGCAGTCCAGAGAAGCCATGGAAGGCTGCCCAGTGGAAGCTATCGGCGAGGACGGAGACGAGTAATCGCTATGGCCGCGCCACGGAAATGGAATCGGCCCCGGAATGGAAGTGGGAAACCGAAGACCGGGCGAGAAAATATCCATGACGAGCTAATGAGCGAGTGGCTCGGCTGTGACAAGCCGCTCAATCTCGGCAAGAACGTCAGTGAAGCTGGTAGCTGGATCGACGATATTCTAAAAAAGCAATTTTTTGCGGAAAGCCTCGACGAGGAAGAAGTCAAAACTGCGTGGAAAGAGATAGCCGGAGATTTTATCGGCGCGAATACCGAACCCGTATCGGTTAAAGATGGCAACTTGGTTCTCCGTGTAACCCAACCGGCGGTGCGCTTCCATCTGGAGCAAATGAAGCCGGAACTCCTCCGCAAAATCAAAGCACGCTTCGGTAACGACAAAATCCACTCCGTGAGATTCACACTCGGCTAACCCAATATGTTTAAAAATCTTATTTTCGATTGGTCAGGCACTTTGGTGGACGACATGGGACCAGTGATCGAAGCCACCAATGCGGTCTTGGAAATCTACGGTGTAGCGCCATACGACCGCGAAGGCTTTCGAAGGAATTTCCGACTCCCCTATCGTGAGTTCTACGCAGAACTGCTTCCTGGAATCGAACTGGAGGAACTAGAGCGCCATTTCCGGCCGGCCTTTGACGAAGCTACTAGCCTTGTGACCGTACTTCCGCACGCTCGCGAAAAACTGGAATGGGCAAAGAAACGCGGCCTGCGCATGTTCGTCCTCACCTCGATGGATCCGGATGCATTCAAGCGCCAGCTCTCCGAATTCGGCATGCAGGACTTCTTCGAAGAAACCTATGCCGGAGTGCTCGATAAACGCGAGTTAATCCATGAGATCATCGAAACGCATGGCTTAATTAAGGATGAGACCGCTTTTGTTGGCGACATGACGCATGACATCGAAACAGCACGTCACGGTGGAATCTCCTCAATCGCAGTTCTTACCGGCTACCACCATGCTGAGGTTCTCGCCGAGGTTAGACCTGACATCACCGTCCCCGATCTCGGCGTGTTAGTGAAAATGTTGGATAAGCCAAATAGATATAAAGCCGAGCGCCCGATCTCCACAGTCGGAGCTCTCATTCACGACGGGACTGGCAAAGTCCTCATGATACGCACCCACAAGTGGAGTGATCTCTGGGGTATTCCCGGAGGAAAAATCGAACGTGGAGAACCGAGCGAAGAAGCGCTGCGACGCGAGATCAAAGAAGAGACCAACCTAGAGATTTCCGACATCCATTTTGTAATGGTACAAGACAGTATCGACTCACCCGAATTCATACGTCCTGAACATTTTCTACTTCTAAATTACCTAGTTAAAGCTTCCTCGCATGAGGTTGTGCTAAACGCTGAGGCTGAGGAGTTCCAGTGGCTCACAATGGCCGAGGCCATGAAATTGGACCTGAACTCTGCGACGAAAATCCTTTTGCAACGCGTCAGCGATGAGAAGCTTTTGTAATGAACCGCGACGAAATCGAAATCAGGCGACTTGAAGTTGAGACTCACATCGGCGTTCCAGAAGAAGAGCGAGCTACTCCGCAAAAACTTTGGATCAGCATCTGGATGCTACCATCGCAGGGATTTTCTGCTCTTCAGGATAATGTGGAAAACACCGTTGATTATCATGCAGTGTCGGTTCAAATCACCGAACTCTCAGCCGCCCGACCACGTCGTTTAATAGAAACACTCGCTGTTGAAATTGCGGAAATCTTACTTCTCACGCACCCTCTCGCGTCAGTGGACGTGAAGATCGAGAAACGCATTCTGCCTAACACAGAATTTGTCGCGGTGAAGATTCACCGCGAAAGAAGCTAGAAAGAATAGGCTTCAATCCCTTTTCGGGCGCAACGTCTCTTCATCAATAGGTATTGCCCGTGGTGGATCCGATGGAAAAGGACCCATTGCAGCTGGGCTGGTGCGTAAATGGCCCTTAATCAGAAACCATATCCCGGTCGCTAGAAGAAGACACAGAAGTTTCGCTATCCAGTTTTTCGACAGTCTCAGTTTCATTTGATGAAGGCCCGTGAAAGAAGATTTCAGAAATTCTCTCGCGGAATTGTTTTTCAGTTAGGTTGCGATGTAGCTCGCCGGATTCGGAAATTGAGATACTACCGGTTTCCTCGCTTACCACAACGGCAATAGCATCAGTGCGCTCCGTAAGACCGATCGCAGCACGATGCCGTAGCCCGGTTGATCTATCCTGCATTTCCTTCTCTGTCACGGGAAACACACAAGCCGCACCAGCAACTCTATCGTCCGCGATGATCATTCCACCATCGTGTAGCGGTGATTTCGGGTAGAATACAGACATGGAAAGCTCAGAAGTGAAATTAGCATCCAGAGACACGCCTGTCTCAAGCTGCTCTTTCAAGGAGATATCGCGCTGAATCGCAAACAAGGCTCCAACGCGCTTCTTGGAAAGCTGCACAACCGCGTCAGCGAAACGTTCCACAAAAGCCAAGCGCCGTTTGCTCGAAAAAGAAAAGAAACGACTGCTACCCAAACGTGCCAACGCATTCCTGAGCTCGGGCTGGAAAATCACTAAAAGAGCGAACGCAAGCACTGCAGCAGAACGCGTAATCAACCAACCGATAACCTCCAGCTGGAATAACTGAGTTACCAAAGCAAGCAGAACAAGAATCAAACCCAGCCCGACTAAGATCTGAGCGCCACGAGTCGCACGGAAAGCTCGATAAACTTGATAGATGCAGAAGGCGAGAACTAGAATCTCGATCCCACTACGCCAATGTCTTCCGATAAAATCCCACATGTTCGCCTTGAGCCTACCGGCGTTTCTTAGATCTGTCACTTTCAAAGCGATTTCGTCTTAATATCTACCAAAGCGTCTTGCCGTTCGTGCCTAGCTGGCCTTTAGTTCGCACATGCACGAAGAGATCAACTTAGCCCGCGAAGTGAACGCAGTTCAGATTCCCAGTGGTGATTCCATGACGCTACCTGCCGGAACGGCGGTTTTCATCACCCAGCGCCTCGGCGGAACTTATACAGTCGCAACCTCCCAAGGCCTCGCACGGATTTCTTCACAGGACGTGGACGCACTCGGCATCGATGAAAAAGAAGAGCAGAAGAAGCAAGAGAACGCAGTAAAGCTCAAGGACGCTCCTTTAGAAGAACAAGTTTGGGCGCAGCTCAAAGGAGTTTATGATCCGGAAATTCCGGTCGATATTGTCAACTTAGGACTCGTCTACGACTGCGCAATTCAACAGGAAGGCGATAAAAAAATCGTTCAGGTTAAAATGACACTCACCGCACCAGGTTGTGGAATGGGCCCTGTCATTGCTGCTGATGCCCAAGCTAAGATCATGACTATAGACGGAATCGACGAAGCCAATGTTGAGCTCGTGTGGGATCCGGCTTGGAATCAAGATATGATCACCGAAGAGGGTAAAATGAAGCTCGGCATGGTTTAATTTGACCTGGCTGGCTCTTAGAAAATCAACTCCGAGAATCGCCCGTAGTTTGGTCGATATATTTGATGATCGCAGGAATTGCTAACTGCAGAACGTCTGCGACATCTTGGTAGGCTTGAGCGCCCATACCGATCGGGTCCGGAACATCAGAGCCAATGCCAACGCCAGGTAGATCTACAAATTCACAAGCCAGATAGTATTTGTCTGAAAAATCTGGGAATTGACGTTCTAGTTGGGCCAAGTGACTCGAAGTCATCGTGAAAACGTGAGTAGCCTCATTAAGTAACTCTTTAGTCACAGACTGGCTTTTAAAGTCCTTCAACTGAGCACCAGCGTTCTGACAAATTCCCTTCGTCTCCGCGCTACAGGGAGATCCACCGTAAGCGGCAACCCCTGCAGATTTTACCTCATAATCTTCCCGCCCTTTGACCGCACTACTAAATAGGGCCTCAGCCATCGGGCTGCGACAGGTGTTACCAGTGCAAACGAATAGAACTTTTTTCGTGGCGCTCATTTGAGATTAGAATGCCTTTGGCCAACTCCTAGGTCAAACCAAACACCAAGAACACGTAATAGCGGTTACCCTTTAAATAGCTCAACCGCCTCAAGAAAATTTTCCATGAACTCTGGATCTCTGATCAGGCTTCGAACCCATATCACCACAGGAGCCAAGGCACTCATAAGTAAAAACACTGATACGAGATACCACGTCGCTGACTTTCCTTCAGGCGCAATGAATTCCACCCACCATGACTCCTTGTCCACAACCTTTGTATTAAACATTTGGTTATTCTCTTTGAGTTCAGTGAGGAATGACTCGGCAACCTTGGGGTTACCAGTGATGTAAATGTGTTTAAACCGCCGGCCTGGTTTTTCTTCAAGATCGATACGGCGCATTTTTCTAGGCGTCGCCTCTACTGGCCGAAGAGTGAGTATATGCGTCTCATAAACAAACGTCTCTTTCAGCCAACGGTCAATTCGTGTGAGTTGCATAATTTTCTGGTCTACGTTGTCTACAATCTCAGAACTTTATACACCGCTCTGCATCATCTTCGGTCCCATCAGGAAGATCGGAAGGAAGGTGCCAATGAAAACCCCTGCGATCAGGCCAACCGCAATAAGTAGAACGAGGAAGCTGACCGTTGCCGAAAATGCATCCATATAATTTTCCGCGTCTTCCTCATACATCTCCGAAAGCATGGATAACTGGGAGTCAAGCGATGCCGATTTTTCACCAATAGAAAGCATGTGGGTAACCTGAGAGTCCACGGAAGTATATTTCGCAAATGCCGTAGACAATGGAACCCCGGAGTGCTCGTATTTATCCGCTGCGTCACGAAGTTCTTTATAAAATGGGGTGCCCTGGACGCTGTTAGCCGATACGCGAATTGCCTTGGCCAAATTAATACCGTTTCCGTGAAGAAGCTCGATCGTTGAAATAAAAGTCATTTGACGCAACGACATGATCAACATGCGAAACAAACGCCATTTCGACATTGCGATACCCATGATCACCCCCCGAACGCTCTGGGATTTTGAGATGGTAACACCAATTGCTATTACCAAAATAATGAAAATTGGCCAAGCCGCTTGGGTAAAGTGACTGATCTTAAATGAAATTGCAGTGAGTCCATCTGGCGCCTGTCCCACGCCGGCGAGCATTTCCTCAACCTGTGGGACAATTTTCACCTGAGAAATGATGAATGCACCAACCAACACAGCGATGATTACAGAAGGCATTAGAGTCGCCTTTTTGATGGCTTTCTGAAATTTCAGCTCACTGGTGAGTCGGTCTGCAAGAGAGCGGAATGCTTCATGGAGTTGCCCAGCATCGGATCCAGCTTGAATCAGACCAATGATGGTATCACTGAAACGGCCAGTACGGCGAAATGCCTCGTGAACGTTCATACCAGTCCCGATATTTTCACGGATACTATTAAGGCACTCGACCATGACTTTATCCTGGAGTCCCTGAGCAAAGTATTTCAACGAATCCGCAGTATTAATCTGTGCTCGCAGCATCGAACCAACCCCCCTGAACAAGGTCACTTGATCCTTCTTTGAAAATTCTTTTATCTTACCACTGCCGAAAAGATTGATCTCAATCCCTTTCTTCTTCGGAGCGGCAGAACTGTTTTTTTTCGAAAACGTCTTGGATGCGGATGTGTTAGTCATCGGTGTATGTCATGTCGATGACCTTACTCAGGGCAGCAAGGTCGGTTTTTCCCTCTCGGAGAAGCCTCAAGCCACTGCGACGAAGGTTTGGGAGAATTCCTTCTTCTGCGACTTTAACCTCTAGCTCGTATGGTGTCATCTCTCCTTTTGAAAGTTGATCGGAAACCTTTGGTGAAATCGGAATAATCTCCAAAACTGCGGTTCGTCCTGAATAACCAGAATTACGACATTCTCCACAGCCTTGGTCACTCGCTTTGAAAATCGAGACGTCTGCCCATGAATCGTCGAGGGAGAACACCTTTCGATCGAGTTCAGAGACACCCTCACTCGCCTCTTTGCAATAAGGGCATAGCATTTTAACCAAACGCTGTGCGCATGCAGCTTTAAGAGTCTGAGCGATCTTCCAGCGTTCGATACCCAGTTGTTCGAAACGCTCAATAATTTGGGACGCGCGTGCGGTGTGAACAGTCGTCAGAACCTTGTGTCCTGTTACGGCTGCTTCGATAGCAAGCTCAGCAGATTCGAGATCCCTTACCTCACCCATTAGAATAATATCTGGGTCGGACCGCATGAACGACGCGATCATGGGCTTGAATTCATTCGGGCTCTTCAGGTCACAGTGAGTGATGCCGGGAACCTCGTCCTCCACCGGATTTTCTAGCGTCAGGATATTAACCTCAGGGCGGTTAAGCTCCCTGAGAATCGCGTTAAGTGTAGTTGATTTACCAGAACCCGTGGGGCCTGACATCACGATAATTCCAGCAGGAATTTTCATGACTTTATCGAGCGCGAACATTGTTTGAGCATCGAATGCCAGCGTCCCCTTCCCCAAGGTGACATTGATATTACTTTTATCCAAAAGACGCATGGTCACGTGGTAACCACGATACGTCCTGTGTCTTTCATAACGAATATCAATAGGGCGATGGAAATAAGCGATGGTGAAACGCCCCGAAATACCTGGTGCGGTGTTTCGAATCTCTGTCGGCAAGCGCATTAAATTAAGTAGAAATGCGTCCAACCTATCCTTAAGTTTCATCGGAATTTCCACCTTCCTGCCAATATCGCCATCTACACGGAACGCGTAGTAAAAGTTTTCCTTCTCAACTTTAAAGTGGATATCGGAGGCTTGGGTGCGAACCGCATCAGACATGATAGTGGCCACCAGTTGGGCCATTGGTTCCGAATAATCGGTGGTCACATCAAAATCGCTAATCCCATCATCTAGGTCCTCGACATCAATTGCTTCAAGTTCGGAACGACTCGGTCCACTGTTCGTCCCAACTGATTCTATCGCGTGAGAGATTTCCGAAGCTAGCGTGACGACTTTGACGATTTCCAAGTCGGGAAACCTTGGTGCCAAATACTCCTCTGCAAGCGGGCTCCATGGATTCGCTGTCGCAACAATGAGCTTATTCTCACCGGACCTACACAATGGAGCAAAGAAGCCGCGCGTCATAACGGTCGCGTCGCAATAGGTATGCAGGGAAGCATCACAAAACTCAGCGACCTTCGGGAAGAAAGGCAGGTCATTAATTTTGGCGATCGCCGCCATGAAGCAGAAGCGGGTCACCCGGTTGGGCACCTGGTCCTGCGATAAATCTGTGAAACTGGGATCATGCTTGCCCAGCTCAGACATTATCTGATCACTAATCAACTCATTGAAAGAAATGCCATCGTAGTCAATCACTTCGGTTTAGTATCGTTTAAGGGAGTTCAAAGTGTTTACGGCAAAGGAAAGCCCAAGACTCATATTCCATTGTTGAGACGGTCATGAATGGACGTATATCGAATCGCTTGACCACGGCCTTATAAATTTCACGACTCAGCGTCGCGGCAGCGATCGGATTGATCGATCCCACTCCAATCGCATCCGTATCTTCTGCGTAAAGGACAGGAGTCAGAAGTAACTTCCCTAAAACGTGCACAGAATCGAAGGACTCGTAGAAAGCCGAGGGCGCGATCAAGCGGCTTGCAAAGGGGATGGATGGAGCCGGCGGACTCATGGTCGATGCAATGGAGTGGCTCAATTTTCCAATCACGGAGCCAAGACGCTCTTCGTCGGTTCCCATCACGCGCGCAAGAATTTCAAGCATATCAGCGGGTTCGGCACTCGCCTGAGCCTCCCGCACTTTAGTGAGTGCGTTCATGATATCGGTATCATTCGCAGCGCCGGATATACTCAAAGCCTCAGCAGTACGCACATAACAACCGTCTAAAACTGCCTCATGGTTTTCAACCGCCGGTAAAATGGCGCCATCAGATGGCTGTTGAGAATCAGTCGACATATGGGTTTGTGGGCTCAATATCGCGATTACCTACGTTTTGCTCTACTAAATTTGAGACTCTCCCGCTCTGCAGCTTCAAATTCTGTTCGCGCCTCCGGTTGGTGAAGGTCGCTGGTGCGAGGATAATATGGTGCCTCAGCAGGTCTCATCCCACGGATGGTGCGGCGTAGATTCGGTTCATGGGCAGGCCCAGGATTATATGGGTTAATCGAATGGAAATCCGCTGGAAGTTGCGCTTTTTTGTTGATTAGGCTACTCGCTCGATCAGACGCAGCACCATTCGTAGGGTCATAAGACGTGGGTGTAACGATGAAGACTAGTGAGGTCTGCTCTTTGGTTGCCTCTTTACTCTTAAAGAAAAAGTTGATGATGGGGATATCACCGAGTAACGGAATCTTGTTTTTATCGTTGTTTTGCACCTCACCGTAGAAACCGCCCACGACGAGGGAGTTCCCATCAGGAATACGCGCAAGCGTCTCGATCATGGACTCAGTCACACGTGGATAACGGTTACCTGGAACACCACCAACGCCCACACCGATCACTTCACCAGTAATTTGCGCCGATCTTGGGCGCATTTTCATACGAATCGTTCCGTCGGGAAGTAAGGTGGGAGTAACAGCAATGGAAATACCAATCTCACGGTGGTTATCAGGGTCTTCGGTGATCGCTTTATCACTGGTATCAATCTTGTAGCGAACTTCTTCGCTGACTGTAGGCTGGCCGGTCGCACCTCCGGGAGTGGTTGTTGAGGTGATGATGGGAATTCGATCAATAATCGAGATTGTTGCCTGCTCGTTATCCTCAGTGATCAAAGTCGGGTTTGAGATCTGATTGGAAATACCACCGGCATTCAGTGCTTTAAGAACGCCGTTTAGCTGTATCGGTGTGAGAATGATTCCACCCTTATCGGCAGCAAACGCAGCTGGAGAAGAGCCTGTAATTGGCGCGGTGAAATCGGTGGGTAGACCGAACAAATTACCCAAGTTACCGCTGAGTTGTAGCGGGATACCTTGGGTTCCAAAGTTATCGATCCAGTTGACCCCAACCTTTTCACTAGCTGAAGAATTGATCCGGAGGATTTTGGTTTCGACAATAATTTGGCCTTTTGCCTTATCAATGCCGTGTAGGAGCTTACGTGCAGCTTCGATCCGAGTGGCTGAGTCCACAATTACGATGGTGTTGGTTTTAGGCTCGAAATTTACGATTCCGGTGCCAGGCGAAAGCATCGGTCTAACCAATTGCTTGATTTCTTCGATGTCAGTAGGGCGGAGATATCGCAGTTGATAATGCCATTCGGCGCTCGGTAATTGACCGAGTTGCGCTTGAGTCAGTGCATACACGGTATTACCCTTGGTATGCAGCGAAATTCCATACATGAAGGCTAGCTCCTCCATCTGATTTAACGGATCACCGTCGTCAAGGTGTCCTGTGACGTTGAACTCAGGTCCGCTAATCTGCAAGTTATGGAAATATTGGCGGCCGGCTGATTTGGCTAAAAACTGAAAAATATCATTCAGAGCGGCATCTTTAATTATATAGCCCTCAGTGGTTTCTTCCAAGTTTTCAGTGCCGGGTTCTGTATTTATAGCTACAGCATCTTCAGAAGTATTATCACCAATAGCAGGAGTTTCAGGGTTTTCGAGGGCTACATTGGCTGTCTCGACTTCGGCTTCGAGCTTGTTGAGACCACTACCAATTGCGGAGCCGGGAGTGTCTTGTGCGTTCGAAAGAATCGAGCCGAAAAGCAGGATCGCCAGCGGCAGGTATTTTCTATGAGCTTTCATTCGTAAAAGTTAACAGTTGTTTATAATAAAGTAGAGTTAAATTTTTTCCTAACGCTGACCACTTGGAAGACCCAATTGGAGAGGTATTTCTTCTCCAGAATCCACCATTCCAGGCGGCCTGAGATCATCTCCAGTAGCACTCATACCCGGAGGTAGAACTTCGAGTTTGAGAGCTGCTTTCTCGTTCCCATCAACATCAAGGAAAACTACCTCGTTACCAGTGACACTGAGAATCTTAAGTGTTTTGAGCCGTCCTTGGTAGACGATCGAGAATTCATCGGATTGTTTAAATTCCCGCCCACCTACCAAGAACATCTTCTCAGCCGGCATAATTGTCGTGACCTTGATAAGCTTGACGATTTCTGCAAGGGGAATTGAAGGCAGGCCAGAGGAGTTCCTAGCAGAACCGATCGATTGCGTCCTTTTCACAGCGGGTTTCGCTTGTGGGTCTTGGAAAAGACCGAACGGATCCTTAGCACGCTGTTTTATCGAAAACCGATCCGACCTAACCTTGATAAAAAGTTTTGTTTCGTTTCCAGCAAAACGTGAAGCTTTATCTAATAATGGATCGATTTCAGTAGGCTCGCTGTTAGTGTTGCGATTTACTTTTTCGATCACTTTTTTCTCAAGTTGCATGAAGGCACCTGTGCTTTGTGCTCCGACAATTACCGAGAAAACCAACCAATAGGATATGGCTGACAATATTGCTCCATTCCTGGAGCAGAAAATACGGTTAAAATTAATATTCATAAATATATGAAGAGGTCAGTTTTCCCAAACGGTGTAAACAACTTCGAAGTTTAGGGGAGACACTTCAGAATTTCCGGCAGGAGAAATCTTTAAATCTTGGAGTTGCAGATTTGGCATGCGCGTTTCTAATTCTAACAAGGCCTTCTGAACTGATCGGTAGGTGCCACGCAAATTGAATCGCATACCAGTGGATTTCTGAGCAGTTACGCTCCCAAGACTCCCTGAATTACCGAGTCTCTCGAATGCAGTTTGTTGGAACTCTTTGGGAGGAAGATCTTCACCGATCAACCGTAAATTGGTCGTTACCAACGAAAAAGTATCTTGGTCCAGAAGCTCCTGCCAACGCTTTGAATTCTCCCTCTGTTCACCCAACTTGCTTTCAATCTGGGCTGCGGCCGTGAGGCTTCGCTCATTGCCTTCGTAGTATTTGACCTTAGTTTGGTAACTCTCGGAGAATTTGCCTTTCACAAAAACGCAAACTCCGACGAATATCGCAGCGAGTATTATAGGAACGACGATTCCAAAGATTATGATTGGTTTCTTATACATTGCACTTATGGAGCTTTGGCTACCGGAATTGCGAGTGGATCAGCAGCCTCAAAGCGTTGACTTATAGAAAGATTGAACGAAAACGGGTATGTATTGGCATCGAAATCGTCAGCATCTTCTCCTAGAGCCCGGCGGAATCTTGCGTTTTCCCTCGTCTTAATGTTAACGACAATACTTCGTGTCTTAGGAGACGGGTCATACGCGCTATCTCCAGTGAATTTAGCTACCTTGCCAAATTTTGCTGAAATTCCTTCGGTCGAGTTTAGGGAGTTCAGGTAACTTAACGCTTCCTCTCGTGCCATTCCTGAAATTTCCCACTGCTTGATAAAACCCGCTTTCACCTGACCTGGAACGGGATCAGGCTTAACGGTGTGTGTGAATGTTTGAACTAGGATCCCAGATTTTGCCGGAAAGAGGCGCGAGACCATTTCCATCGAGCTCCATCCTTTAGAGCGATCCTCAAGTAAACTATTCCAGTGATCCAAGCGTTTACTCTCTTGGCCCAGCATCGTCATCCGTTGCTTTACCTTCATCGCCTGACTTTCATCAAACGACCATTCCTCCTTACTGATGATGCGGATTACCGAAAAACTCATTGAAAGCAATGACAGTAAAACCAGGGCAACCAAACCTAGCTTTGCAAATTTGAATAGACGCAATAGGCGCATCTCATTGCGGCTTGGGAACAAGGTCACTTCCTCTTCAGAAGGAGATAGAAAGTCTTGAAGATACCAACCCTCCGTGCGAAGCGCCCCGAATGTGTGACTCTGGTTTTCTGCATCTTGTTCAGAAACTTCTGCCACTGATAAAGCAAGCTCAGGGGCCCAAGAAGGGAGCTCCGGAACTTCCGGAAACATAATAGTTTCTACATTGGAATCTGGGAAATGATACCGCAGGTCTTCCGAAACACGGGTGCCTATCTCTGCACCCAAAGGTAACAGGAAAATATCTGGGTCGACGAATTCAACCGACGCGTTGGAAGTTGCCACAGCACTCCAGAAATTGGATGGGCATGGCTGTTTGCGGTGCTGGATCGCGCGGATAAGGCGGAGGTCCGAGTGCTCATTGAAAAATGCCATCGCAGTGAACCAGGGATACTGAAGCACCGCAACGAATGGCTTATCAATGCCCCGTTGAATCATATTCGGCAAATCCATGATCGCGACCAGAGGCGCGCAAACGGCATGAGTGATAAGGGGAAAGTTTTGTTCATTCCCCAAATCTCTTAATCGCTTGAGAAACTCGTCAGATCGGCGCGATAAACTGATGGTTGTGGCAATAGTATTACCGCCAGCAGCTGGATATGGTAAAACCCTCCACGATGCCTGATCAGTGGGCATCGAAGAATCTTCGAGAACCTCTTCCGGTTGCTCGTAGATCATTTCACGCAGTTCATTTAGATCACCTGGGTTATCGTATTTTGGTTTGAGCTCAGCAGTGGAGAACTCATCTGCGATGTGTAGCACGCATCCAACCGATTTCCCTTTAAGGGCAATGGCTTTGGCTATCAGGGTTTCACCGAATTCTCTGGTTTTTTCCGAATCAGTAAAAGTGCTGTTTGAAATCTGTAGACCTTCGCTCCATTGGTTTTTGGAGCGATTATAAAAAAAAGTGAGGACGGAAGCTCCGTCCACGAAAATGTGTTCTTGGAAATCGAGTTCCAAGGCGGATTTATACCAGGCTGGACGTGTCGACCTACTGGTTTTCTGCAGGACCTGTGCTGCCTGCTTGTATTGTTCTAAGACGTTTAAAGACGCCGGATGTTCAAGGTGTTTCAAAGTATTGAAATATTGGGCTTCTTAGGCCACGAATGAAAAGGATATACCGGCACGTCCAGAAGAGGACGGGCCGGTAGATCAATATAGGATCAAAAATCCTATGAGATATTACCAGTTGGCAACGTCATTTGGGTTGAAGTAAACGTTGTCGTCACCGCCAGATGTTACGATGTAGAGAGTTCCAACGGCTGGAACAGCGCCTGCGCCATCAGATCCATTTACGAAGACGTATGGAAGACCTGCAGGATGGCTCGTAGCGGTTGTTGTCACGTTACCGTCTGCATCAGTTACCGTGGTCGATTCCGTTGGATCCGACTCGAGGAATTTACCCGGGCCAAAAACATCGCCCACGGTGAATGAATCGCCAGGATTAAGACCCAGCATGTTGGCGTTGGAGCGAACTGCTTGTTGAGTATTGCGGATCAATAGGATGGATGCGGCACGATCAGAACCTCTTTTCCATGCGCGAGCGCCGATGAAGAGGATGGAGATGAGTGATAGCAAGACAAGGATCACGACGGTGAGCTCGAGAAGAGTCATCCCAGGCTTGATCGCTTTGACGTTGTTTGTGTTTGTTAGTTTCATGGTGTTTGTATTTTGTTTTTCGGTTATTCAGAGAATACGCATTGGCCGTAGTTCCCAGAAGGTTTTTTTGAAGCCTCAGAGGTCAGATATCATCATCAGACTTGTTCATTTTGGCAGATTCTAAAGTTTCAGCGGAGATAAGTCCATTCCTCAAAAGGCGTTCGAGATTTGCATCCCACTGCACGTTTCCAGCACGGCGAATGACGTCTTCAAGAGAGCGGGCCCCGCCGTCGTAATTACTGATTGCGGAGGATACAGCATCGTCGTTGTTTTGTAAAAATTCATACGTCAGAACTCGGCGCTTCGTTCCATTGAGAAGCCCTTGGGAATGGATGAAGATAAGAATCTCCGAGAGACGCGAGAGAACCGAAGCATGATTTTCGCGTGGATACAGCTCTAGAATACGTCCAATGGTTTTTACCGCACCGGTGGTGTGGAGCGTGGAGAGGACCAAGTGACCGGTCTGAGCTGCTTCCATGCAGGTTTCCATCGCTTCGCGATCGCGAATCTCACCAAGGAGAATAATGTGCGGTGCTTTCCGAAGAACATCTTTGAGACCTTGTTTGTAGTTCAGCACATCTCGGCCGACCTCCTGCTGAGTGACGATGGATGGTGCGGGGGTGCGGTGCCCGGGATAGACCGGATCTTCCATATCGTCAGGATATTGATACTCAATCGGGTCTTCAACTGTGACGATATGCTTGGGATGGTTTTGTCTTAACCAGTCAATCAGCGAGGCGAGCGTGGTCGATTTACCTGAACCAGTTGGCCCGGTAACGAGGCAAAGGCCAGCGCGCTTGAGGACACCGTGTTTCAGCGTATCACAGGTATCAGGATCAATTCCAAGGGTATCAAGTCCGGGGATGAAATCATTTAGAATCCGGCAGGTGACTCCAAGTCCAGAGGAAGAAAGGTGAGCTTGAATACGGAGACGACCAGAGCGTTCACCGTTGTCCCCCATGGGTATGCCGTCGCAGGAAAAGTCAGCCACCATGGTTTTGGTGAATTCGTCGATAGCTTGCTGAATCTTATCTTCAACGCGCATTTCCACCGAACTGTCATCACCAAAGCCGTGGGAGCCAGACTCACGATTGCGTATTAGTTCTTTGAGAACCTCATCCATGTTAGCTGCGCTTAACGGGCCGAGTGACTCAAGCTTTTCCATTCCCTTGTTGGTATGGATGTAGACAGGCCGATCGGAACGCATTTGAATATCCGAAACTCCGAGCTCGCGGCAGACGGTAAAGATCATCCCGAGCAACTCCTGTCCGCTCATACCCGTCGCAAAGCGTGTGCTTGTTGCTCCCGGTGCGAAGTTTGGAGGTGGTGGTGGTTGAATGTCGTGCATGATCTTAAATTATTTAGTGATAACGGAAGGTGTGTCAGTCGGATAGAATCCACGCTCCGTTGTCTTTTTCAATACTTCAAAGGCTGCTGGGCCACCTTGTTCAAGGAGCAGAATCGCTTTTTCCTGACTGTCTCTGATTTTTTGGACAAAGCGAAAGCGATCGCTAGCTTCTATGGTGCGCATCTCGGAAAGGTTGCTCCAGAGGCCACGCTCATACCACTGGTCGGAAAGCTGATTAAAGTGATTGAGGCTTCGGTCTAATATTCCGAGCATATTGCGCATTTGCCCAGTTGTGTATTTAAGACTGTCATCCTCCTTATTGATGCGATCATTCAACATTAGCTCCAACACGTTACCCGCAGCCGCGGCCGCAGTCAGTGCTTCTCGCGGATCAACTTCGCGGCTGAGACAGTAATTAATGGTATCAATGGCGAGCTGTGCCGCGCTCGAGGTCAACTCCGCATGTGTGCCGAGTTGCGGCTGGGTGAGGAAAAAATGATAAGCGTTGTAGTTGCCATAATGAGCGGGATCCAATTCGTAAGCGAAGCGTAACTTCTTCTCAATCTGGCGTCTCAGGTAAAATTTATGAGCGTCCGAAGCTGCGAATGCGTTGGTCCTTTCTTCAAGCCCATCCGAGAGATTTTCCAAAAAGAAGCGGAAGCCACCGCTCCAAGAGCTATAATCTTCAATCGCTCGTAACTCTTTTTCTTTTAAATGTTTCAGCTGTCGTCTTTCCGGCTCCGCAGCAATATTGGGCTGTCTGGTTTCGACTTCGGTCCAGTAGTTGTCAATTGGTCCCTGCATTGCCATCGCCACGACTTCACCGTAGGGACTCCGCTTAAGGCCCATCACATTCAAAGGCACATCCACATCAGGATTGGAGTGCAGTTTGTTGGAGCCATTGGCAAACACGACCATACCTCCCCCGATGAGGGCGATAGAGATAATGTGTGCTGGAGACTTCATTGGTTGAAATAAATTAGGCGGTGGCGCTAGTACGGAAAGTGAGTCGAGAAATTCCGGTATGGATCGCGAGTATAGCGGAAAAGTAGAGCACCATGTTTGCGAAGACATCCGCGCTGAGGGCGCCGGTCTTGAAGTACAGACGTTGAGTGAGGTCCGCGAAGCGGTATTGAGGAGAATACAACCAGATCGCTTGAAGAGCGGCGTTCGCTTCCAATTTCAACATGTTGTCAAGATAGCCGACTCCGTATAAACCATAGATCCATAAAAAGAAGGTGACTCCGAAGCCACTGATACCACCGAATCTGGACGCTAGAGAGCACGCAAGCGCGAGCAACGGTCCGATCACGAGAAGAAAAAGAACAAGGAATTGTAAGTTTAGCACCCACCACATTTCTTGCTCAGCAGGGTTTGAAGGCATGGCTGCGAAAAGGCAGATACCCGTGGCGATCAATGCCATCGGGACGATGAAACAAAATAGCGCTAGCCAGATTTCAAGCAGTTGCCGTGTTGGAGATACTCCCGCTGTGCGAAAATACTCGCCCGTTCCAGATTGAGCATTGGACTCCCCGAGGCGGGCAGCGGAGTAGAGGCCCCAAAATAGCGAGCATATCATCAAAGTTGCCCACGCTGCTTGAATTCTGGCTGGCTGGATTAATATAGGCTTCTCCGAAGCACTGGATATTTCCGGAAGCACAAATGGAACCAGCAAAATGGCAATCAGACAAATCACCCAGGCTTTGCGGGTGAAGATTGTCGAGAATGTCAGTTTAAAAAGGCGCATGGGTTTGGGGGAATTAGTGCTCAGTTCAGCATGTTTTTGAGAGCCGACCAATGCTGGCCTGACTCGTTATGGTGACTGATAACACTGCTTTCTATCATGAGAACACTTGGCATTTTCATGGATTCATAATCTGGATGACAAGAAACTAAGCGGAGCACGTTCTCGGAAGACTCACGCCAAATTTCTTCAAAAGTTTCACGAGCAAACGCATCTAGACCGCTGAAGGGTTCGTCCAAAAGCAGGATATTTGGTTCATTCCGATCAATCGAAAATTCAGCCATAATCAAAGCGGCTTTGCGGCGATTCCCGGTTGATAGTTTCCCATAAGGCTTGGTGAGATCGAGTTCGATGCGATTCGCTAAGTCGAAAGCGGCAGCACGAGAATTTTTAGAAATCAATGCCTTGAAAATGGTTTTCGTCGTAGTTTCTGCGTCAAAGCGCATGTCTTCCGGAAGATATTGCAAAAAGCCCTGGATTTTGAAAGTTCCAGAGAGCGACTTTAAGCTGCCAGCCAACGTACGGAGAAGTGTGGTTTTACCTCTTCCATTTCGAGCGATTAGGAAATGAGTCCCCCCTTCTAAACTAACGGATTCATTGAAAGTTCCCAACGGATCTTTGTAACCAATCGCCAGACCGGAATTGAAGTTGATGGTTGGAACTAAGGATGTCATTGAAATGTGAATTTAATTTCGGACCAGCTGTCTCCTGCTAAAGAATTTAAATATTATCAAGGGGGTTTAACTTTCAAGAAAACTTATGCTTTCAACATAAAGATTTGCATGTGAAGTCGTTTCGTGGATGAATCATAACCACAAGGCAGAACAAAGCAACTTCTTTTTAGAAACTTTATTTATCAATTCAAGTAGTAAAGTTTTACGTCGATAGAACTCAACATTCACCCCATTTACCTATCATCTTATTTTACCTAACCCTCAGCGACTATGCAGCAATCCATTGATGCTTTTCTAAAATTCCTAGCGATCGAGCGAGGCCTTTCCGAGGCCTACCAAGTTTCTGTCCAACAAACCTTAACGAGTTTGACGAAATATTGTTTCGATCAAAGCACTGAGCTAAAGGAGCTAGATACGGATTTTCTCACCAGTTTTCTCAATCAGAGGAAACTTCAGGGCCTTGGAACTTCTTCACGCCGACTCACAACAGTTCATCTGAAGATTTTTTTCCGCTGGATGGCCTCTACCGGCACCCTAGCTATGGATCCGGCAGAGCCTCTGGAGGCTGCTAAGGCGAATCAAAAGCTACCATCCACTCTCTCCGCTCAGGTTATCGAGCAGTGGTTGGAGAGCGTTCCCCTCGATAAACCTTTGGGTAGGCGAGACAAAGCGATCCTTGAGCTATTTTATTCATCCGGCTTACGTCTCGCAGAATTGTGCGCAGCAAGCTTGGAGTGGCTGGATGAAGACGAGGGTTTCCTGCGCGTGAAGGGTAAGGGCCAGAAAGTCCGTTTGGTCCGCGTAGGCAGCCGCGCACAGCACGCGATCACCGATTACCTTAAGAACGAGCGGCCTAAGTTAGTAAAACGTAAAACCTCCTCGCACATTTTCATTAGCATCCGTGGCGGACCGCTCACACCCGAGCGGATACGCCAGATTGTAAAGCAACGCGCCAAGTTCGCCGGCATCGACCGCCAGGTCTACCCACATTTGTTAAGGCACTCCTTTGCTACCCACTTATTGGAGGGAGGGGCAGACCTGAGGGTCATTCAAGAACTTCTCGGACATGCCGATATTTCAACGACCCAGATCTACACTCATGTAAGCTCGAAAGGCTTACGCGACACCCATCGAAAATTTCACCCCCGGGGTTGAACTAATATAACTGTCCAACGGTTAGAACTGTGGAGGTATGATTAGCTCGTCCCCCGCTTCCGGTATCACTTGGCCAAATCCCGGAAGCAAGCTACCGATCGCGCCCTCTGGAGTCACCTCGCTAATCTCCAACTTACCAAGTATTCCAGTATTGCGCCGAATGGCGAGAATGGTGCCCTGCTTGACTTGGTCTGCGAGAACAACTTCAATCGTAGTGAATCCGCCAAAATCCGGATCGCTGACATATTCCGTTATACGGCCTATCAAAAGAGCGTTGCGAATCAAGCGCGCACGGCGTTGCTCATCATCATGCTTTTCGAGCTCACGCTGACCGATAAACCCAGCTTCATCACGGTAGGTCTCTGCTTTCTGCTCTGCGTCGCTCTTCTCCTCTGCGAGTTCAGCAAGTTCCGCCTCTTTCGCGGCGAGCTCAGCCTCCATCTTCTCGACCTCAGTTGCTGAGGGTGTGATCGCAATGGGCTCTCTCTGCATATCTCGCTCAAGCTTCATGCGCTCCTGATCAATCTTCAGTTGGTCAATCTGGTTTTGCAGACGTTGCAATTCCTCTGGTGCGGCATTTGCCACTCCAGAATTCATATTTTGAAATGAAAGGACCACCGCCGCAAGCAGCAGGGCGAAAGTCGCTCCCAATAAAACGGTCATTGTATTCACGTGCGGAGGGTGTCGAGAGCCGCTGGGAATGTCAACGTTGCGCATTTCAAAAAATTCGTAAACTGCGCACTGGCCAAGTGATGGCAGCTATTGAAAGATTCCCACGTGGAATTGTTCTCAGATATACCCAAAAACGAAAACAAAGCCCTCACTGTAAGCCAGCTGGTTCGCAAAATGAAGCGGGCAATTGAGGCTGACGTTGGCAAGACTTGGATTGAGGGAGAGGTTTCCAATCTCAGAAAACAGGCTAGCGGACATTGGTATTTCTCCTTGAAGGATGAGAATTCACAAATTCAGTGCGCAATGTTCAGCGCGAACCGGAAAGAAGGCTCTGAAAACTTGCAAGACGGCTCCAAAGTCAAAGTCTTTGCGGATGCCACGGTGTATGAGGCCCGCGGCCAATTGCAACTGGTGGTGATGAAGGCGGAAGCTTCGGGGCAAGGCGAACTACAGGTGCGGTTTGAGGCTTTAAAACGAAAACTTGATGCTGAGGGTTTGTTCGACCAGCAGCGTAAAAAGCAACTGCCCAAATATCCGATGACCATCGGTATCGTCACCTCCCCCACCGGTGCAGTCATTCAGGATATTACGAACGTGCTCCGGCGCAGAGCGCCTTGGGTGCAACCTGTCCTCCTCCCCGTGAGAGTCCAAGGCAGAGGAGTGGAAAGAGAAATTGCAAACGCGATTCAAAAACTCAACTCACCGGAAAAATATGGTTTTCCAGTGTGCGATATACTCATTGTCGGTAGGGGCGGCGGATCGCTTGAAGACCTATGGTGCTTCAATGAAGAGATCGTGGCACGTGCCATCAGTGACTCAGAAATACCCATTATCTCTGCTGTTGGTCATGAAATCGATTTCACCATTGCAGATTTTGTTGCCGATCTCCGAGCACCCACACCAAGTGCTGCTGCCGAGCTCGCCGTTCCCGATGAGGAGGACCTCAGAAAATCACTGGCTCAGTCGAAAGGCAGCATGCTTCGATCACTGAAGCACGCGATTTCAGGGCCAACTCAAGAGGTTGATTACCAAACAGATGCCCTCAGACAAGCTCTCCGCTCGGCTATCATCGAAATCTCCCAGCGCTACCGCGAACTTGCACTTAAACACCAAGGTCTGCATCCACAAAAGATCTTGGAACGCCGCCAGGAAAAAACTTCGGAATTACGCAATCTGATGGAACAACTGACTTCTCGGCGGCTAGAAGCTGCCTCACGAGATATTGTTCAGTCACGTGACATGTTGCGTGCATTAGGGCCGGATTCCGCATTTAAACGCGGTTTCTCCATCACTGTTTCAGAGGATGGTAAATTCCTTCGCTCTGCCGCTGATGTAAAACTCGGCATGCGTTTAAAAACCAAACTGATTGACGGCGAAGTCTCTTCCACCGTTTCTTAACTCCACTCATGAATCCCATGCTCGCCCTCATTGATCCAAGCTACCCGATCTACATCGGCGTTTTCCTCCTGATCCTCATTTTAATTCTGTTGCTGCGCATCAATAACAGACTGGCTCAGCTCACGAACATCACACCACGCACCAAAAAAATCTCTGTGGCGGAGTCGGTCAAGTTCGGCGGCGAACCAGCTGAAGAGATTGACGCGCCTTCCGGAACTCATTTCGATGAATTCTTGCATGAAGACCCCACGCGCCAAGCTCTCCCGAAAAAAGAACAATTCAAAGCCTTCCGAAAATGGCGCGCGGATAAGGGGCTCAACTGGACCCAGAAAGACTGATTTTGCCGATTTAACTCAGGAATTTGATTCTTCTACTTGCTCTCCTGCCATTCTTGACCTTCCTTCATCCTGTAAACGATTTAAACGATCAACCTGTTTTATCCATGAATCTCACTCTCAAAGTTTGGCGCCAAACCGGCCCTCGGTCCAAAGGTAGCATTCACACCTACCCTGCCGAAAACATTCCCCCAGAAGCGTCCTTCTTGGAGATGCTCGATATCGTAAATCAGCAGATTATCGAGCACGGGGACGACCCGATTCACTTTGACCACGACTGCCGCGAAGGCATCTGTGGTTCCTGCTCATTGACAATCAACGGCGTTCCTCACTCGAAAGAAAAAGGCATCACGACCTGCCAGGTTCACATGCGGAAGTTCCGCGATGGAGACACGCTGTGGATCGAGCCTTTCCGCGCTGATCCATTCCCAGTGATTAAAGACCTCATTGTTGACCGCTCTGCTTTTGATAGGATCATCGCTTCCGGCGGCTACATTGACATCCGCACCGGCTCCGCTGTAGATGCAAATTCCATCCCCATCGCTAAGTCTAACTCGGACAACGCTTTTGACGCGGCTGCCTGCATCGGATGTGGCGCATGCGTCGCCGCCTGCCCGAACGGATCCGCAATGCTGTTCACCGCCGCCAAAGTTTCTCACCTCGGCCACCTTCCCCAAGGTCAACCAGAACGTCAGAAACGCGCGCTTTCGATGGTCCGCCAGATGGATAAAGAAGGCTTTGGTAATTGCACCAATCACTACGAGTGCGAGGCCGCTTGCCCGAAAGAAATCTCGGTCGACCACATCGCGCGCATGAACCGCGACTACGCTAAGGGCGTGATCGAAGAGCAATTTGCGTAATCTCTGGAGACCTCATGGAAATTCTTCCTAAAACCCCAACAGAGCCATCTGGAAAGGTTGAAAAGAGCGACACAGAATGGAGAGAGCTTCTCACTCCTGCGCAATACCATATCCTGCGCGAAGCTGGAACTGAAGCACCCCACGGCGAAGTCTACAAAACGGTTAGCAAGCACGGCGAAGGCACTTATCACTGCGCCGGCTGTGGGGCTCTGCTGTTTTCTTCTCTCCAAAAATTTGATTCTCAATGTGGCTGGCCATCTTTTTACGACCCAGCCAAAGCAGAGAATGTGACTACCAAAACAGATCACTCGGGAGGTAGAGTGCGCATCGAAGTCACCTGCGCCCTCTGTGCCGGGCACCTCGGCCACGTCTTTGAAGGTGAAGGCTTCGACACACCCACTGATCAACGATATTGCATCAACGGGGCTGGATTGAAATTCGTTCCAAGTAAATGACCACGGCCTAGTTCTTGGCTAAGTCCTCTCTCTCTTAGCTCAGCTCTACATCCATTTGGCAATTGTGAGGTGGAATTTGAATTTTAGAACTTGCTCACCACCCCAGGTGATACAATCATCCACCTCAACGGCGGCTTGGCGGAATTGGTAGACGCGCTCGACTCAAAATCGAGTTCCTTGTGAGTGTGGGTTCGATTCCCACAGCCGCTACTTTTATCTCATTTTCTGAACCCCAGTAGTATGTCATCTCCGCGAAGCATCGGCATCATTGCAGGCAGCGGAGTATATCCGGAGACCTTCGTTCGTGCTGCACGTAAAGCCGATCCGTCTGCAAGGCTAGTGGTGATCGGCTTCGAAAATGAAACTCGTCCTGATCTGGAAAAGCAAGTTGAAGCCTTTCGCTGGCTGCGCGTAGGACAGCTCTCAAAACTGATCAAATTCTTCCTGAGCGAGGGTGTTACCGAGGCGGTAATGATGGGACAAATCTCTCCCAAGAACCTTTTCAATCTACGCCCTGATCTCCGCATCCTGATGATGCTGGCACGCGTCAAGAAACGGAATGCTGAAAGCCTGTTCGGTGGTATCGCGGAAGAACTTGAAAAAGACGGCATCAAACTGCTTCCGGCCACAACCTTCCTAGAAGACCACCTGCCAAACGCCGGCCATGTCACGGGCCCAGTGATTAAGCCGCGCTGCCTTGAAGACCTTGAATATGGCTTCGAAATCGCGAAAAAAACCTCTGCGCTCGATATCGGTCAATCTGTCATCGTTCGCCATGGCACGGTGCTTGCCGTAGAGGCTTTTGAAGGCACTAATGCCTGTATCAGACGCGGAGGAGAACTTGGGCGAAATCGCAATACCGTGCTCGTTAAAGTTTCGAAACCAAATCAAGACTTCCGCTTCGATGTTCCTGTCATCGGCCCCGGAACTATCAAAGCTTGCGCTGAATCAGGCATCGTAGCCATCGGCATCGAAGCAGGGAAAACCCTTCTACTTGAGCAAGAAGAGGTCACCGCGCTTTGCAATCGTCACAAGATTGCAATCCACGCATTATAACGAACCGCTCTTGAGCTTCTCGCGTTTGCGAATAGGTTGAAATCGTGTTTTCCCAGAAATCTCCACTTCTTCACTTTCTTTGTCTCAGCCTTATCCCCGTTGTGCTCGTCAAAGCACTGACCCAAACGGCTACGGCACAAAAAGAGCCGCCACCTCCAGTCACGCTTGAGCAGATCGAGTCTTCCATCAAACGAGGGGTGAACTTTCTTATTGATGATCAGAATCCAAACGGTTCATGGGGCAGCGCAACTCGCACTAAGGACATCAACATCTATGCCCCCTTACCTGGCGCACATCATGCCTACCGTGCAGGTGCCACCGGACTTGCGTTATCGGGAATGATCGACGCCCAAGACAAACGTCCCGAAACTCTCTTAGCGATCGATAAATGCGCCGCATGGTCGGCAGAGAATTTGCCGAAGCTGAGACGCGCAGATCAAACTACCACTTACAATATCTGGGGCCATGCCTACGGGCTGAGATCGCTCGTTCGGCTTCACGAAATGACTGATAATCTCAAAAAAAAGAATCAATACAAAGCTCTCGCTCAACAACAAATCAACTTGGTCAACCGCTACGAAGACATCAATGGTGGCTTTGGCTACCTCGACGTCTTTGATAATTTCACTTCTCAAAAACCAACTGGATACACGACATCGTTCAGCTCCGCCACCGTGCTCCTAGCCATGCATGAGGGGAGAGAAACTCTTGGTCTGAAACTTGTTCCAAAGATCGTTGGAACATCGCTCGACTCCATCGAGCGACAGCAATTCCCAGATAAATCCTACGCCTATTCCCATAGCCACGCTAGGCGACCCCGTGCACTAATTAACCGTCCAGCTGGCTCTCTTGCCCGCTCCCAAGCGTGTAATGCAGCACTGCGTGTTTTTGACCGTGAAGGCATAACAGATAAAGTTATCATCGAGTGGGCAGATCGCTTTCTCGCACGCGAAGGGTGGCTCTCGATCGCAAGAAAACGCCCGATGCCGCACGACATTCACTTCCAAATTTCCGGCTATTTCTACTACTACGGAATTTTCTATTTCACCGAATCCGTCCGCCTTCTACCGGAGGCGAAACAAAAGCCTTACGCAGAGAAGCTCGCCGCACTCATTCTCTCAAAACAAGAGAAAGACGGATCGTGGTGGGACTACCCACTCTACGATTACCATCAACCCTACGGCACAGGTTACAGTCTAATGTCACTTGCTTGGTGCAAGCAGGTCTTGGAAAAGTCCTGACAATTTCATGATGATCTAGAGTCCCCTCCATCGAACTTCTTTGATCTTTCCCGTGGTCTGCCATGTCGCAAAGCCAAATGGAGCGCATCCCGAAATTTCTCCCGGCCTCAAATTTAAGAGTTTTCCATCGGTATTGATATCCACCACTTTTTGTCCGTCGATCCACGCCGCAATACGCTCTCCATCGCGAAGCAGACGTATGTGATACCAAACTTCTTCGTCAAATTTCTGTAACGTTCTGGTTTCGTTCTCCGAAGCATCTTTACCATCGATAGAGGAAATGCCAACCGTCGCTCCGCCCCAGCCACCGACAACTAAACTAAGATATGCCTCATCTGAATTTCCTACTCTCACTGGGAACGTTACCGTCCCAAAGAAATCCGATCCGTTGACTCGTTTTGCTTTATACTCCAGCTCGAACGGTGGCTTGGGCGGCTCTCCTGTCCAACGAACCGCTGTCATCGCTTCTCCCCAGCCAATCGTCAGCGGTTCATCATTCTCCACAAATCCACCACTGACGCCTTCCCACTGTTTTTCCAACTGTATCCAAGGCCTTTCATTTACTCGAGTCTCCACAACCTTCTGCTCCTTGCAACTTGGGGCGAGAAACAGAGTGAGGATTAGTAAGGTGGTCGCACGTGCTTTCATAGACACAAAGATCTAAGCGAAAAAGCCGCTGTTCCACATCCAAAATTACCGTTTGAGTTTTCAAATTTGAAACATAGCCTCAAAGCATGCTTTCCACAGAAAAACTTACCGGCTTCGCAGACGAAGCTTCACGCAATATCGACAAGCAAATTGAAGCCACCAAAGCCCTTGGATGGTCCGCGATTTCCCTACGTATGATCGGTTCCACAAACGTGCATGATATGCCAGAGGATGAATTTCAGGCCGCTGCGGACAAGCTCGATGCCGCTGGTATCAGCGTTCCGGAATTCGGCTCGGCAATCGGCAACTGGGGCAAGAAAATCGATTCTGATTTCACCATCACACTCGCAGAAATCGACCGTGCGATTCCACGAATGAAACGACTCGGCACTAAGATGGTCCGTATCATGTCCTACGCCCAAGAACCATGGGGCGAGGATCAAAATGAAGCTGAGCGCTTTCGCCGATTGAACGAGATCGTCAAGCGCTTCTCAGCCGAGGGCCTCACAGCCATCCACGAAAACTGCATGAACTGGGGTGGCTTTTCGGCAGAGCATACCCTTCGCCTCATCAAGGAAGTCCCAGATCTAAAATTAGTCTTTGATACGGGAAATCCAGTATTTCAGCGTGATCGCTCCAAAGCCGAACCATATCCATGGCAAGATCCACTGGAGTTCTGGCATGAAGTCAAAGAGCACGTCGCTCATATCCACATCAAAGACTGTATCAATCCCGTCTCCGACGATGTGGAGCCCGATTACACCATGCCCGGTAAAGGCCAGGCAAAGCTCAAAGAAATCCTGACTGACGCACACAAGTCCGGCTACAATGGTTGGATCGCGATTGAACCACACGTCGCCACCGTATTCCATGCTCCAGATCCGGATGCCGTTGATTGGGACCAGTGCTACGACTCCTACGTCGAATACGGTCGCCAGTTCGTTCGCTTGGTCGCAACCCTGTAATCACAAGTATTTATTCCCACCTCACGCGTGCGAGTGCGAGACACAAAATAGGCGGTCAGCGCCTAACAACTTCCCCATCAACCCTCGCACCCTCCGCAACTCTAGAATAAGGCCAGATGACGGAATTTACGATTTTCGCACCCTGAAGGATCACCGCACCTCTACCTATGACGCTTTTCTCCACGATGGCTCCTTCAGCGATCACAGCCTCTGGGTGCACAGACTCCTGAAGCGATAGCTCCCGATGTGCCGCGAGATAGCTTTCCACATCTCCCAGATCCATCCAATCACCTTCATCTAGCACAACGCCATCGATCCCTCCTTCACGAACGAGTTCCTGAAACGCAGGAATTACAGAAACCACTTCCTCTGCCGGAATACGCTCGAGAAACTCTTTTTTCACACAATAAATCCCAGTGAAAACGTGAGTTCCCGCTAGTCCCCTGACCTCGCTGCGGACGTCTTCGACATCTCCGTTCTCATCCAGAGAAATCCTCTTCTCTCCGCCTTTTGATCGGAGCGCGAGAGTCACTTCCTTCCCGCTGTTTTCGTGCGCATCAATGAGCTTTCGTAAATCCATTGATGAAAAAATATCACCGTTGTGAATCAGCAAACTACCTTCTTCAACCCATCCCTCGATATTCTTCAATCCCCCACCGGTTTCCAGTAGAACTGGCTCGTGGAAAAACGCCATATCCCTTGCTCCTCCAAATCCCAGCCATTTCTCTGGAAGATGATGAGTATTGATCGCGAAACGCTTACAACCTAAAGCCTCACAAGCTTCGATCGCCCACTCAGCCAACGGCTTATGAAAAAGTGGGACCAAGGGCTTGGGTAGGGAATCCGTTAACGGGCGTAACCTCTTTCCCAACCCTGCCCCAAGTATAAATGCCTGCGTGATCATGCAGAATAAAAGCTGAAATACTGAAAATCTGAAATGCCGAAATTTTATGCCGCAAAGATAAAGTCTTAAATCGCTTTCAGCCCATCGGCAAAAGGAGTGGCCACTTCCGGATCTTCTGCCGCGAAGAGCAACGCGATTAACATTCCACGCGCCGAGCTGTCACCGCCCGCCATTGCGTTATCACCTAGCGTTTTTTCGAAGTCCGTCTCTGGCCGAAGTAAGAAATACAGAGCCAGCGGAAAGGCACTCTCCACACCGCAGGCTTGCCCGAACTTTCTCGCGACTTTGGGAAACTGATCATCCCGATATTTCAGTGCTTTCTCCAAATAATCTTCCACGTCTAACTTGCGATAGATCCCGCCGTCAGTAGCGGCACCCAGCGCATCCTCGAAATGAGCTCCGTCCTTCACCGAATACGCCGCCCTTGTGAAAAACTCAGCCGCGTCCGCTACTGCCGGATCACCATGCGTTAACTTCGTTTGGGCCCTGACAGCATCAATCGCATCGCCTAGCGGAAGCCCTAGATCTAGGATGGGAGCAATTCTCGCCGCACCTCCCAAATCATCGGAGCCTGAAGGAAATTTACCATCACCTTTCAAAGTTTCCTTCGATGCCCCATCGACATATCCCGCGTAATCACGCATCGCCGCTATCCAATCCTCACGCCACCCCTCTGCATCAAAGCCGCCACGGCTCTCTAGCGAGCGTTTCAGCATCACTGCCTGATCACCATAGTGCGTTAGGTCCCCTGCCACCTTGCCCTTATGATACTCCGCGATTGGAGCCTCGAGCTTCTGAATTCCATGGGGAAACGCTTCCGCGATTTCTTCTTGGTCATAAACCCAGTGCGGGCCCAGGCATAGGGAATCCGCCACCAATGCTGTCTTGTAATAAGAATTCATACAGGAAGGGAACACAGCAGCCGAGGCATTTCAACACGCTTCGTTCACCACGGTAAATGTAAATTCACTGTCCTATGGTTCTCCTCGGTGATGCTTGCGGCGGACAATAGAGAATGTAGAATCCACACCTATGCCGGAGCTACCTGAAGTCGAGACCACACGCCTGGGGATTTCTCCACATGTGATCGGGAAAAAGATTTCGGAAATTATCGTCCGCCGACATGACCTGCGGTGGCCAGTCTCAGAGAACCTCCCGGAGTTGGAAGGGGCAGAGTTTCTTTCTGTAAAACGGAGGTCGAAATACCTACTGCTGGAAACAGATATCGGAGCGACCATTTTAATACATCTAGGAATGTCAGGAAGCCTGAGAGTTATACCTTCTGGCGATGAATGGAAAAAACACGACCATATCGGCATCGCTGTCTCGGGCGGATTGCAACTGCGATACCACGATCCGCGCCGGTTCGGGTTGGTGATGCGCGTGCCGACATCGGAAATCCAAATGCATCCGCTGCTTGTTAACTTGGGACCGGAGCCCCTAGAAGAGATTTTCACGGCAAGCCACTTACACACCGCACTGCGGAAAAAGACCATCCCGATCAAAGTCGCGGTGATGGATGCAAAGACCGTCGTGGGAGTCGGGAATATTTATGCCTCGGAAAGCCTTTTCCGCAGCGGCATCCATCCAATGCTTCCCGCTAACAAACTCACCAAGCCGAAGGCGCAAAAACTCGTCGCAGCGATCAAAGAGGTGCTGCGTGAATCGATCACACAGGGAGGTACAACTCTTCGCGATTTCCTGAACTCCGATGGTCAACCCGGCTATTTCAAACAAAGGCTTTTCGTCTACGACCGCAAAGGCGAGCCCTGCCGAATCTGTGAAACGGTTGTTTCTCATAAGGTGCTCGGGCAACGAGCGACCTATTGGTGCAATTCCTGCCAGAAGCGTTGAACAAAAATCATTTCAACTTCTGCTCAATCATCCGATTGAGCTCTTTGACG
>Ga0307970_1000216_pt1 | contig 35431 bp, 30 predicted proteins | sample OrgLakmetagen712_FD_202093 | JGI IMG/M metagenome (GOLD analysis project Ga0307970, IMG submission 202093) | Saline water microbial communities from Organic Lake, Antarctica - #712 | ecosystem: Environmental > Aquatic > Non-marine Saline and Alkaline > Saline | place: Antarctica: Organic Lake... | reverse complement strand
TGGATCCGAGAATTCGGCGGTCCGGGTTGTCATTCCGGACCGCCTGCGCATCCGCCATCGTCGTGCAGCTTGGTGGGACATTGTCAGAGGCAAGCACTGACAGATGCGCGTTTCGGTCAGTTGATGCCGTTGATGCCGTCGATCGTCACACCGAGGTTGTTGCCGAGACTGGTCGAGACTGAGGAGACCGCCGCATCGACCAGCGTTCCAAGGCCGGTCACGTCGGTGAAGACGACACCGTCCACCAGCGAGCTAGCCGTCGCCACCGCATAGGCCGTCTGGATGTTGTTCCCGAGCAGGAACGCGTCCGAACCGGAGGTGGTGACCAGATCCGCTGTCATGTTGTTGGCGATTGCCGTTGCACCGCTGTCGACCGTGCCGTTCACGATGCCGGTGGTGATCGAACTGGCTGCCAGAACTCCAGGCAGCGAGACATCCGCAAGCGTCCCGGTCAGGCCCGTGCCAAGTGTCACGTCGACACCGCCAAAGGTCTGGTTCATGTCGAACTGCATCGACACGTCGGACTCCAGGGCGGCACTGTTGCCCAAAGCGGTGGCCGTAGTCTCAATGGCAAGCACGTCGTCGAGCGTGAGCCCGGAAAGGCTCACGATGTCGTTGGTGATCAGGTTCGATGTGCTGGTGGCGGCGAAATCGCCCAGCGTGATCTGCTCGGATTCGACCTGCTCGAGCCCGGTAGGAGCGACAACGACCTCGCTGACGGCGGAGGTTATGACCGACGAAACGACGTCGGCGTCCCAGTTCCACGTCACGGTGTCAAAGGCCATTGCCGGCGCCGCGGCGCAGATGGCAATGGCGGATACCGCAATTTTTCTCATTTTCATAGCGTCTTTCCTTTTTTGGAGTTGGGTTGGTCTGAGTTTTGGGGGTAATCCCCTCCCGGTTTGCAGCCTTCGTAAGGCTTGGCTGGCAAACCGAGACCTTCGGTCAGGATCTGGTAGACCGCCAGTTCCGCCACCGATCGCACTCCGAGCTGCAACGGTTCGTTGCGAACTTCTCCGGAGTCGAATTCCACGAATTGGTCGCCAAAGAAGCGGAAGATCCCCGCCTCGTACTCGACGCCAACGATCTGCTTCTGGAGACTGCTTACATAGACTGTCCCCATACTTTTCATTTCCACGAGGCGCAGATCGAGCCCCACATTGATCACGGCTGCGCGCCGACTGCCGCCCACACCGGCCACGAACAGCCGCTCACCGCCGGAATGAATGTTATAGTTGAGTTCCGTCACCGCACCGAGAACGACGAAATGCGCAGGGGCTATATTCACTGCACCGATCGGTTGTTTTATCAGATCGGTCTGGACGAGCTGTTGTTCAGCGAGAGCGATACGCGGATCGAGCCGTTCGGCAAGATTGACCTGCCGCGTCTTGTAAAACGCGCTGATCACCATCTCGGAAACGCCCTGCGTGACTTCCATGCTGTCATTGATCAGGTCGTAAGAGCGCTTGCCTGTCTTGTCGGTGATGTTGCCGATTGCAACAGTTGGACGATTCAGCCCGGGGTTCTTGCCGAGATCATTCAGACAGACGGTGTATGGAGTTGCATTGTCAGTCACCGGAGGCCCCAAAAGCGGAGTCGTCTGGGACTTTGTATTGATGCCGGGTGAACACGCGCCGAGCGTCAGTGCCAACAACGCACCGATCGCAATTCCTTGCCGTTGAAGTCGACCTGATGAACTCGAAAACATCTTTGCCTCTCTGAACGTCCCAAGAGGCAGTATCGGTTTCTTACTTACTGGAAGATATTGTTCAAAGGGCTGATCCGCGTCGCTATGCGTATGTGGCGTCTATGCAAAAGGATATCCGCATTTCAACACAACGAAGGGGCATGCTGCACTCACCTATGCCAATGGTGCGACCGTCCGCAAAGGGCTACTGCCGTCACCTGACGGTTTTTGTCATGAGCTTGCCGCCGTCGCCCGGATTGAGAGACGGCTGTGCGCAGTAAACTGCCGGAGCAAATTGGCGAACCGTGTTCGCCCGTCTGATCATGAACGGCCCAAAACGGACATTGAAGTAGCTCGCATTTACAGCGATGCAGCGATCAGGAGATCCCAGATCATTCTTGGCAGGACAGTCATGGCAGTCGAAGTGGTCGCTTAAGCGATAGCGCGGAGCGCCTGTTCGTGGAGCATATGCGAGGACGATGCGAGCACCCTTCCATCCGAGCCGATGGTCAGCGGGTTCCCCTGCCAATCGGTGATCACGCCGCCTGCGCCCTCTATGACGGGGATCAGGGCCATGTAGTCGTAAGGATGGAGGTTCATCTCGAACACGAGATCCACGTGACCGGATGAAAGGAGCCCATACGTATAGCAATCGCCGCCGAAGCGGCGCATGGCGACTTTCTGCGACAACGTCTCGAACCGCGCGAGGCCGGGCGCGTCGAACGTGTCGGGGGACGTCGTATAGAGCGTCGCCTTGGCCAGCGACGTGCACCCGCTGATGCGACAGGGCGTGCCGTTCAGCATCGTCGGACCACCGCGCCGTCCGGTCCAGCGTTCGCGCAGGGGCGGAACCGAGATCAGGCCGACATCCGGCTGCCCGTCCGCCAGGCAGGCGATCAACGTGCCGAACGTGGGCATGCCCGAAACGAAGCTTTTCGTGCCGTCGATCGGGTCGAGGATCCAGATATGCGACGCGTCCAGACGGGCGTTCTCGTGTTCCTCGCCAAGGATCCCGTGAGTGGGGAACCGATCCGTGATCCGGTCGCGCATGGCGGCCTCGATCATGCGGTCGGCCTGCGTCACCGGCGACAGATCGACCTTTTGCTCCACGTCCAGCGGCTTGCGGAAATACTCCATCGCCATGGCGTCGGTGATGTCGGCCAGACCCTCGGCAAAACGCACCAGCGTGTCGGCGTCGGGCCGCGTCGTGGTGTCCTGCATGATTTTTCCTCGTTCCGGGGACTTGGCTGGCCGCGGCGGCCCCATATCGAAAATAACCGTAGACAAATTCCACAGAAGTGCAAGACTACACAAATATCCCCGCACTCGGCAGGATCGGGGGCGGCAATCAGAACGGGTCGTCAGCAGAACCCGCACCTGTCCGGGACAGGCCCCGGGCGCAACTCATGTGGACCGACAAGGAGATGACCATGACGATCTGGAACAAGTTCACCGCGACGTCCCTGCTGGCCATCGGGGCCGCCTCGATGGCCTCGGCCGGCGAGATCACAGTCTACACCGCGCTGGAGGAAGAAGAGGTCGCGGCCTATGTCGACGCCGCGCAACAGGCGCTGCCCGACACCGAGATCAACGTGCTGCGCCTGTCCACCGGCCAACTGGGCGCGCGGTTGCTGGCCGAAGCGGGCAATCCCAGGGCCGATCTGATCTGGGGCTGGGCGGTGAGCGCGATGATGGACCCGCGGATCCTCGAGATGCTGGAGCCCTACGCGCCCGCGGGCGTGGACGTTCTGCCTGCCACATTCCGCGATTCCGAGGACCGCTGGTTCGCGCCCATCGGCTACATGGGTGCCTTCTGCGTGAACACCGCAAGGCTCGAGGAAAAGGGGCTGCCGATGCCGAAAAGCTGGAAGGACCTGGAAAACCCGGCCTTCAAGGGTGAGGTGTTGATGCCTGATCCCAACTCTTCGGGGACCGGCTACCTGCACGTGAACGCGGTGCTGCAAGGCATGGGGGAAGAGGCCGGCTGGGCACAGCTCGAGGCGGTCGATCCGAACATGGCGCAATATACCTCGTCGGGCTCGAAGCCCTGCAAGTCGGCGCGCGTGGGTGAATACACGGTCGGCATCTCGCTGGCATTTACCGCGATGCAATCCATTCAGGAGGGGTATCCGCTGGCCATGGTCTTTCCCGAGGGTGGCGTGGGCTATGAGCTTGAAGCGTCGGGCCTGATGGCCAGCTCGGACAACAAGGAAGAGGTGAAGGCGTTCCTCGACTGGACCATGTCGGACGAGGCGATCGGGCTTTACCAGCAATACAAGGCGCTGATCACCGTGCCTGGCGTGGACGCGTCGAAAGCGTCCAAGGATGCCGGCCTGCCGGCGGACATCTCGACCATTCTGGCGGATATCGACTTCGTCGAGTCGGCCAAGAATCAGGTCGCGGTCAAGGAGACCTGGCGGGAAAAGCTGGGGCGGTGATCCCGGGCCCGGGGCGGCGGTGATCCGTCGCCCCTTTTGCGCGCGCTCCTCTCCCGCCACCCGCGCAACATGAACGGAAGACCTGACCGCGATGTACCTGACTGTCCGCAACGCCACCAAGGTCTTTGGCAGGTTCAAGGCCCTCGACCAGGTGTCTGTCGAGATCGAGCGTGGCGAGTTTGTCTGCCTGCTGGGGCCGTCGGGCTGTGGAAAGACAACGCTTCTGCGGCTGATTGCCGGGCTGTCCGACCTCGACGGGGGCGAGATCATGCTGGAGGGCGCGGCGCTGTCGGCCCTGCCCGCACGCAAGCGGGGCTTCGGCATCGTGTTCCAGTCCTACTCGCTCTTTCCGAACATGACTGTGGCCGGGAATATCGGCTACGGGCTGAAGATCCGCGGAACGCCCGCGGCAGAGGTGACACAGCGCGTGTCGGACCTGCTGGATCTGGTGAAACTGCCGCATGCGGCCGACAATTTCCCTGCTCAGCTTTCGGGCGGGCAACAGCAACGGGTCGCGCTGGCACGGGCGATCGCCGTCGATCCGCGCGTACTGCTGCTGGACGAGCCGCTCTCGGCGCTGGATGCCAAGGTGCGGGCGGAACTGCGCGGCGAGATCCGCCACGTTCAACGCTCGCTGGGCATTCCCACGCTGATGGTCACCCACGACCAGGAAGAGGCGCTGGCGCTGGCCGACAGGATCATCTGCATGAACCACGGTGTCGTGGTGCAGGCGGGCACGCCGGAGGACCTCTACCACCGTCCCGCGACGCGGTTCGTCGCCGATTTCATGGGGATCAGCAATCTTGTCCCGACGCAGGTGGTGCGCCGTGAATGCCCCGAGTTGATGGTCGCGCGCCCCGCCGGACCCGACGCGGCGCATATCGCCTGCATCCGGCCGGAACAGATCGGCCTGCACCCGGCAGAAGATGGTGACGCCACGGTGCGCAACATCAGCTTTCTGGGCAACCTGCGGCGGCTGGAGGTCGACAGCCCGCTTGGCCCGCTGGTGGTCGAAACCCATGGCGGCAACGCCTGTCGCGAAGGTGACCGGGTGCGTTTGAGCATCGCGCCGGAGGCATGCACATGGGTCGCGGATGACATGGCCGGGACCCCGGCATGAGCACGGCAGGGACGATGGTGCAAACCGCCCGCAAGGGCGTGGACGCCGACCGCCTGCTTACGGTGGTCTGCGTGGGGTTGCCGCTGCTGGGGCTGGTCCTGTTCTTCCTTTACCCGATGGTGATCGTGTTCCTGCGGTCGATCACGGTCGAAGACGGCTACGGGCTTGCGAATTACACTGAAGTACTGGGTTCGAAAGGCTTCTGGCGCGCCACGGGCAATTCGCTGGTGATGGGGGGCGCCACCACGGCGCTCAGCGTGCTGCTCGGCTTCGTCATCGCCCAAGGGCTCTATCGGTGCGCCTTTCCCGGCAAATGGGTGATCCGGGCCGTGATCGTCCTGCCGCTTCTCGCGCCATCACTGGTGCAGGCGCTTGGGCTGATCTTCCTGCTCGGGCGCAACGGCATCGTCAGCCGTGCGCTCGGGATCGAGATCGAGATCTACGGCTTCTGGGGGCTGCTGATTGCCAACACGCTCTATGCCCTGCCGCAGGCGGTGATGATCATCGGCGCGGCGCTGGTCCTGCTGGATGCGCGCACCTACGAAGCGGCGGAGGTCATGGGCGCGTCGCCCTCCCGCCAGTTCCGCGACCTGACACTTCCGGCGGCGCGTTTCGGGATTCTGAACGCGGCCTTTGTCTGCTTCACCATCACGATCACCGATTTCGGCAACGCCGCCGTCATCGGCGGGGATTATTCCGTGCTCGCCACCGAGATCTATTCGCAGGTCGTCGGGCAGCGGAATTTCAACATGGGCGCCGTCGTGGGCATCATGCTGCTGCTGCCCACAGTGATCTCGTACGCCATCGAACGGCAGGCGATGAAGCGCCAGCAGATCGGGCAGACCACCGGGCAGGTGCCCTACATCCCGAGATTCGCGCCGCTGCGCGACATGTCCATCGCGGCGCTGTCGCTCGTGATCTGTGCGGCCATCGTGGCCGTCATCGGGATCGTGGTCTATGCAAGCTTCGTGACGCTGTGGCCCTACAACATGGCCCTGTCGCCCAAGCACTACGACATCACGCTTGCGGGGGGATATTCGTCGCTCCGGATCACGATCGTGATCTCGGTGATGGCGGCGGTGGGGGGCACGCTGGCGGTGTTCCTTCTGGGGCTCGGCCTGCGCCGCCTGCCGCAGGCCGTGGCGGCCCCAATCCAGTTGCTCGCGGCGATGCCGGCGGCGGTGCCCGGCATGGTGCTGGGCCTTGCCTACATCCTGACCTTCAACTCCACCGCGACACCGCTCTACCTGCTCTACGGGACGGCCGCACTGATCGCGATCGTCAACTTCTACCACTACCACACGCAAAGCTTCCTGACCCTGATGACGGGCTTTCGTCAGCTGCCACTGGCACTGGAGGAAGCGGCGGGCAGCCTTGGTGCCGGGCTGAGCAGGACGGCCATCGACATCGTCGCGCCCTTCGTCGCGCCGATGCTGGTCTCGGTGTTCTTCTTCCTCTTCATGCGGTCCATGGTGACATTGTCGGCCGTGGTTTTTCTAACGACACCGGATCTCAGCGTCGCGGCCGTAACCATCATGCGGCTGGACAATGCCGGTCTCACCTCCCAGGCGGCGGCCTTTTCCACCTGCGTGATGGCGGTGGTCTGCGCGGCTCTGCTGGGCATGAAGGGCACTCTGGCCTGGTTGCAACGGCGCAACCGACGCAAGGGTGCGGCCTGATGTGGGCGAAGGAGCGACATCAGCGCATCCTGTCGATGCTGGCGACCAATCAGCAGGTCAGCGCCAACGACCTGGCCGGGATGCTGAGCGTCTCGCGCGAGACGGTGCGTCGCGATCTTCTGGACCTCGAGGAAGCGGGGCAGGTGAACCGCGTGCATGGTGGCGCGGTTCTGCCCGAGCCGTGCACCGAAGAGCCGTTCCGTCAGCGGATGAGCGCGCGGATCCGCGCCAAGAAGGACATCGCTAGGAAGGCCGCCAGCCTGATCCGGCCGGGACAGACGATCATGGTCGACGCCGGGACGACCACGGCGATCTTCGGGCAGGAACTGGCCAAACTGACGGGCGTATCGGTCATCACGAACTCATTGGACATTGCCACGACGCTGCAAGGCGCGGGAAAGGACGTGCTGCTGCTCGGCGGTCGGCTGGCGACGGACGTGCCCGCGACGGTCGGAGAACTCACGCTGTCCGAGATTCGGCGGTTCCGCGCGGACCTCTGCTTTTCCGCGCCGGTGGCGGTGCATCCGACAAAGGGCGCGTTCTTCTATGATCTTCAGGAAGCCGAGATCGCAATGGCCATGTTCGCGCAGTCGCGCGAGTCGATTATTCTGGCGGACCACAAGAAGCTGGGTGAGACCAGCCGCGTGCAGTCGTGGGAGATGGGTGCCATCGGTGCCCTTGTCACGGATCGCGGCGCACGTCAGGAACAAATAGAGGCCTTCCGCCATGCGGGTGCAAAGCTTATCCTGTGATCGTGGAAGGCGTTGTCTGTGCCACACAAGCCGGTGAATTGCACGCGCAAACACCGATCCGGGCGAGGTGACGAAATCAGAACCGGGAGCGCCCGGAACTCTCCCGCCGGTGCTTTCAGGCAAATTCGAACCAGTCTCTGCTTGGACAGTGTTGCTGTCCCTTATGCCGCGCAGAGACCGCGCCACTCGGCGAGAGCGGCGGCACGGTCGGCCTTGAAGATGGGTCCGCCGGAGAGGGTGCGTTCCTGGTTGAAGTGGTTCGAGACGGAGGCTTGGACGGCGGCGAATTTCTGAAGACTTCGCATCCGCCGAAAGCGGAGCATGGCCCGTTCGCGTCCTCGCAATGGCAGGTGTGGATTTTCTGCCCGGTTACCCGGCAGGCTACCCGGCCTCAAGCCAAGTTCCTCTTGCAAGGCCGCGAAAGTCTCCAATCCGAAAACCGCTCACGCGTCCCGAATTATCTGACGACGGACACGTCATGGCACATTCGATGCCGTCGGGTGGGGGCATCCACCGCGTCAGGTCAAGATGACGACCCCTTGTCGCGATAATAGGCTTCAAGTTCCGGTTCTTCTTCGAGTTGCGGGGGGCGGTAGGCGATGCGTTCACCGTTCCGCAAGACTGCATCGCACTTCATCCGCTCCAGAACACTTTCGTGACAGTTCTCGAACGTCACTGCGTTGCGGAGCTTTTGTCCCCAGGTGATCCGCAGGCCCAACGGCACCCAGTCAGGGTACTTGTCCTTCAGCTTTCGGACTTCGCAATGCTGCCTGCCGGAGGCATCGGGGAAAAGGTTCAGCCTGGAGCGGTCGATCTTGAGCGGATGAGGTATCATTGTCGCCTGCTCGACCATCCAGTGCAGCGCGATATCGGACAGGCGCGATTCCGGTGGTGGATAGCCGCCCCCGATATCCGAATGGTTGCCCGCGAACCATTTCTGGATCAGCCAATTCGCGTTCGCGGCCGCAACGTCTCTGGCCCGCGCCCATCCGACCCGGGCGAAATCCGCGCGTTCCTCGTCGATCGAGATGGCGTGCCGTGCAAAGCCGACACGGGGATCGAGATACATGTCGTAATTATTGAAATGCCATGCCGCGAGATGCCAGCTGTAATCTCCGCGTCCGGGATAGTCGCGGATCGACCGATACTGGCTGTACAAGGCGTGGCCGATCGTTCCAAGGGCCAGAAATGCCATTACAATCAAGAATGAACCCCGGAAATGGGTGGGGAGGATAAAGTCTACGATGGCCGCGGCGGCAACCGACAATACAGCGAGAATGACGAACCCGACTGCAAGGATTGCCGCCCGCCTGGACCCGGACGCACCAAGCGACGCAACCGTGTCGAAAACACCCACGAAATAGGGCGCAACATTGCCGCGCCTGTTCTCTACGGGGTCGTCCTGCGATCCGTATTCCTCGCGAAAGCGCCGTGCGAGTTCCTCGCGCTCGGGTTCGTACTTGCGTCGTTTCCTGCCCGCACCATGCCCGTAGACCTCCAGCACCGCCCGGTCCACGATCTTGCGCAGTGCCCTGCCGTCGCGCGGGAAATCGGTGCCGCCGGGGCCTTGCGACGGGAGTCCGCAGAGGTTCATCACGCTGCAAACCGTGCGCACCGTGTAGGCCCCGCGGCTGAAACCGATCAGGAAAATGCGATCGCCCGGTTCATAGTATTTCAGAATGGCCTCGTAGCAGTCCGCGACGTTGTTCATGAACCCGGTGCCCAACCCCAGGCCCAGGATCTTTCGGGCATACCTGAACGGATGAAGCAAGGAAGATCCTTGAATCTCCGTCGTTCCGAGACCGGCCTCGTAGATGGAAATCTGCTCTGCCGGATCGATGACGGCATCGGGACCTGTGCGCGCTGCGCGATAAAGCTTGTAGATATTGCTGAGCCGTTGCTCGGGTCGGCGCCCGCCTGCCTGGCCGGTCCCGTCCGAGAATATCACGATATTTTTTACCAAGGTGAACTCCTATCATGGACCCTGCCGCATGTTTCGAAAAATTTCGGCACCATGGAGTCCGCCTGATCTTGCCGGCTTTTTACGGTTCAAGCGCATGATGACACATCTGGTTGCCCTGAGGGGGTAATTTTGAAATATTGAAATTTTATATCGCCTTCATTCAGAATTACAGTAAAAGAACGCAGCCTTCATATAAAGATGAACAGTTGGCTGGTGGATTTTCAGGTGTGTTTCGGTACCGATCACTATTGAGGAGGATCACAGGATGACGCTGGAATTTGAAGACGTGGCGGATGGACTCGGGTTTCCCGAAGGTCCGGTGGCGATGTCGGATGGATCGGTGCTTTTTGTCGACATCGAACAGGAGACGCTCATGCGCGTCGCGGGGGACGGAAGCAGCGAACCGGTGACGGTCGCCAAGCTTCCGGGCGGTCCCAACGGCGTCGCGATCGGGCCGTACGGAGCGGCCTATGTCTGTAATAACGGCGGGGTCTACAGGTGCGTCAGGGATGAAGACACCAAATTGATGACACCCCTCCCCAACCCTGTCGTCTACAAGGGCAAGCCCGAGGACTACAAAGGGGCTTGCGATGGGTACAGGGGCGGATCGATTCAGCGGGTCGATCTGGACACCGGGGAGGTCACCGAGCTCTACACGTGCTACAACGGCAAGCGCCTGCTCGCGCCGGATGACATTGTCTTCGACAAGAAGCGAGGGGGCTTCTGGTTCACGGAAACCGGCATTCAGGATGCGGACACGACCCGGAACGGCGCGGTCTATTTTGGAACGATCGACAAGCAGCCGCTTGTACGCGCGTTCAGAATGCCGATGCCGAACGGTATTGGGCTGTCGCCGGACGACGACACGCTTTACGTGTCGGATACGATTTTCGGGCGGCTGTGGGCCATGAAGATCACAGGCCCGGGACAGGTCGAGCCGGGGCCGGTGAAAGAACTCATGCCGGGCAATGTCGTGCAAACCCTTCCGGGGTTTCAGTGGCTAGACAGTCTCAAGGTCGAGGAGTCGGGAAAAATCTGTGTGGGCACGTTGATCAATGGGGGCATCACCGTGTTCTCGCCCGATGGCGGGACGGAACATTTCGCGGTCCCGGATCCGTACACGACCAATCTTTGTTTTGGCGGTGATGACATGCGCGACGTGTGGATCACGGCGTCGGGCACAGGCAAGATCTTGAAGGCGCACTGGCCGCGGCCCGGCCTGAAACTCGCATACAATGCGTGACGCCCTGGACATGCGTGCCGAGTGCCTTTTCAAGGCACCTCGCGACAGGTATGCTATCGACAGTTAGGGATCGCCGCATCATGAAGATTGCGTTCGTGGCAGCGCAGACTGAGCATAAAGATGGGTGAACGCAGCGAAATTCCAGCCAGTCAGCCGGCCTCTGCGGGCGAGCGCAGGCAGGTGTCCGTCCTGTTCACCGACATGGTCGGCTACACCGCCATCGTGGACAAGCTGGGCGAGGAAAAGGCGCTTCACTTCACGCGCATGGTCTATGAAAGACTGACCGCCACTGTCGAGAAACATGGCGGCACAGTGCGCAGCTTTGCCGGGGACAGCATCATGGGCGTGTTCGGCATCCCCGAGGCGCTCGAGGATGCCGCGCTGCGGTCCTGCCGTGCGGGGTTGGCGATCCATGCCGCGTTCGCCTCGGCGGCTCAGGACATCGAAACGCAATTCGGTGTGCGGCCAAGCATGCGCGTCGGCGTGAGCTCGGGATCCGCCATGATGGCCAGCGTCGAGGGCGAGAATTCCCCGATAACGGCCGTCGGCAACACGGTGAACATGGCCTCGCGCATTCAGGGGCTGGCACCATCCGGCGGCTGCCTGATCTGCGACACGACACGACGCCTTGTCGAATGGCGGGTCGATCTGGGCTTTCACGGCGAGCACGAGATCAAGGGCGTGACCCGACCGCAAAAGCTGTGGCAGCTGATGTCGATCCGGGATGCGGCGACGCGGTTCGACGCCTCGCGGGCACGGGGGCTCAGCACGCATATCGGGCGTGACGCCGAACTGTCGGACCTGTCCGACGCGATGGCGCGCGCCCGAAACCAGCTTTGCGTGGCGGATATCGTCGCCGAGCCGGGCCTTGGAAAGACGCGGCTCGCGTACGAATTTCTGCATGGTGCGGCCGTCGAAGATGCCACGGTATTGACCGGTCAATGCTCGGCCGATGGTCAGAATGTTCCGTTCCTGCCGTTTATCGAGGTCGTGCGCGGCTCTTTCCGGATCCGTGCACAGGATGAACCGGCGGAAATCTCGCGCAAGCTGGAAAAAGGTCTTCAACAGGCCGGGCTGCACTCTCGGGAAAATCTGGGATTGCTTCTCAACCTGCTGGGCCTTTCGCCACCGTCCGGCGCGTTCGAGGGCCTCGACGGCGTTCTGATCGGCTTGCGCACGCGGGATCTTCTGTGGGCGCTGCTGGACGCGCAATGCGCGAGCGGCCTGGTCATCCTCCATCTCGAGGACATTCACTGGATCGACCGCGCGTCCGAAGAAATGCTGCGCAAACTGATCGAGGGCGGCGCACGCCACAACCTGCTGATCATCCATACGAGACGCCCGGAATATTCACCCGACTGGTGCGCAAATCCCCGCGTGATCTCGCTGGCGCTCAAACCGCTTTCCGCGGCGCACATACGGAGTCTGGCGCAGGCGCAGTTGGCCATCGACGAGGTGCCGGACGAGCTGATCGAGCAGATGACCGAACGTGCCGGGGGCAATCCGCTTTACGCCGAAGAGATCCTGAGTTTCCTGATCGAAACGGGCACTTTGCGCATCACCGCAGGCAGGGCGGAGTTCGACGCCGCACTCGGGAACACCGCGCTGCCGGAAAGCATGCAGAGCCTGTTTGCCGCCAGAGTAGATCAGCTGAAGCCGCAGGATCGCGCCGTGCTGCAGGCCGCCGCGGCGATCGGCCGTCGTTTCGACCCGGCGCTGGTGTCCACTGTCGTCGAGCAGCCGGATGAAATCGGCGCGGCACTGCGCCGGCTGGAGGCTCTCGATATTGTCTATCGCGAAGCCGGCTCTTCGGGCTTCGTCTTCAAACACGTCTTGATGCGGGATTCGGTCTATCACAGTCTCTTGTCCGAGCGCAGGACGCATTTGCACACTGCGATCGCCGAAGCCCTCGAAAAGCGCAACGATAACAGGCTCTCCGAGGCGGCCGAGATCCTTGCGTTCCACTATGCGCTGACCGGTCATACCGACCGCGCCTTTACCTATCACGCGCTCGCCGGCACCAAGAGTGTTGGCGTCTTTTCGCTTGACGAGGCCAACAGGTATTTCGCCGCAGCGCTGGACCTGTACCGGAACGACACAAGCTGCGCCAGTGACGGGCAATTTTCCGAATTGGTGGCGAATTACGCGCTTAGCCTGAACATCTCGCTGCAGGTCAGGTCCATGCTGGACCTCGCGGACGATGTCGGGCCGATCCTCGCACGGTTCGGCGACAGCCATCATCACGTCGTGTTCCTGCATCACAATGTGGCGTCCATGATCTGGAACGGGCGTTACCGCGATGCCTGGGAGGTTCAGCAGGACCTGACGGACATGGCGGAACGCCTCGGCGACCCATACGCCAAGGCCTATGCGGGTGTCAGCGAACTTGCGCTGTCAAATTACCACAGGCCGTTCTCGAACGAGGCCTACGCGGCCAAGCGACAGGCGATCGATGCCGCCCTGGCCGAGGTCGATGACGCGTATCTGCGGAATTATTACATCGCGCATGTCGGGCACAACGAGGTCACCCGCGGCCGAATGGTCAGGGCGCGCGAGATTGCCGACAGCCTCACGGCGGCCGGCCAGTCCAGGAACGACCCGCGCAGCACCGGCTACGGGATCGCGATGAGCGGTCTTATCGCGATGGTGGGCAATGACCACGAGACGGCGCTGCGATTGGCCGACGAAGCGTACAGGGTGTCAAAGGCAGAGTTCGAGCGCGCCATAGCGGGCGCAACGCGGTATGTGGCGATCGTGGCGCTGGGCATGCCGGGTGCGACCGAGGAGACCCGACGCTGGGTCGCGGACTGCGAGGGCAAGGGCTGGATCCTGTTCGGGTCCGCACCGGATATGATGGTGGGCGTGGGCCAGGTCATGACGGGCCGGATCGACGCGGGGCTTGCGCATATCCATCAGGTCATTGCCCGCCGCGAGAGCGAGGGCTTCCAGAACACGGCCGACTGGAACAAGCTGTTTCTCGCCGAGATCTATCTCGAAATCCTCTCCGGGGGCGGGAAGGCCCGGCCCGGTGTGGTGCTGCGCAACATCCGCTCGGTGTCGGGGGTGCTGATGTTCGGCGCAAAGCGGATCGAAGCCTTGATAGAGCGTGTGCGCGCGAACCCGCATTTCGACCCCGACGGGTTTCACATCGCCCGCGCCGAAATGATCCTCGGGCTGCTTCACAAGCACAAGAAACGCAAGGCGTTGGCACTTCGTCATCTGACGGATGCGCGGCGCATCATGGAAAGGTCGGGGGACTCGCCCGTGCTGACGCGCGTCAATGCCGCTCTGGCAGAGATATCGGGACACGCGCAACCGGGATGATGCCCGCCGGCGGTCCCGGCAGGCACGATCCGGTGTTCAACCCGTCAACCTTGACAGATACCTGATTGACGTCAGGCTCGGCAGGAATGTGTAGGCCCCGCCGCGTGTCGTCACGAAACGTGGAAACCCGCGGATACGGATCGTGCCGCCATCTGCAAGGGTGAGGTCGAACCAGCTCGTCTCGGGCGTGTTGGCCCCCAGCAACGGATCATTGGCGCCGGTCACATCGGGATCATGCAGGCCCAGATTGATCCAGTCGCACATGACCGCCTCGAACTGCGCGCCCAGATTTGCCCCGATGAAGCTGCCGAGCAGACCCCGTTCGTGGTCATCGGGTTTGTTCGGATCGAAATCCGGGCCATAAACCATGCCGCGGCGCACCAGCCGCCGCGAATAATTGGCCATGCGCTGCACAATCGACCCGCCGCGGGGATTGGACCGCCGCATGTGCGATCCGGCGGGGCATCGCGACCCCCGGTGATAGTCGAAATTGGTCAGCGCGCCGGTGTTGTCGGGCAGCATGGGATCGGGCAGTTGCGCATCCGGCGACGTCCCGTAGGGAACCCCGTTGCGCCACCGCCCGCACATCTGTGCGGCCACGACCTCCCGCAGGGCTGCGAACCTGTCCTTCTTGCCGACAACCTTTTCCTCGTCACCGGGTGCCAGAAGCTTGTTCACTTCGCGATGCTCCAGCAGTTCAGTTGCGGCGCGATCGAGAAAGGCCTCGAACCCGGCGGCATCCTGCGCAAGGACGCGGAACGCGTTGAAGGTGCCGTTGAAACCCAAGTCATGGGGTTGGGGCACGCTAAACTCCAGACCCGTGATCCCCGTCGGATATCCCAGAAGGATCGTTCCCAGCGGATCCTCGGGCTCGTTCACATTCTCCGTTTCGGGATCGACCACGCGTTTGAAACGGGGCTGCGAGAGACCGTCCACATAGCCGAAAATGACCTTGCCCTTGTCAAGCTGGCGCCCGTCCCGGACGCCGATGACATTGAACGCCCGCGCGACCTGGTCTTCGATCTCTTGGAGTTTTTTTGTGTCATTGGCGTGGATCCTGGCGATGACATGCACGCGTTCCGGCTCGTCGAACGGTTTCGGCCAGTACTCTGGCGCACTGTCGCCGAAATCACCGAGCTTCATCGCGCGGCTGGTCATGCCCTCGATGAACTCGGTCGGAAAGGTTGCAAGACTGTCCGCAGGCACGCCAAGGGCGCGCAACCCCTCGTAGGTCAGGCCGATGTTGAAACAGAAGTCCGGCTTGTGCTGTTCGGGCCACTTTTGCGATCTCTCGCGGGTGATCGCGGGCACGTCCGTGTCGTCGCCCTCGACCGAGGCCGCCAGGAACCTGCGCGCCGCAGCCCGATCGGTCACTTCCAGAATGAGATTGCGGGCCACGCCTCGGCGGTACCCGCGCAGGATATTGCCCTGAATGTCGTTGATGTCCAGTGTTTCGGTCACCAGCCCACTCCCATCTTCTGGCGCACCTGCGCCGCGGACACGCCGGGATAGCCTCGATACCCGCCGCCAAGCGATACATTGGGGTTGGCGTGAAACTGCAGGATCATCGCGCGCGACAGGGATCTGAGCTCGTGCGGCGGGCTGTCGGGCGGCAGGCCCTGTTGGGCATCCTGAAGCGCGAACAGATCCGTGGGGAAATCCGGTACCTGAAACAGATCACGCGCATGCACCCAGTCGATGAATTTCTCGATATTCTGTCCTGTTGGCCATACCTCTTCGCCGTCCTCGACAAGCTCCATGACGTCGTCGAACATGCTTCCGATGGTTGCGATGAAATCCCGGATGTAATTGCTGAAATCGCCATCATAGACCGAAATCATGCAAAGATTGTCGCCGATCAGCAGGAACCGTGCGAAATGCACCGTCCCGACATTGTCCACCCCGGAAAAGATCTCGTCGGCGTGCCCCGCGATCACCATCGCCATCCGCGCCCGCCCGATCGGGGAGGGGTCCTTGAGGGGCATGACAAGGTTCATCATCCTCTGCAGGTTCTCGGTCGGCTGCGGCGAGGGGCGCGGACCGCCGGGAAGTTTCGGCTTGCGTTCCCGCCAGACCCAGTAGGGAAGCACCACGTGTTTCGAAAGGAACTGGAACCACCACCGCTCGGGAAGATCGTCGACGAAGCGATCGAACCAGCCTGCATCCTTCTGCGTCATGCCGTCACATCCTCGAGAACGGGCAGGTCAAACCGCCGCGTTGATTGCTGGAATACCAGTAGGATATACCGCGCAAGGCGAGCACGGGGTCGTCCGACGGCGCGATACCTTCTGTCAGATGCAACGGATTGAAGTTCATCTTTTCGATCCTTTCGTCCTGCTCCTGCTCATCGGGCACCTTGTCCAGAATCAGTTTCCCCATGATCACCCGGACGCGATGTGGCGGCCATGGCCGGGTAGGATCGTTGAAATCGTCGCCAACCTCACCGATCGTCATTATCAACTCGAAGCGTGCGGGCCCCCGTTCGATCCGATCCTTCAGCCTCTGGTTCAGGTAGTCGACCTCGGGCGGCTCTGCGGGGTCGTGGTGCGGCCAGTCTCGGGGCCGCTTTTTCAGGACACCATCCACGGGCTCCCACGCGAAACGGACCCAGCGACGCACACCCTCCGACGCCGGGTTGCTGTCCGGGGCCGGTGCCGTCACAATGAATGTATGCACCGCTGCATAGGTCGCCATGACGTAGCTTTCCGGCGCACCGATGGCAGAGGCCAGCAACACCCCGAGCTGCGCGGACTTGGCGGACGTGTCGGGCACCTGCAGGTTCACTTCGCCCGAGGGTGTGTCGACCAGCTTGGACTTGATGCCGTCGGCATATTCTATCGCGCCTTCGTCGGGTCTTTTCTTCTGACCGGGATACGGATCAGGCATCGGTATTTTCATTGCCAGATAATCGAGAATCTTGCGCCAGGGTGATTGCCTGAAGCACGGTGCCGGTCGGCCCGCGAGGATGAACTCGTAAAACTCCTCCCCGGTCCGCGTGAAGAACAAGGGCAGCGTCATCGCGATGAGATCGGTTGCCTCTTGCCCGTCGCGGTCGCCATCAAGATGGAACCGCACCGCGAGACCGCGCACGTCCGACCAGCCATCGTGACGCTCCGGATTGCCGGCACCATTTGAAAAACGCACCGTGACAGGAACTGTCCCGCCCTGAAAATGCTTGGCTATGCAGTACTCGCGCGCGACGGGCGAGGCTTCGAAGACGCCCGTTGCGCCGATGCCCAACGTGTGGACGGCCCGTTTTTCTTTGCACTTACAGACATGGATCAGTTCGTCGGTAATCTTTTTGGCAAGTTTACCTTCGTCCGATGCAAGTATGTCGTCGTCCATTCATCTACACTTTCATGAAAAACAATTCAGCGTTCGAAAAGGCCTGGCGAAAACTCACGCCGGCTTACTAGGTAATTACAATTTTAATGAGATTGCCACACGGCATACCCCTCGGCAAGCCTTGACGTGTCACGGAAATTTTTTCCTCCATCCGCACGCAGAATTCGCCTCGAAAAACAGACGAAGAATAAAGCCAACGAGAGACGCGGCCGAGCGGATCATCGGCAGTCTGACCGAGCACGACGCGGATGCGATCTGCGCCGATCCGTGCCGCAAGCACAGCATGTCGGGGGCACTCTCCAAATCTGGCAAGTGGCAGCCACGGCGCGGGGGCATGGTGGAAACGGCTTGGCGGGAGCATGGGCTTCACCCGACATCACCCGGGTTGAGCCTCCTGCGTATGCGCGGCGTTCGCGACGAGCCGCCGGGTAACCGTGCGCATCACGGCCATGGCGAATTCGGGGTCTTCATACTGCACGCGCGTAAAGCGTTTCTCGTCAAGCTCGTAGACAACCGTATCCTCTACGCACCGGACCGTCGCCGATCGCACGGCGCTTTTATTGAAGAAAGCCATCTCGCCGAAAATGTTTCCCGCAACCACGGATACATTCTGATCCTCGATTTCAACGCGACCCTCGGCCAGGTAATAGAGGCTGTCGACCCGATCGCCTTTCTTGAAAATGACATCGCCCGCCGGGATGACGCGTTTTTTCCCGTAAGCCATCGCAGCGGAGAAATCGGTTTCCGACTCGTCCGTCATATGCGTCACCAACCTGCGCAGTGCGATGAGTTCATAGAGGCGATAGGCGTTGATGGAGAGCAAGACGAGGGCGACCGTCAGAAGCGGCCAGAGATGAAACACGCCGCCATAGATGATGAAGCAGACAGACGACGCCATCGCGAGGATCCGCACCGGGATCATCGAATTCATTGCGAAAGTGGCCACTTGCAACGCGGCCCCGAGCCAGCCAACGGCCTCGATGATATGGTGTGCTGTGATTGGTTCCATTGGCTATTATCTCCTGATGAGCCTGTCAGGCTCGGGTCGCATTCAAGACACGGTGCTAAGCCTGCATGCCCCGCGCGCGTGCCCCGGTCCGGATCACCGGTGCCCCGCGTGCTTGTGTAGAGTATGCGCGATGAGGCTGCCATGGCCAAACAGAGGGTGATGGGGGCGGTGCATGCCGCGATCATCCGGCGGGTTCTGGATCAACCGCCAGCCCAGCCATATCGCGATCGATGCAAATACGACGCTCCCGATCGCTTGCCCGATCAGGACCCCCTGCGCGCCAAGCAGCATACCGCCCACGATGACGAACGGCCAGGTGCCCAGTGTGTTCTGCCCCCAATTCAACCATGTCGAATAAGACGGGCGGCCCAGCGTATTGAACGAGGCGCTGGCGACGAAAATTGCGCCATTGAAGAACGCCGCAAGCGCCACCGGGAAGCAGAAGAGGAAAATCAGTGTCCTCGTCAGGTTCTCGGCACCGAACAGCCCGGCGATCGGGTCACGGAACGCAAACAGGATCACGGTGATGAACATCACATAGATCGCGACAAACTTGAGAGCGTCGACATAAGCTGTCCTGACCCGCTCCATTTTGCCGGCGCCGAAATTCTGGCCGATGATCGGCCCGATGGCGCCCGAAAGTGCCCATATGACCGAGAACGCAACCGGCGTCAGCCGCCCGATCACCGCCATGCCGGCGACCGCCTCGGGGCCGAATTTCGACATTTCGCGGATCACGATCGCGGTGCCGATCGGCGTGGCCACGTTTGTCAGTGCAGCCCTGACGGCGAAGTATGAAACCGGCTGATAATCACGCCAGAGCAACCTCAACTTGGGTGCGACAAACGCGTTGTGGCGACGCATCGCCGGATAAAGCGCGAAGCCGAGCGTAACGAACCGGGCCGCCACCGTCGCCCAGGCCGCGCCCTCCATTCCCATGTCCAGACCAAAGATCAGGATCGGGTCCAGTACGGCGTTGGTCACCGCCCCGAAAAGCGACGGGTACATCGCCATCCGGTTCTCACCATAGCCTCGCAGGACCGCCACGGTGACCATGGACAGCCCCGATACCCACGTGAACGGGATGATGATCCAGAGATAGGTCGCAGCCAGTTCGGCCACCTTGCCCCCGGCCCCGAGCAGCCCCAGGAAAAACTCTATGTTCGACAATAAAATCAGAGGGATGATGACAGAGGTCAACACGGAAAACATCGCCGTGCTGGTGGCAAATTCACGGGCCTCCAGCGCGTCGCCCGAGCCGATCGACCGTGACGCCAGCACGCCCGCAGCCACGGACACCCCTATATTGATGGCGCTGGTAAAGAACATGAGGGCGCTGGCATAGCCCGCTGCGGCCGCCAGCACCTCATACCCGAGCATCGAAATGAATATCAGGTCGATCAGATCGACCGCATAGATCGCCATCAGGCCGATGCTGGCCGTAAAGGATGACACCGACACGTGACGCATGATGCTGCCAGTGGTGAATACCGCCTTGTTCTCGGTCGTCATCTCAAATCTCTCTGAGCCGGGCCGGCCATCGACCATGCAAGCATCCCGGGGCGGCATGATTTCCCCTTTGCACTCTAGCAGTGTACAAGCATAGATCGCAGGCGGGTAGTCTCGAGTTACGTATCGCTGCCGCCCGGTCGGCCTGCAGCATCAGTGCGTCGGGATCGACACGGCGTCTGACTGCGCCGACTTCGTCGGGACGTTGCGACGGATCGTTTCGGACTGCCCCTCACGCCAGCATGTCGCGCAAACCGCCCGGCATTCCGCAATCGACAGGCGCACCACACGCCATCCCGGCTACGCCGGATCCCAACCGTGCAGAAAGAAGATCCAAGACCCCTTCGGCTGGGGCGGGGCCGCGGGCGGCATGGCCCGGACCGGTCACCGCGGCACGGGCAGGGTCCGCGGACAGTTCACGATGACCATGGCAGCCTGCAACCTCGCAAAGTTACCGAAGCTCCTGGCGGCCTGACCGCCGCATGCCCGCCGTCTGCGCCTTGAAAGCGGCAGACGGACCAGCCTTCGACGGCGGGGCGTTTGCAGAGTCGTGCCATTCGCATGGCGAAGGTCAGCGACATCCCGGATTTCGGGGCGTGCTGCGCGCATCCAGTCCTCTGGCGCGATCAGGCCGTGCTGTCGGCGGGGCTGGCATTGAGCAGGCCGTAGCGTTCCGCGCCGAGATCGTCATAAAGATCGATCTGCGTCTCCAGAAAGTCGATATGGCCCTCCTCATCGGCGATCAGCGTCTCAAACAGGTTTTTCGAGACGTAATCGCCCACGCTGTCGCAATGATCGCGCGCCGCGATATAAAGCGTGCGCGCGTCGTGTTCGGCCGCGAGATCGCTGTCGAGCGTCTCCCGCAGGGTCTCGCCGATGCGCAGCGGGTCCAGCTTTTGCAGGTTCGGATGCCCGCCGAGAAAGATGATGCGCTCGATCAGCCGGTCGGCATGGTGCATCTCTTCGATGCTTTCGGCCCGGGACTTGGCGGCGATGCGGCCATAGCCCCAATCCTCCTGAAGGCGGTAATGCAGCCAGTACTGGCTGACCGCGGTCAGTTCACTCCGCAACGCCTGATTGAGATAGTCGATGACCTGTTCGTCGCCCTTCATCTGCGTCTCCCTGTGTGGCTTCGCGGCGCGGGCCGCGCAAGTGCATGGGTATGCCAAGGCCGTCGGCCTTGCGCATGGTGTCTATGAACAGCGGCAGACACCCGCCGCAATCCGCGCGCTTTCCAAGGGCGCGGTAGATCTTTCCGGCCGTGATGAGCGTATCAGGATCGGCGGCGCGCATCCAGTCGACGGCCCGATGAATGTCTCTGTCGGTGATCGCCATGCAGTGACAGATCATCATCGGTGCGTCCTCTTCGTCTCTAGTGTCGCGTCGGGCTGGCGGGATCGGGCATGCGGTGTGCGGCCTCGCAAAGCGCGGCGCGGTGCAGGTGCAGGCCCAATCGCCCCGCCGCGTCGGTCAGGGGCAGGATGCCGCGTGCATCGACCAGCAGGCTGGCCAGCATCAGCGCGTCCTCGCGCACCCCAAGCGCGGCCTCCTCGACGAACCGGGCGAAGGCCGCCTCGTCGGATCCGACGCAATGACAGTGCGGCGCGTGACAGCGCAGCGGGCGGCGCATACAGGTGCCAAGGGTGTCGGCCAGATCCTGCAGGGCCGTGAAGCTCGCCCCGGCCTGCCGCTCGCCCAGCCGGTCGCGCAGCAACCCGAGGGCGGCGGCCGCGCCACCGCTGTTCCAGTGGCGCAGGCAGGCGATGACCATGCCCGACAGGCCCGTCATCTCGGAGATGTGGCTGATTGGGGCGGTCCCGGTGATATCGCGCGTGTGTTTCATTTGGTCAGGATCAGCTTGCCGGCGCGGGTGATCCGCAGGGTGTAGGTCTGACCGTCCAGCACGATCAGCGCGGTGTTGGCCCCGGCGGTCAGTTCGCGGGCATCGTGACGGACGGTGTCGGCCACCAGTTCGGGTTCGGTCCTGGTCTGTGCGCGGATCATGTCAGCCCCTCCGCGGGTCGGGTCATCGGGTAAGCCATGCCATTCATTCCCCTTGTTGACGGTTACGCCGGGCTCGCCGCGGATCGGACTGGCTTGGCAATGCTCTTTTTGTGGCCGGAAATCGGCGACCTGTCAATCCCGATATTTTTAGTCGCCTATAGGGTTCTGCACGAGGCCGGTCAGACGGATGGCCCCGTGAGCCGGGGCCGACCCCTCCGTGATGCGCCGCGACAAGCCTTGGCGAGTTGGTCCTCGAACATCGCCTCGATGGCAAGGCACACCATCGCCGCCCGTGTGGCCCGCGTTTTTCCCACTCCGAACGCGCCCGCCAAGCGTCAAGCGATAGAGCGCGGCCTGTCCTTGTCGGCGGGCCTCCCGCGACGGATGCGCCGTGCCGGCATGCACGCAGCGGCGGGTGTCGCGGCTCAGCGTCGTCCTTCGCGCAGCCAACCCGCCAGGATCAGCCCGCCGACCAGAAGCAGCACCAGCCATGGCGGCAGTAGCGCCGTCTGGCTGACGCTCGCGGTCTCGTAGGCGCCGCGCGGGGTGATGCCGATCCAGCCGCGCCCGGCGGCGGGGCGGCCCGGGCGCACCTCGCGGATGCCGGGCACGCCGTCATCCATCGCCTGCACGCCGCCACCCGTGGCGTCGATCGCGGGGGCCAGCACATCGCCGGTGGCGATGGTGCGCTCGAATTCCACCGGGGCGGCGGGGCCTAGGCCGATCACGGCCGTCTGATCGCCGTTTTCCAGCCGGTAGAGGCCGATCTGAGGGCCGTCATAAAGCGTCTCGAACCGGCCCGGCGACACCTCTTCAAGCTCACGCTCCACCACCTCGCCCGAGGGTGTGGTGATCGTCACCGGCCCCACGTCATCCGACAGCGACCGGCGGATCACGCGCATCTGCTGGCCCGTCGCCTCGGCACGCAGCGCTTCTTCCTCAAGCTCGGGTTCCTTCATCATCCAGTGCGCCAGCCGGCGCAGCAGCTCGAGCTGCGGCCCGCCCCCCTCGAAGCCGCGCCCCCAGAGCCAGGCGTGATCCGAGGCCATCAGCGCCACGCGCCCCTCGCCCACGCGGTCGAGCATCAGCAGCGGGCGGTCATCCGCGCCCGACATCACGACATCACCGCCCGTGGGCGTCACCTCGATCTGGCGCATCCAGCGGCCCCAGTCGCCATCGAACTCCTGCAAGAGCCCGGCGGTCACCGGGTGGCGCTCGCCGAGATCGGTCACGGTGGGGCGGTACCCCTCCTCGACCACGCGGGCGGTGGGACGGGCGGGCACGAAATCCTCGAACGGGCCGCGATAGATGCTTTCGGCACTGGCAAAGGCCGGCCCCGCCGCCAGCAGTACCGCGCCGCCCTCTTCGACATAGCGCCGGATGTTGTCGAGATAGAGCGCTGGCAGGATGCCGCGGCGCTTGTAGCGGTCGAAGATGATCAGGTCGAAATCATCGACCTTTTCGAGGAAAAGCTCGCGCGTCGGGAAGGCGATCAGCGACAGTTCCCGCACCGGCACGCCGTCCTGCTTGTCGGGGGGTCTGAGAATCGTGAAATGCACCAGATCGACGGAACTGTCGGATTTCAGCAGGTTGCGCCATGTGCGGGTGCCGGGATGCGGCTGGCCCGAGACCAGCAGCACGCTGAGCCGGTCGCGCACGCCGTTGATCTGCACCAGCGCGGTATTGTTGCGGTCGGTGAGTTCGCCGTCGGCCATCGGGGTGGTGAATTGCAGCACGTTGCGCCCGGCATGCGGCAGGGTGACGGGCAGGGTGATCGTCTCGCCCAATGGCACGGTGAAGCGGCGCGGATCTTCGCCGTCGATCGAGATGTCGAGCGGCACCTCCTCCACGCCCTCGGGAGCGGCGCCGTCATCGTCGATGCGCAGTGTGAGGCGCACTTCCTCGTCGAGGATCGCGAAGGCGGGGGCATTGTCGACGGTCAGCCGTCGGTCCCAGTCGCCGGGCCGTCCGCTATGCAGAAGATGCAGCGGCGCGGGCATGTCGGGGGCGTTGTCCATGTCATGCACCCGCCCGTCCGACAGCAGCATCGCGCCCGCGATGCGGCCGCGCGGTTCCTCGGCCAAGGCCCGCGACAGCGCGGTCATGGCGCGCGTGCCGCCATTGTCGGGCGCGTCGGGGACGGTGATGCGCCGCACTTCGGTGTTGTCGCGCGCTTCCAGCCGGGCGGCGAGCGTGTCGGCCATCTCGGCGGTCTGTGCGGCGCGGTTGGCCAGGCCCTGGCTCGCGCTTTGATCCTCGACCAGAAGCACGATATCGCTGAGCGGGGTGCGGTCCTCCTGCTGGTAGCTGGGGCCCGTAAGCGCGGCGAGCACGGCAAGCGCCGCGCCCGCGCGAAACGCCCAGCCCGACAGCCCGCGCCGTAGCGCGAGGATCAGACCGGTCGCGGCCAGAAGCCCGAGCGCCGCGATCAGCCAGACCGGCACGAGCGGGTCGAAGATCACGCTGCCGGTCATTGGCCCAGCCTGTCGAGCAGGGCGGGCACGTGCACCTGGTCGGATTTGTAATTGCCGGTCAGCACATGCATCACGAGGTTGACGCCGAAACGGTACGCCATCTCGCGCTGACGCTCGCCGGCATAGCCGCGGCCGACGGGAAAGATCGGGTTGCCGCGTTCGTCCACCGCCCAGGCCGTCGCCCAGTCATTGCCGCCGATCACCACCGGCGTCACCCCGTCATTGAGGTTGCGAAACGGCATGCCTTCGATCCGTTCGGCATCGGGCGGGGCCGCTTCGACCCAGACGTCGCGACCCTGATGACGCCCGGGAAAATCGCCCAGCAGGTAGAAGGTGCGGGTGAGGACGTGATCTTCGGGGACCGGCTCAAGCGGCGGGATGTCGAGGGGGGCTGCAAGCCGTTGCAGCTTTGCCCCGTTGGGCGAGGATGCGCCGAAGCCCGCGATATCGGCATCGCGGGTGTCGAACACGATCATCCCGCCGCTGCGCAGGTACTGGTTGAGCTTGGCATACGCCTCGTCCGAGGGGATCGGCTGATCGGTCGTGATCGGCCAGTAGAGGATCGGGTAGAAGGCCAGCTCGTCGGTTTCCAGATCGACGCCGATGGGTGCTGCGGGCTCTACCGTGGTGCGGAAGGTCAGCGTGCGCCCCAGCCCGCGCAGACCGGCGCGGGCGGCGCGGTCCACCTCGGCGTTGCGGGTCAGGACATGGGCGAGCACGACCTCTGACGTGGCCTCGATCGCGCGGGCGTCGTCTTGCGCCTGCGACGGCTGCGGTGTGGCGAGGCCGAGGCCGAGAACCAGCGCGGCGGCGGCGCGCGCGGCCCAGAGCCGGCCCGACAGCGCCAGCGAGGCGACGATATCGGCGGTCAGAAGGATCAGCGCCGCCGCCAGCAGCCAGCCCCCCAGCGGTTGTTCGGGCGCGCGAGCCAGCCCCTCGACAGGGATGCGCGCGGGCCATATGGCGGGCGTCAGCGTGGTGTCTGCGGCGATCACGTTGCGCGCAAGGCTGCGTTCGGGACCCTCGTAAAGCCCCGGCAGAAGGTCCGGTCCAAGGGGCGCGTCGAGCAGGTCCTCGCCGGCGACGCCGGGGCGGGTGCCGGCCTCGTCGAGCTTGCCGAACGCGTCGAGCACGCGGGCGGGCTGCCATGTGGTGCCCGCAAGCTCGGACATCTCTGGCGCGGTCACGGCCGAGGAGGCCGCGAGCCGTTCGAGCATCTGCACGAACAGCCCCGACAGCGGCAGCGTGGACCATTCGGCATTGGCGGTGACGTGAAACAGCACGACCTGCCCGGCCCCGATCCGCTTGCGCGTGACCAGTGGCGTGCCGTCGCCAAGCTGGGCGATCACACGCTCGGACAGGGTGGGGTCGGGCTGGGCCATGACCTGCGCAGCGACCGTGACGTCAGCGGGGATCGCGAGGCCCTGAAACGGGCTGCCCTCGGGGAAGGGGGCGAGGGTTTTCGGCTCCCCCCAGCTCATCGCGCCGCCGACGGTGCGCCCGCCGGCGCGCAGGCGCACGGGCATCAGGGGCGCCTCTTCGCTGCGCGACAGGTCGCTGGCCGCAACGCGCGGGCCGGCAAATCGCAAGAGCAGCCCGCCGCCGTCGATCCATTCGGCAAGCGCGGCCTCTTCGCCATCCGACAGCGTCGCCACATCGGCGAGCACGATCACATCGGGGTTGGCGGGCAGCACATCCATCAGCGCGCCTCGCAGCAGGTCGGCGGTCGGATCGAACGCCTGTTCAAGGTAGTGCAGCGGCGACAGAAGCTCGAGCCCCTCGCGATCTTCGCGCCCCGAGATCAGCGCCACCTCGCGGCGATTCAGCGCGTCATCGGTGAGGGTGACCGCCCCGGCCTGCGCCTCGCCCGCGATCTCGAAACGGGTGATACGGGCGCGCAGTTCGGCCGGCAGCGACAGGCTGCCTGTTGCCTCGGGCGCGCCCTCGTCAAAGGTCATCGGCAGGGTGGCCAGAACGCGCGGCGTGCCCGCCGGATCGAGGCCGTGAGCGTTCACCGTGATGTCGCGCGCGGGGCCGGGGCGGGCGCGCAGCGCGGTCAGATCGACACTGGCGTCCGACAGTTGCGCGGGGCGCAGCCCGAGGACGCTGCGCGGGCTTTCATGCACGGTGACCGGGCCGCGTGCCTCGAACGCTTCGAGCAGTGGCGCGCGGCCGGCGTGGTCCAGCCCGTCGGAGAACCAGCGGGTCTCGAACGCCTCATCGCCCAGCATTTCGGCGGCCTCGGCGAAGGTCCCGGGCGTGGGCGCCCATGGGGAAGGTTCCAGCCCCGGCAGGCGGCTGCGCACGGTGCCTGCGGCCTGAAAGGCCGGTGCCTCGGGATCGCCGAGATCGAGGATCGCGGCGGCGCGCCCGGCGCGGCCCGCATCGGCCAGAAGCCCGTCCATCACCGCCACCTGTGCCGGCCAGTCGCGGGCGCTCGCCCAGCTTGCATCGGTCACGATCAAAAGCGGACCCTGCGACGCCGCCTCGCCCTCGCTGCGCGGGTTGAGGATCGGTCCGGCCAGCCCGATGATCACCGCCGCCACGGCCAGCATGCGCAACAATAGCAGCCACCACGGCGTGCGGTCGGTCACCGTGTCGTCATCCAAAAGCCCCAGCAGAAGCGCCACCCCGGGAAAGCGGCGGCGGATGGGCGCGGGCGGCACGGCGCGCAGGATGATCCACAGGATGGGTAGCGCAGCGAGGGCCAGCAGAAGCCACGGGGCGGCGAATCCAAGTGCGCCCAGCATCAGCCCGCCGCACCCTTGTCGAGCGCGCGGTAGAGCCACAGCAACGCCGATTGCGCGCTCTCATTGGTATGATGCAGGCCGTGCCGCCAGCCGGTCGCATTGCAAAGCGTGACCAGCTCGTCCTTGCGCTCGGCCAGACGGGCCAGATAGCGGTCGCGCAGTTCGCCGGCCTTCAGCGTCTCATGCGCCATCGTGCCGCCCATGCTCTCGAAGATGGTGCGCCCGCGATAGGGAAACGCCTCTTCGGCTGGGTCGAGCACCTGAAAGACCACGCCGCGCACACCGCGATCGGCCGCACGGGTCAACGCGTCGCGCAACCCGCCGATGTCGCCCATGAAATCCGAAACGAGCAGCGCGCGGCCCTGCGGGACCAGGCCAGCCATGTCGGGGCTTGCGTAATCCTCGGGGCTGTCCTGCATCAGCGCGAGGCCCAACCGGCTGAGCTGTGCCTGACCCCGGCGCGGCGGCAGCGCCGCGCCGGTCAGCCCGACGCGTTCGCCGCCGCGCACGAGGCACACCGCGATCGCCAGCGCCAGAAGCCGCGCGCGATCGGCCTTTTCGGGCAGACCGGGATCGCTGGTGAACCGCATCGAGGCGGCGGGATCGACCCAGAGCATGACGCTTTGTGCGATCTGCCATTCGCGCTGCCGCACGAATTGCGCATCCGACCGGGCCGAACGGCGCCAGTCGACCATGCCCCGGCTGTCGCCCTGCTGAACGGGGCGGTATTGCCAGAAGTCGTCGCCTTGCCCCGCGCGCCGGCGGCCGTGTTCGCCCAGAAGGACCGTGCCCGCCAGATGCTCCGCCCGGGCCAGAAGCGGCGGCAGGCGCGCGGCCTCGGCTTCGGCCCGTGGTCGCAGGGCGTGGGGGGTGGTGTCGGTCATCAGGCGGCAGCCCGGCCTTGTGTGACATCCTCGACCGTGCGCGCAATCAGCGCGTCCAAGCTGTCACCCCGGGCGCGGGCGGCAAAGTTGAGCGCCATCCGGTGGCCCAGCACCGGCAGGGCGAGCGCCGCCACGTCGCCCGCATCGGGGGCAAGCCGTCCCTGCAGCATCGCGCGCGCCCGCACCGTCAGCATCAGCGCCTGCGCGGCGCGCGGCCCCGGCCCCCAGGCCACGCTTTCGCGAACGCGGTCATCGGCACTGGCATCATCGGGGCGGCAGGCGCGCACCAGATCGAGGATCATCTCCATCACCGCCTCGCCCACGGGCATGCGGCGCAGCATCCTTTGCGCATCGATGAGATCGGATGGCGTGAACACGGCATGCGCCTCTTCCTCCTCGGTGCCGGTGGTGGCGAGAAGGATCGCGCGCTCTGTGTCGCGGTCGGGGTAGGGCACCTCGATCTGCACCAGAAAGCGGTCGAGCTGCGCCTCGGGCAGGGGGTAGGTGCCCTCCTGCTCGATCGGGTTCTGGGTGGCCAGCACGTGGAAGGGTGGCGGCAGCGGGCGGTTCCGGCCGGCCACCGTGACCTGCCGTTCCTGCATCGCCTGCAGCAGCGCCGATTGCGTGCGCGGGCTGGCGCGGTTGATCTCGTCGGCCATCAGAAGCTGGCAGAAGATCGGCCCGTCGATGAACTTGAACGCGCGCCCGCCGTCCTGGGCGGTTTCCAGAACCTCGCTGCCGAGAATGTCGGCGGGCATCAGGTCGGGGGTGAACTGCACCCGGTTGGTATCGAGCCCCATCACGGTGCCGAGTGTTTCCACCAGCCGCGTCTTGCCGAGCCCCGGCAGACCGATCAGCAGGCCGTGCCCGCCGCACAAGAGCGCCGAGAGAGACAGGTCGACGACACGCTCCTGACCCACGAAACGCCGGGTGATCGATTGACGCGCCCGGGCCAGTTTCGCCTCGAGCGCGTCGAGGCCGGCGAGAAGGTCGGGGTCGTCGGTCATGGCAAAACTCCGGTTACGCTTCTACATATATAATGAGTGTATCTCGGAAGATGGAAATGGCAAAAGCAATGAGCGAAAAATCCCTGACGCCCCCCTCCGCCGAAGGTCTTGCCCAATCCGCCCGCGCCGCCAAGGCCAAGGGCAGGGGCCTGCCGCCCGTACATGACTGGAATCCGCCGTTTTGCGGCGATCTGGACATGCGCATCGCCCGTGACGGCACATGGTTCTATCAGGGCACGCCGATCGTCCGGCCGGGTTTGGTGCGACTGTTCTCGACCATCCTGCGGCGCGACGGTGATGCCTATTTTCTGGTCACACCGGTCGAAAAGGTGGGGATCACGGTGGAGGACGCGCCGTTCGTGGCCGTCGATTTCGAGGCGGCGGGCACGGGGCCGGATCAATCGCTGACATTCGAGACCAATGTCGGGGATTTTGTCACCGCAGGCCCCGATCACCCGATTCGCGTGGTCCGCGATACAGGTACGGGCGAGCCGTCGCCCTATGTGCTGGTGCGCGCGGGCCTCGAGGCGCTGATCGACCGCAAGAGCTTTTACCGGCTGGTCGAGATCGGCGACCGGCAGGAGGGCTGGTTCGGCCTGTGGTCGGGCGGTGCGTTCTTCCGCATCATCCCCGAGACGGAGCTGCCCTGAGCGGCATCATGCGCCGTGATATCGCCTGCGAATTCCCGGACGCTCGTGTCCGGTGAATTGGGGGTCGCATGCGGCTCCTGACCGTGCGCGGGCCAAAAAGCAAGAATGTTGCAAATTCATTGCGATCACGGTTGCAAAAATATCTTGCTTCACTGCGCCAATTGCGTGATTTGTGTGGACGGCGGCAGCCCGATACGGCGCTGCCAGCAAAAAAAATGAACCTGGGAGGTTACCCGTGACCATCACGAAAATGACACTGCGCGGCACGACGTTCGCCGCGACGCTCGGCGCACTTGCCGTGCCCGCCACCGCCGAGATCGACGAGATAAGCTGGTCGGTCCCGATCAGCTTTGCCTCCAGCCTGACCGCGCTTGGCGACACGCTGCCATGGGTGGCGGATCGGCTCAACGCCGTCTCCGGCGGCAAGATCAACATCAACGTCGTCGAACCCGGCGCGATGATCCCCGCGCTGGCTGTGTTCGAAAGCGCCGCGACGGGCCAGATCGATGCCGGCTATAGCTGGATGGGCTACGAGCGCGGCCAGGTCCCGGCCTCGGCCCTGTTCGGCGCGACACCGTTCGGGCTGGAACCGCACGGCTTTGTCGCGTGGATGTACGAGGGCGAAGGCGATGCGCTGCTGAAGGAAACCTTCGAGCCGTTCAACGTCTATCCGATCCTCTGCGGCACGATCCCGCCGGAAGCGGCCGGGTGGTTCAAGTTCCCGATCGAGAGCGTCGATCAGTTGGCGGGCCTGAACATGCGCGCGGCCGGTGTCGGTGGCGAGATCATGAAAGAAGTCGGCATGTCGGTCACCGTGCTGCCGGGTGGCGAGCTGTACCAGGCGCTGGAAACCGGCGTGCTGGACGCGACCGAGTTTTCGCTGCCCACTGTCGACGATCAACTCGGCTTTTATCAGGTCGCGGATTTCTACCATCTGCCCGGCTGGCACCAGCCCGCCACGTCGCAGTTCCTTTACGTAAACATGGATGTCTGGAACGGCCTCAGCGAGCAGACCCAGGCGGTGATCGATACCACCTGCATGGCCGGCACGGTCTATGCCATGGCACGTGGCGAGGCGCTGCAGGGGCCGGTCCTGACCGAGTTCCGCGAAAAGGGCGTCACGGCGACGCAACTGCCCGAGGAAGTGCTGCAGGAATTCCGTGATGCCACCGAGGTGGTCATGAAGCGCGAGAGCGAAAATGACGAGCAGTTCGCCAAGGTCTACACGTCGATGAAGGAATTCCAGGCGGCCAACAAGCCGTGGCACGAGCTGGGCTATCTTCCGCGCGACTGGACGTGGGACAACGAACCCTCCGAGTGAGGGCTTTGCGACTGACACGTGACTGAAGGGGGAGGGGCGACAGATGTCCACAGACAAGGACGATTATGTGTCCAATCTGACCGATGAGGGTCAGGATGCCATCGTGGAGCCTGCCGCCCCCAACCCGCTTTTCTCGCGGATACTCGACGGGATCGTCACTTTCATCGCGATCTTTGCGCATGCCACATGGATCATCCTGGTCGCGGTGATCCTCGCCAATGTGGTCATGCGCTACGTGCTGGGCGGCTCGATCGTCGCGCTGGAAGAGCTGCAATGGCATCTTTACGCCTTCGGCTTCATGGTCGGGCTGTCCTATACGATGGTGCATGACAAGCATGTGCGCGTGGACGTTCTCGCCGAAGGCTGGAGCAAGCGCCGCCGCGCCCGGATCGAGATCGGCGCGATGCTGATCCTGGTGATGCCGTTCGCCGGCCTCATCCTTTACGATTCGCTGGCCTTCATCGAGTTTTCAATGCGGCTCAATGAGAGTTCCCGCTCGCCGGGGGGGTTGACCCACAGATGGATCATCAAGTCGGTGATCCCGCTCGCCATGGGTCTGCTGATCCTTGCCGCGCTGGCCCGCACCGCCCGCATGGTCGCATTCCTGCGCGTCGCGCAGTAACCGGTTTCATTCAGGAAAAAGAGACAGACAATGCTTGGCCTCGCCGCTAACGAACTTCTTGTGCTGTTGATGCTGTTCATGTTCATCGGGCTGCTTTTCATGGGCGTCCCGGTGGCATGGTCTCTGGCGGGCACCTCACTGGTGGTCGCGTTCCTGACGATCCAGCTTGCCTCGCAATTTGAGGTCAACACGCTGTTCTTCGACAGTTGGCGCGATTACCGGATCATCGTGCAGCGCATCTACGGAACGATGGAGAACGCGGTCCTTGTGGCCTTGCCGATGTTCGTCTTCATGGGGCTGATGCTGGACCAGTCGGGGCTGGCCGAAAAGCTGATGCGGTCGTTTGCCGACACGCTGGGGCGGGTCAGTGGCGGGCTTGCGATGGCAGTGGTGCTGATCGGCATCCTGCTGGCGGCCTCGACGGGGATCGTCGGTGCCTCGGTGGTGCTGCTGGCGACCATTTCACTTCCGATCATGCTGGAGGCGGGATATGACAAGCGCCTCGCCGCGGGGGTCGTCGCCGCCTCGGGCACGCTCGGCATACTGATCCCGCCCTCGATCATGCTGATCATCATGGCCGATCAGCTGTCGCTTTCGGTGGGCGAGCTGTTCATGGGGGCCATCGCGCCGGGCCTTCTGCTGGGCTTTGCCTATCTGATCTACGTCTTCCTGATCGTGGTGGTGAAGCCGGGTCTTGCACCCAAGCCCAAGCATGTCGATCCGTTCTCGTGGAAGCTGGTCCTCAATACTCTGCTGGCGGTGCTGCCGCCGGTGGGGCTGATCCTTGCGGTTCTGGGCACGATCTTTCTTGGCATCGCCACCCCGACCGAGGCGTCGGGTATCGGGGCCTTCGGGGCGACATTGCTGGCGCTGGCCAATGGCCGCCTGAGCCTCAAGGTGATCTGGATGGTCGCGGTGCGCACGACGCTGACCACCGCGTTCATTTTTGCGATCTTCGTCGGTGCGACGGCGTTCGCGCTGGTGATGCGGGGCCTGGGTGGCGATCAGATGATCGAGGGCGCGATCCTGTCGATCCCGTTCGGTGCGACCGGCGTGGTCCTGACGATCCTGTTCTTTTCCTTCCTCGCGGGGTTCTTCCTCGACTGGCTGGAGATCACGCTGATCTTCCTGCCGCTGGTCGGACCGGTCGTGGTCGGGCTGGGCTTCGATCCGATCTGGTTCGTGGTGGTGTTCGCGGTCGCGCTGCAGACATCGTTCATCACGCCGCCCGTCGGGTTCTCGCTGTTCTACCTCAAGGGGGCGGCGCCGCCGGCGATCACGACGCGCGACATCTACGCGGGGGTGGCACCCTTCGTGCTGATCCAGTTGATCGTCGTGCTGTCGATGGTGTTCATACCCGCGATCGTGACCTGGCTGCCCACGGCGGTCTACGGCTGACACTGGCGGAGATGTGAGAAAGGCCGCGCCGCCGCTGAGGGCGGCGCGGCAGATCGCGGTTCACTCGGCGGGCGTGAGCTTGTGGATCATGCCCTCTTCGGAAGACACGTAGAGGCTGCCATCCGGCCCGGTCACGAGCGCGCGAAAGCGCTGCGATTCCATCGGCAGGGTCATCTCGGTGACATTGAACACCGAAATCTCGCCGCCCTCCTCGCTCAGTTCGACCACGTCGATGCGCTGACCGACCGGGGTGCCGCCAAAGCCGATGCCCATATAGCTTACGGCCATCGCGCCCTGCCAGTCGCCCCATGCCTCGCCCGTCAGGATTGCGGCACCGGAGATGCCCTGCGACCAGCCATTGTTGGTCCAGATCGGCGGCATCGCGTCGGGATAGGTGTCGAAATCGGTCATCGGCATGTAGGCCCGCCGCTCGTACCGGTTCATGCCCTCCATCTGGTTGGGCTCGTAGCCGCAATAGCCGTCCGGGCAATCGCCACGCCCGGCCATGTTGGGACGCGGATCCCAGCCGCCATTGCCGCCGTTTACCAGCACGGTAAGCTCGTCGGAATGCCACGGCCCGTGTTCGGCGGTGATCGGCGTGCCGGTGCCGGGGTGAAAGGCGATGCCCTGCACGTTGCGGTGCCCGTAGGTGTAGATCCGCGCGTCGAAACCCTCGGGCGGGCTGTTGCCTTCGGCGGCGTTGCCATCGGTGTCGAGGCGCAGCACCTTGGAGCCCATCATCGTCGGGCTTTGCGGCACCTCGGCATTGTGGTTGTCACCGGTGGTCAGGAACAGGTGTCCCTCGGGGCCGAAGGCCACCCGACCGCCATTATGCGCGCCGGGTCCGCCAAAGGGCTGATCGCTGGCTTCCATTTTGTAGGGCACGTCGTCCACCAGATCGGTGCGCCCCGACACGCCAGTGAACTCCTCATTCACCTCGAGGCGCATCAGCCGGTTGGTGTGCGGGTCGGACATGTTGGAGGTCGAGTAGACGTAGATCCGGCGATTCTCCTCGAAATCGGGATCCACGGCCACACCCATCATCCCGGCCTGTCCCTCGCAGAAGAGATCCTCGCCGTTGCTGGCATAGCCTTCGGTGTCGCCGACGCCGAGCAGTGCGTTCACCTCGCCATCCGGCATGCGCACCGACAGACCGTCACATTTTTCGGTGAAGAACATCGTGCCATCGCCGAGGAACGCCATGTCCCACGGCGCGTCGAGATCCGACAGCACCACCTCGTGGCTCAGGCTGCTGGTATTGGTCTGTGCAAGTGCGGGCATCGCGGCCATCATGGCCGCGACCGAGACAAGCGGCAGCGCATATCTGGTCTGTGGTCGATTTGTCATTCCATATCCTCCCTGTGGAACTGACGGGGCTGTCGGCATGGCCGACAGTCCCCCATGCGGGACGCGTCCTGCATGGCTGAAAGCTTAGGGGTGGCCACGTCGCAGGGTCAATAGCCCATGACGCTGCCCATGCTCAGCCCCACGACCGGGGCGACCATTCCGCGCCGGTCCGCAACCGGCCTAGCCGCGCCCGCGATAGGGCGGCACGCCCTGATCGGGGATCCAGACGCCGTCGGGCATGCGCCCCGTCTGCCAGAACACGTCGATCGGGATGCCGCCGCGCGGATACCAGTAGCCGCCGATGCGCAGCCATTGCGGATCGAGGAAATCGACCAGCCGGCGGGCGATGGTCAGCGTGCAATCCTCGTGGAACGCGCCGTGATTGCGAAAGCTGGTGAGGTAGAGCTTGAGCGATTTGCTCTCCACCAGCCAGTGGCTCGGCACGTAGTCGATCACCAGATGCGCGAAATCCGGCTGCCCGGTCATCGGGCAGAGCGAGGTGAACTCGGGTATTGTAAAGCGCACGTTATAGCTCACATCCGCCTGCGGGTTGGCGACGCGTTCCAGCACCGCCTCGGAGGGGTCCTGCGGTATGCGGGCGTCGCCGCCGAGCTGCTTGAGATCCTTGTAGATGTCGTCGGTCATCATCCGTTCCTTTCAGACACCGCGCTGGTTGCCCCAGAGCGTCACATGCAGTTGCGGCAGGACATGCGCGGCGAACCAGCCGTCGCCGACGACCCGATCCACCAGCCAGCGCATGCGGGCATCGAGGCCGTCGCGGTCCACTACCGCGCTGTCATCTTCGGGCGGGGGCGGGGTGTGGTTGCCGGGCTGCAGGTAGAGCGGCAGGTCGGGATAGCGCCCCGCGACCTCGCGCGCCCACAGGTAGTCGGCCTCGTCGAAGA
>Ga0307970_1000205_pt1 | contig 35978 bp, 51 predicted proteins | sample OrgLakmetagen712_FD_202093 | JGI IMG/M metagenome (GOLD analysis project Ga0307970, IMG submission 202093) | Saline water microbial communities from Organic Lake, Antarctica - #712 | ecosystem: Environmental > Aquatic > Non-marine Saline and Alkaline > Saline | place: Antarctica: Organic Lake... | reverse complement strand
AGATCGGAAATCCACGTGGCATCATGCTGAGCAAGGACCCAAACCCCGCCCCGCACTGCATGTGCCCCTGTCCCACGCTATCCACCGCTCACTCACACGCCGCACCACGCGCCTGCACGGTGTCGCCCTATACCTACCGCAGTGTGACTGCTGCTCGGCACCGAGGCTCTGCACATCCTTGCTACGCTTCGGATTATAACGCCGCTCAGAATCCGTCAAGCTCATAATGGGCGGAGGCGACTTAACGCGTTGACTGTGTGCTAGATTGAGTTCGGTCATGGGGTGTGCGCTTGGCGCTGTGCTTGCTCATGTGGCAAGCCCTTTGCTAGTGTCGGTGTAATAGCGCTCATTGTTGGCCTCCCTTTTCCATTTCTCGCGCTCTTACCATAAGTTTGACTCTTTCGGCTGGTGATGGCGTGGCAAGCCCATGCACCTGCACCTCTGGCACGCCGTAGAACATTCGCCCTTGATCGTCCTCGATGTCGTAGAGGGTGTCTTCTAATGGGTCGCCGTCGTCGGTCGTGCTGACGGCGAAATCGATTACGCCCTCGTGTAATGTTTCGCAAGCGGTGAAGCGCACGCGCTGGCATGCTAGGTATTTGAGTTTGCTCATAATTATCTCCTTAATTTGGTTGCTGGTTATTATTCTGGTTGCGAGAGTGTGATGCCCAATTCAGCCGCAAATACCGACACATTGTCAAGGTATGTTGTCATTCCGCGGACTTTCAGGGACGTGGTGCTGGCGTAGTCCAGTATGATACCCTTGGCGAAGTCCGCCATCTTATGCGCACCGTCGCGTCGTAGCTGTTTTACGGCTTGCACGCGCTCCGCAAGCTTATCATCTGCGGCGCAGAGCAACGGCACTAGAAACCGCTCCTTGAAGACGATGTGTAGGCTCTCAGTGTCTTGCCCCGTCTCCTCGCAGATGATCGACAGCCATTTGCGGTATAGGCGGTTTTGCGCCTGCGAGCGTGTCAACTCATAGGGTTTGACCGTGACCTCGTAAGGTGTCTCTGCGCTCACCAGCGCGTTGTCGATGATTGCGTGCGTGCGGGCTACGTCTTGGGGGGTGCGTAGGATAACGCGGTAGGTCTGTTTGGTTGGTGGCATGATATTAGATCCCTTTGGTTACGGCCTGCCCTGTTCGGCTCTCAAGCTGTGATCGCCCGACCTCCAGCGCGTGCTTGTCCTCATTCTTGCGCAGGCGGCTTGCTGTAGCCTCCTCGCTCTGCCATTTGGTCGGGTGTTTGAAGTCGATCCCTTCGCCTCTGAATGCGGCTTCGAGATCCTCGGCGGTGCATTCTTCAAATCCGGTGGTCAGGTTTTCGCCTCGGATTACCTGCCCCGACTCAAACGGGTATTTGCGACAAAACTCGACCCATGACAACTGCTTCCACCCGCCGGGCACGCGCTCTACCCAGTCGAACGGCTCCTTCGGTGTGTTGGCGTCGGCTGTGAGCCTGCGCGGGTCCTTGGATGGGTGTAAACTAAAATAGTCGTCAGCTTTGCCGAGAATCTCGGCGTAGTTATTGCAGAGCCGCTGCACGCTCTTGGGCCTGACTGATAGGTGATCGTCAAACTTGTCGCCCTTCGGCTTTGGTAGTCGCATAAACATTCGGACGGTCTCGGCGTCGCTGGCTGTGACGCTGTGTTCGATCTTTTTGAATGCGTCCGTTTCCCCTTTGGCGCGGGCGATGGTGTCTTTAAAATTGGGAGTTATGCCCTTGATTAGGATGCGGTGGAACGGGTGCAATCCGCCCTCCTTGCGCTCCGGTATCATTGGCATAATCTTGGCAAGTGTCGTCATTACCAGATGATCAAGCGGGTCGCCTGACGATTTGTGTCGGGCTGCAATGCGGCGGTATAGCTCGCGGGCTTCGTCGTGGATCGTAGTCATTGTGTGCGTTGGTTTGGTTGCGGCGCGGCTAGTTGATTATTCGACGATTTTGAGGTTCTTGATCTGTCCGGCTTCGATCGCATTGATGAATTTGACGGCTTGGTCTTTTGACATCCCGTAATTTAGCAACTGACCGTAAATTACGTTTTTCACAGCGGCTGCGGGGTTTGCGATAGTCAGTCCTGCGATGCTAGCGCTCGGCTTTGCTGACTCTTTCGGCTGTGCGGGCGCGGCATCACCCGGTGCCTTTTCCTGCGCCGCGACGCGCTCAGCATGGCGCTTTGCTGCCTCGGCATCCTGCTGCACCTTGAGCGCGGCGCGTCCGGCCTCCAGTGCTGCCTCGTCTTCGACAAACTTGGCACGGCGTGCTGTGTTCATTTCCAGCGCGGTGCCTTGCAGTTCGCGGGCTTCGGCTAGGCGGTCGCCGAAGAACGACTGTGACAGCTCCACGGCGTTGATCGCTGCAATGTGCGCGTCCCACTCGGCAAGCGTTGCAGTCCGGAACTCTCCGACGCGGTGGTGCCCGTGACGCATCAGCTCCAGCGCGTCCGTGATCGCTTTGGCGTGTGCTGCGACCTCGGCGTCGTATTGCGTGCGCGGAAAGAGGAAATCAGCCTTGAGCTCTGCGCCTCGGCTCTTTGCAATGCTGCGCTGAGCGTCAATTTTCTTAGCTTCCTGTTTTAGTGGATCGACTAGCGACTTTCCAGCGCGGTCGATGGCAGCGAAGAACTTGCCGATCTTGAGGCCGATGCTGCCGTAGTGTTTATGCTCTGCCGGGTTCGTTGGATCGAGGACAAGTGAGCTGATTTCTAGCTCCATCTTATCGATCTCCAGTTTCAGCCGGTCGCCATTAAATAGGGCGAGCGGTGCGCTTTCGTCGATTTCTGGAATCGTGATTTCGTGTGGTTTTTTCATTTCGTTTTCGTGTGTGTTATTTGGTGAGTTCGGAGAGTTCAGCTTGCAGCTTCGCAATAGTTGCCAGCTTTTCGTCCTTTAGTGTCGTTGCGCGGTGCAGCTGTATGCGAGGTTCAAGTGAATCCCATATTTTCTTGCGTGTTGACACGTCACCAAACACCTCTCCAAACATGCCTTTAACGTTCCAGAAATCCAAGTATTCAGGTCCATTAGATGTCCATATTTCAAATTGTAACTCATCAATTTTAATCACCATCGAATGATTTGTAATATGGACCACTTCGTATTCTCTGTCGATAACTGCACCAGTGATGCGGTTAGTAATTTCTTTTATGTGCTCTTTTATTTTCATATGTTTCGTGTTCGTGTGTGTTAGTAATATTGTGGTTGATTGGTGATGTTGTCATCTATGCCCATGCTGAGCTAAAACGGGGCGTCTACGGTTGCGCCGGTTGCAGGGTCGATGGCTGTTGGCACCTCGTTTGACTTGGCCTCGGTGATAGCCATGTCGAGCTTTTTGAGCAGCCCTGTGAGCTTCGGAGTGTCGGCGCTTTCTGACTTTGCAAAGAATGTCTTGATTGCCTGTAGGCTCTTTAGGTCGCCGTCAGCAGCGAGGTCAGAAAGCTGTTTGCCCTTCCACTTCGCCGGAGTCGCCAGCGGGTTGACAATCTCGAACCATTTCTGAGCGGCACGCTTGGCCGCCCATGCCTCGGCTTTTTCTGCGGGGGTCTTTGGTATGGTGGCGGGGTGTGGTGTGGTTGGCTTTGACTCGGGCGACTTTGCCACCTCGTGAGTCGTGGCGTCAGGATCGTCCTTTGCCATTTCCTCGGTCGGAATTAGGAACATATTGACGAGCGCGTATTTGAGCGCAATTGAGAGCGTTTTTGATGCGCCTTTGTCGCCGTAGTCCATCGCTTCACCGATTGATGTCATTGCCACCTCAGAACCGTCCTCAGCCATAAAACGAAATCGAACGTCTGTCAGGTGGTGATACCCTGCCACGCCGTGCTTTGTTTTAAATTCGCTTACTTTGTGAGCTAACACGTCTGTCAGAATAACTACGCCATGAGTTTTGAAAACGCCGTTTAAACAGTTTAGCACTTGCTCAATACCACGAAATTTGAACTTCTGTTGCTGGTTGTATCCGCCCTTATCAATGGCTGAGATTTCGCGCATAATAGCAATCAGCGCGGGGGCGATCTTGCCGCCCTTTGTTTCCGCGCTCACTCGCTGCCCCCTTTGGCTACCTTGTCTGCGAGGTCACTGACGGCGAGGTCGATGACTGCGCCGTCGCTGCGTCCGACGCCTTCGCGGTTGAGCCGTTTGACCGTCGAATGGGTCGTCGGCGTTATGAACGTGTTGAGCCTTACGCGGTTGACGCGGGGTTTTTTAGTTGGTGCTGGTTGGTCTGTCATGGTGTGGGTGGTTGGTTGCTGTGAGTGGTTGCGGGTTGTGGTTGGTTGCTGTTGCAGGTCAGAAAGAAACGTCTTCGTCTAGCGGATCGTCGAGGTCAAATCCGTCGCCCTCGGGGGCTGCTGCCGTTTGCGCGGTCCGCGGTGACGGGTTCGCCGACTCCAGCACGGAGATCTTCCACGCCTCAAGATTGACGAAATGCTTCTCGTTCCACTCGCGGCCTCGAATGTTGAACCCGATTTCAACTAGATCGCCGACGTTCAACGACGCTACCAGCTCGGTCTTGTCCTTGAGCGCCTCAAACTGGATCTCCTGCGGGTATTTTTCCGCTTCGTCGCTTATCACGAATTCGCGCTTGTTGAAGCCGCTGCCGAACGTCTGCTCATCCTTGATGACCGTCACGCGGCCTTTAATTGTAAATGTGCTCATATTTTGGTGGTGCCTAGCGGAATGCTGGCACCCGGAAAGCCCGAGCTGTTAGGCTCAGGCTGTGGAGGGAATGGGTCGGCCTATATCAGGCCAGCGTTTTGAAACGAGTAATATCCGAGCCCTTGCGGGTCGCTTGGCTTGTCGCCGATCACGATGTGGTCGAGCAGGTCAATGCCAAGGATCTTCGCAGATTCGCGTAATTGCCTAGTCACTTGGATGTCAGCACGGCTGGGGGCCGGGTCGCCGCTTGGGTGGTTGTGGACGCAGATGATCCCGGAGGCGCCGCCGACGATGGCGGGCTTGAACACTTCGCGCGGATGAACCAGGCAGCTACTGGCAACGCCTTTTGTTATCATCACGCGGCCAAGTGGGTGATTTTTGCGGTCAACTAGGATCGCGTAAAGCCATTCAACGGTCGGATCGTCGTCAAATGCATCGCTCATGTATTCCGCGACCTTTTCGGGACGGTCGAGGCATGTTTCCTCGCCGAGTTTTAGGAGATTGTAAGATAGTTTGGCTTCGTAGATTTTCATACTGTTGGTTTCTCGTTTGTTTCGTGGGTGGCTGATGTCTATTTTGCCTGCGGATTGCTGGCACCCAGAAAGCCCGCGCAACTCCGAAGAGAGGGCGGGCACCGGGGTGGTTGCCGGGTGTGTTTAGATTCCGGGCTCGGCGCAATCCTGGTCCTGTGCGTCTGATATCATTGCGTCGATTTCCTCCGCGTCGTCATTAGCGGCAAGACCGTCGGAGGCTCCAAAGGCGGGGCTGTATGTTCCGGCCAGGGAGTCACCATCGACGCCCATCTCGTCAGCCTTGGCTTCGCAAGCCGCGTTGTCGTCACCGATGATGGTGTAGAGGTGGCGATTGTCTTCGGTGGAGTAGATGTAGTAGTTCATATTTCGTAGTTATTTTTAGTGTGTGGTCATTGGCTGATTGCCTCCGATAACAAGACTCTGCGGCACGTTGTGCAGGTTGTCAAGCGTTTTTGTGCATATTTATTTATTTATTTCTCTTGGCAGTTTGCGCCGCCGTCCGCTCCGCGTGGCACGCGTGGCAAACCGCCTGCTGCGCACCGAATAGCAATGAATGCACGTAGTCGCCTAGAGTGTCCTGTATGCCCGCTAACGGCGTGATCCCGGCTACGTGGTCAATCTCATACACTAGGCTAGCTTTGGCGCGTTTCTTGCCGCTTTTGAGTTTCCGAAACTCCTTTTCCGATATTCCCATGGTTCGGTAGCAATCCGCGCAATCTATTACGAACCGTATCTTGCCAGTCGCGGGGTTTCGCTCTTGGCGACGGATCGACGCGATGAATACGCGCCGTGACGTGTCGCGCCATATTGGGCGCAGACTGCCTTTGATCAGCGTGCGCAGTTTGCCGTCCGTGATGCCGGTTACGGGGTTGATCGGCTTGGCGTTTTTACGGGGCTTTTTTGGTTCCATGGTCGTGTCGTGGTAGTGTAGTTGGTTTCTGGATACGTGGCGGGATGCTACGTGGCAAACCTTATTAAAAATGCTGCGCCGGGCTACGGGCACGGTTCCCCCATACCCCAAAGCCTAAACCTTGAATTATGGGAGAATCGTGCTGTCCTTAAAAAAGAGGCCAAGCTTTTCGCTCTACCCCCGATGCTGGCCTCAGTTCCCGATGAGTAGGCATGATAGCAGGGTAGTGCACGCGATGACATTCCTGAAGCGGTCATCGAATCCGTATTAAGCAGTCCCCAGTTATGAGTTGACGACTGCACCGTAGGACTCGGGCTAATGGATCTCACCGCTTGCTCCTATAAACTGAGACCAAAAGAACCTCGGCGCTTTGCAGGCGAAAACCGAGGTTCTAAAATTGTCACTAGGACGGGAAAACTGTTCGTGCCTGCAAAGCTTCGAATCTTTTTGATACGCCTACAAATGCAGCAATCTACCCGCGTGTCAATACCTTATACGAAAAAAAAGCGCCCCACCGAATAAAGGGTGGGGCGCTTAACACACGAAAACGACTACGAAACCGTCTTTGCATCTGTCACTGTGTGTATTCAGAATCTAAATACAAGCCCTATTGCCATATTTCTTATTACAATGGCTTGACGCGCCGCATACCACGCTAGAAAGTGCCGTCATGGGACGACCGCGAATGACTGACTGGGAAAAGGCGACGAAGGCCGCCGAGCGCAAGCAACAGCGAGCCGACCGTGGGCTGCCGCCCGTCATTGATGGCTACATCGACCATGAACTCGTAGCCTACCAGGCGCAGCGGGCGAGCGAGGTCAAGGCCGCGCGGAAGAGCGAGGCGCGGAAGGCGTCGCAGCGGGCGGGCGCAATGGCGGCGATTCTGCGGATGCGGGGAATTACGGCTGAGTAGGGGTGCGAATATTTATTTGAGAAATATGCACACAAACGCTTGACACCTGTGCAGGTCGGCGCATGTTGGGGGCATGGCAGCCGGAAAGACGGCACCGTTCTTTACCACCATTTTACGGGCATTTACAGGCGAGGTTTTTATTTCCCTCCGCGCGATCTGCGCAGTCTGTCAATGCTCCCACCAGTAGCCCCCCGAAGGGTCTGTTAATCCCATATGCAGTACACCGCGAGGAAGTGCGGGGGAGCGCGGCTGGTGGACAATTTCACACACATACGAACTATGACCGACAAACAGCCACCCCCCACCGAGCAGCCCACACACTGCGCCCGCCTCAGCCCATACGGTCGCCCCGCGTTCATCGAGCGCGAGCCTGACCGCGACAGCGAGCGCATGGAGGCGCAGAGGGAAGGACGGCTTATGCCGAAGGCTCGGGTCAACTTCAAAGGGTAGCGAACGTGGAGGTGTATAATGACTGTAGTGAATAATGAACGAAAGGAATTAATACAACCGATTGGTTCTGATCCTCGCCGAAATCAACCGCGATTCTCTCAATTTGAGATAGCGGAATATGTCTGCGGCTGGCTACTGGATGGGCAAATCTTGTTTACCGTGGAAGACGCTGAAATGGCCATTGGTAACGCACTAGGCCAAATACGATGCGGACAAGATGGTTTGCTCGCTTCGCACAAAGGGAAAGCCCGTAGGTTTAATTGTCAGAACGTGGAGGTGTATAATGACTGTAGTGAATAATGAACGAAAGGAATTAATACAACCGATTGGTTCTGATCCTCGCCGAAATCAACCGCGATTCTCTCAATTTGAGATAGCGGAATATGTCTGCGGCTGGCTACTGGATGGGCAAATCTTGTTTACCGTGGAAGACGCTGAAATGGCCATTGGTAACGCACTAGGCCAAATACGATGCGGACAAGATGGTTTGCTCGCTTCGCACAAAGGGAAAGCCCGTAGGTTTAATTGTCAGAACAAGGAAGGTGAGAGCAAGTGAGGCACGAACGCAGCCTCTCAGCCTGACTGGTTCTAGGATTTTTAACGCAACGATAACAAGGAAAAGGTAACATTATGAAAAGATTAATCTTTATAGTATTTTTTGGTAGTTTTTTTCTCCATGGAGATGGCAAGCTCCATCTCTCTGAGGTCTATATTTACGGACAGATTGCTCTCTGTCTTTATGCTCTTTATTTTTTGCTTAGACTCAGACAGGAGCCACATCGCTACCGTTTTCACATCGACATCAAGGGCAAATTTAAGCGCAATTACGAATTCGGCTGGGGTGATTTCGGCAGATCGGCAAATGACGGGCGGATCAAAATCTACGACAACTCCTTCGGGGGCAGATTCTTTAAGTATAAATCCGAGGTTTGGGTTAGAGCTGAAGATTTTCATTCTGAGAACCGTAGAGAGGACTCTTAAATGAGCCTAGCGAAATTTATTGAGTCGCTCGACTGGTTAGTCCCTTGGTTGTTAATGGGGTATGGATTGCTTATGATGGTAGTAAGTCATATAGCGTCAGTATCTTCCATAGTGCTCCAAAAACAAAGACAACAAAGCCCAGGGAAAAAGTCCAAGCTACGTAATTCAATTCCCTCTTCGGAGGATTCTCTATGTCGTTTAAAACATCACGACCATAAGAAGTAATGCGCATATTCCGCGAACACACCAGCACTATGAAAACACGCATCATCTACATCAGCGGCCCCATCACCGGTATCCCGCTCCACAATCGCCCCGCGTTCGCCTCTGCTGCTTACGAGTGGCGGCTGCTAGGCTACGCGGTCATCGACCCTGCGGTCAACTACGACGGCGATACTGCTGTCGCTCACGCGCAGTATATGCGGCTGTCGATCGCGCAGTTGCTCTGCGTCGATGTCGTCTACATGCTGCGGGGATGGGAGCACTCTAAGGGTGCGGTGGCTGAGCACGTAGTCGCGCAGGCGTTGGGATTGGATATTAGCTATCAGTAAATAAATACGAAACTTGCACACAATTGCTTGACAGACCTGCACACACCCCGCAGGGTCACACCAGCGGACGCACTCAGCTGACGCACACACACACCGAACCCACTACGAAAATGCTACACATGAATCACTCCCGCGAATCCCACTGCATGGATTACGCCCACAGCCTCAAGCTCAAGATGGAGCTTCTAATGCGCACTGGCGACGTTACAGATAGCGGCCGCCACCGCTCCGCATCCAGCACGGTTGACGCCGCAATGATCCGCGTCGGCAATGGCGAGCGTCCGTCTGCCGTCGCTGCCGACCTCGGCATCCATCCGCAAAGCATCAACAACCGCACAGCACGCGCGAGGAGAGCGGCGCACGCGTGATCTACACACTCGCACTCTACGCGCTCTGTGCGTGCCTGCTCGCCCCGTCTGCCGCTGCGCTCTACGTCGTGGTCATGTCGTGGCGGGCGGGCCTGTGAGCGTATCCACAAATCAACTACACACGACTATGAAAAACGAAACAATCAAAACATACGCGCTAGTCGCTAACATAGTGGCAGCACTGAGGCTTGCGGAAGCTGGCGAAAAGCTGGCATTTCGCGACAGTAAGACTCACGGAGATTACGAAATCCGCACACTTAGCGCGATCTACACGAGGAATAATCACTATCCTTACCAGGCAGGCGGTAGCTTTCGGCACTGCTACGCCGTGACCGAGCTTGACCCGTGCCGCGCGCCAGACGGCTGCCCCGAGCTGGAGCCGTGGATGGCGTATGTGGGACTTGGCAAAGACATCCCCGAGTCAGAAGGGCAATATTACATGGTGGATTCACGCAGTCAATGGGTTGGCGGATTTAACGCACCCTTCGGCATTCAAACCGCCCGTCGCCACTACGCCGTTGACGTGCGCACCGCATGGGCGCAGGAGCATTTCCCCGAGCACTGCCGCATCCGCGCATACGTTGCGCCGTGCGCGATCGATGTGGCGTGGATGGCTCACTCAAAAGGGGGCGCGTATTCGTTTCCCCATTTGAGTGAGCACTTCCGCGCAGGGTGGAAAGCCGCAATGTCGCACGCAATCACTAACCGTAAGGAGATTCTCGAATCACTATGAGCACGCCAACCACCACACCGCTGACCGACCGCCAGCTCATCGACGAGGGGCGCGGCTATGCGCACACGATCAACGCCGCGTTTTGCCGCAAGATCGAGCTGCGCATGCACGCCGCCGAGGCTGAGCTTGCTGCTGAGCGGGCGCGGCTGGACTGGCTGCTAAGCGAAAGCGCTCACTCCCTTGATCGGTTGGACTGCTGGAGCCGGTTTGACATTGACGCGATTTTAGATGCAGAGGGCGAACATGAGTGAAGCGCACAAATACAGATTCCGGCGCGTCAACGTGCCGAAGTTCGCGCTGACCCTAGACGGCATCGAGCTGGTGTTCACCGGCGAAAACACCGCGGGCGAGGCCATGCAGTTCTCGGCTGTCGTGACGTGGGCGTGGATCGGCGCGTTCGTGCGGGCTGCGCGGGCCTTCTGGTTTGTGGTTGATAAGCCGTCGCGGATTGCGGAGATGGCGCGGATTGAGAAAAACCTGTAAGTCACAGCGGCAACCGCAGAGACGGAAAAGCCGCCTTGACTAGCTCGTGGAGGCATAGTCGCAGGCGGCGTGCTTTGAGGTGCTGTTTCGCGCAATGCCAGTGCAGTTGTCGCTGCGTGGGCGCTGGCACTAGAGCTGGCCAGCTTTGAGTTTCTTGACGATCGTCTTGCTCTTGGTATCCATTTTGCGCGACAGGAGCGCCTTGAGCTCTTTGGCTTCGGTCGGGTTCTCGACCTCCCATTCGCTGATCGCCGATACCATCGCCGCACCGGTCTGCCGTAGCACTGCGCGCGAGGTCCCTGCTATGGTCTGCACGAGCTGTATGACGAGCGGGATTAGCGCGGGGACTAGCACGCACGCGACGACGATCAGTAGCACGACGACAAAGCCGCCTGCGCCCCATAGCGACAGTCCAGTGCCTTCCAGTGCGGTGCCTTCGCGCTTGTCGAGCCATGTCATCAAGTCAGCTAGATCATCCTCGTGCGCTTGGTTACCTTTAGTCAGTGCGGCGGAAACGTCGTTTGCTGCGTTGATAGGACGCTCAGGCGGGCCGACACGCTGCGAGAGGTCTATCGCTACGCCCTTTGCCTCGGTAGGCTCTTCTACGGACTTTGAGAGGTAGTCTGCTGCTTGGCGGATGTCCTCGGTAACCTCCTTGACCACGGGCGCGGCCACGGTGTCCTGGAAAATGCGTTTGCTCTGGAGTCCGACACTCGAACACCCTGCGCCCAGTATCAGGATTATGGATACAGTAAAAAGGGTTGTGATGTTTCGGAGTGTCATGGCGTTGGGATTGGTATCTTGGCGATTTCAATGGTCAGCTCGATCACGGCATCAGTCAGTTTTTCGGTGGCCTTTTTGCCGTCCGCTTGCGTTTGCAGGATCGCGTCAATCATCGCGTCTTGTCGCCCGTCTGCCATGCTGCTCGCCTGCACGGCTTTTTTGAGGTCGTGGGCTTCGTTGCCTGCGTAGATTGAGACCATTCCCAAAAATAGTAGCGATCCGACTAGCAGTAAGCTCGCGTATTTGTTCGGGATTTGGGTCGTGTCAGATTGGTTTGGCATGTTAGATTCCTTGCTCCTCGTTCCAGCCTTCCGGCAGCGTTTCAACCAGCGCCCGCACCTCGGCAGCGGTCAGGCAGTGATGCGTAAGATTTCCCGTCGCCTCGCCGTTATCATCAAACTCAGCGCGGGGCATGTCAGCAGCATCTACCATTAGCGCGGCGCGTCCATCGTCGGCTACCGACATGTGCCACCAATAAAGCGGGTCGCCTGGGATGGCTACGGTTAGCCCTGCGCGGTGCAGGTATTCGCTGTGGTTTCGCGCTTGGGCTGCGGTGACGTTGGGGAATGGTAGGTGCATTAGATTCCGTAAAGGCGGTTAAGATCGGCTTGAATGGCGGCTTGGTTTGCGTTGTCTGGCGCGATGATTACCGCCGTGATTTTGGTATAGGTTAGCGAGTCGAGCAGAGCGGTCATGGTCGTTATGCCGCTGATATCAAACGCCGTAATCGTATCGAGCGTGACGGTGCCGCCGTTGTCGGTGACGGCGTAAACGTTGGCGGCTGTGAGGCCAGTAAATGCAGTGGTAAACGTAAGCTCGTCCGTGCCATCCCACAGCGTCGAGGCGTTGCCATTGCCATCGACTACTCTTGCGCCAGCCACTACGGTCTTTGGCATGTTGGCAACGGTTGCTTGCGTTGCGTCGTTGGCTCCTGCGAGACCGTCGTAAAACTTGGCCTGCACGCTGCCAAACGGTTGCCCTGAGTATAGCGCGGGAGAGCCGTTGACTGTTAGATCGACTGACCCAGTTTGATCCTCTGCTCCAGAGGCAAGATTTGACGTAATGTTGTAAGACGAAACTAAAGTGTTATTCGTCCAGATTTCCGTAAATTTTGCAATACCGTTAAATGTGGTGTTTGCTACAGAATCTAAAAAACCAAATGTAACATCTACCGAGGGGGAGCCTGGAGTATAAGAATTGCTGCCAAAAGATACCGAAGAAGTTTCATACGCAAAACTGTTACCAGAATCAATTTCTCTCAACGCTACCCCTAATTGGTCATTTGTAAAATCTAGATATGCCCGATATTCATACGCTTTGCCAACTACTAAAATAGTCGCGTGCTCTAAAGAGTTAAACCCATCTGAAACTATACTTCTGCCAGCAATTCTAAATTTATTGTTGGTCGTAATCCCAGTGGCAACACCCGTACTAGTCGCTGACACTGCCTGAGAAAACAGGAAATTTGTTTGGCTATTAGAAAGTTTCCCTGCAATAAATGTTCCACGTAGTTCAATTTTTGTTTTTCCACTAAAGCCGTAAGGGTCACTAATTGAGGTGCCTGCTATGTGCCCAGTTTCTGTATCTGCGCCGCTAAAATACATTGTGTTACCATACAGCCCAGTAGTCCCGTTATTCACGTAGTCCAAAGCCGTGCCGCTCTTAATATCCGCTGCCGTAAACGCACGCAAGCCGCCGTCGCTATTGCGGCGATCACGGGACACTGGGTTCGTGGCTGAGTCCACCGTCCCGCGCTTGCTGCCGAGGTCGGCGAGGAAGTAGGCGGCGGTAAGGCCAGTGCCGAAGCGACTTACAAACGAACTGCCGAAACTGCGAACGATGCCGGCGACTGTCGGGCGGACGATGCTGCGGACTATGGGCTGCACTGGCATTAGCGGAGATCGCGGAAGGTTACGATTGAAACGATCACGCTGGAAGATGCGCCTGCGTCGGTCATGGTTGCGCGAAATAGGCACTTTGCCACATCGATGTTTTCGGCTTTGTTGGCCGTAGCTGCAAACGCCGTGCCGTTGGAGTCAGTCAAGTCGTGGTATGTGGTGCCGCCGTCCCATGACGCTTGCATGATTACGGTCGCGCTGTCGAACGTGCCAGCTGCGGAGAGTGTGTAAGCGCCGTTTGCGGCGATTGGTGTGGTGCTGCCGTTGGCAGTGAGTGCGGGAAGTTGGCTCATGGTAGTGTATTAGGATTATAGATACGTTTTGTCAAAGTGATTCGCGGCGGTCGGCTACACGGTGAATGCGGTGTTGGTGATAGCAGCGCCGCCTGTTATTAAAGCAATAATACCCGGGTAGTTTCTCGGGAAAGCTGTAGTCCGTATATCCTCTGCGGTAAGCACAGGACTAAAGGTTGAGTTAGATTTTCTTGCAGTAGTCATTACGCGGTGAAGTTGGGATTAATAAATAGATCGGCACCTGTCGGTGTTATGGTCGACTCCGCATCATGTGTGGATGCGCATGGTGTCTGTAGATATATTGTCTGTGCACTTGGGGATGCAATTGCGCGGGCGGTTCCGTTACCATTCTGTGCTGTGATAAGTGTGCAGTTCTTTAGCTGCACATCGCCCGTCACGCTAGTTCCGTAATTGATGCCCTTGGTTGCCTCGTTGGTTGCTACTGTAGTTGCGGTCAGGTTGCAGTCAACAAGCTTGAGCGAACCGCTCCAGCTATTAGCAATATCAACGACTACGCCGCCAGATTCTGTTGATTCAATGCGTCCTGTGATGGTGAGGCTGCCTGATCCTAACAATCTTACGGGGCGGTCTGTTGAGGTTAAATTTGCGTGAGTGACGGTTTGCACGCCGCCTGCGCAACCAATATAAGTGCCTGCGTTGCCTGCGGTCTGCACGCCGCCCCCGCAAATAATATAAGTGCCAGCGTTGCCTGCGGTTTGCTCGCCGCCGGTGAGGCAATAAATATAAGTGCCAGCGTTGCCTGCGGTCTGCATGCCGCCATCGCAAATAATATAAGTGCCAGCGTTGCCAGCAGTTTGCTCGCCGCCCTCGCAAGCAATATAAGTGCCAGCGTTGCCAGCGGTCTGCACGCCGCCATCGCAATAAATTAAAGTGCCAGCGTTGCCTGCGGTCTGCATGCCGCCATCGCAATAAATTAAAGTAACCGCATCCATCCGCGCAAAATTCATCATCGCGCTGGCATGATTGCAAGTGAGCGACTGCGCCAATCCGCTGCCGTAAACAGTAATCCCAGTCGTCACGTTAAACGCTGGCAACGTTGCGCCGTCCATCCCCTGATAATAAACGCCATCCACGCCACCGAGCGCGGTCTCTGCGCTGTAGTCGCCCGCAAACACCATAATCGTGTCGCCACTGCCCGCCACTGCCTGCGCTGCGTTGACCGTTAGAAACGGCTTGCGGATGTCGTGGTCGTCAAGTCCGGTGCGGGTGTCGGTGCCAGTCTTGGCGACGAATATCGTGTTGCCGATCAGCGTGAGGCTTGCGGTGATTGCCGCATCCGCAGCGGCTTGGGTGTAGCCGGTTGCGGTGGTGAGGATTGTGGCATCGGTGACGACGGCGTTGAGCTCGGCAATGGTGTCGATGTCTGTTGATTGAACGGCAGAGTCGGCGAGCGAGCCTTGAGCCGCTGTTGCATAGTCAGTGGTATCAAAAGCTTTGACTTGGGCCAAGTTAGTCACCTCAGAATCCATTAATGCACCTGCGGCTGTCACGTTAGTTGTGTCAGCGGTAAGTTTTGCAGTGTTGGCTGTAACAGCAGAATTATTTGCAACCTCAATGTCGAAGTCCGTTACTTCACTTGCAGTGTGAGTGTGAGCCGTGGGAGTCCGAGCATCACTGAGACGAAAGTCCCCGGTGTCGATGAGCGTTGCGTCTCCGACGATCGCATTCAGCTCGGCCAATGTGTCGATGTCTGTTGATTGTACGGCGGAGTCGGCGAGCGAGCCTTGAGCCGCTGTCGCGACCCCAGCTTCGGCCAAGGTCTGATTGATCCACGCGGAGCCGTTCCACTTGAGCAGCTCACCGGATGCGATCGAGGTGATCGTGACATCGGAGAGATCTGAGAGAGGTTCCCCGGTGATCCCGGTGATGTAAGCTCCGAGATCGCTGATGTCGGACTCGGTGATCGGGTCGACTGTGATGACCTGTCCGGCGATCGAGATATAAGTTCCCGCACCTCCGAGAGTTACGTCGGTCGAGTTGTCGGTTCCCGCCGCATCAACTCCGAGCGTCGCCCTTGCGGTCGCTGCGTCGGGGTCATCGATGAGAGTTCCTCCGAACGTCGAGACCGATGAAGCCGGAAGAGCCGCATCTGCAATGGCTGCGGTCACGTAAGCCTCGGTTACAGGGGTCGGAAGGCTTGCGCCGGTGAATGCGCTAGTGTCGGCTACGGCTGGCAGGATGCGGCAAGGGACGGAGCAAAGGATGGTGTCGTCGGCCTTGACCTCGAACACGACTTGCGCGCTTGAGTCGTCGTTGAGCAGTTGCGACACGCGGGCGGTTGATGCGTCTAGCGTGCCCGTAAACGTGGTGCCCGCTGCTGTCCAAGTCTCGCTGTAGATTGCGGGCTGCCGGGCTACGCGGATTATCTGCTGGCAACGTATGGTTGGCGTGCCGGTAACGTAGAGGTTTGGGATGACGCCAGACTCAGGGAATAGGTTGAGGCTTTCGGCGGCCAGCGCATCTTGAGCGCCAGCGGTGTCAAAGATAATGAGCCACATGCCGTCACCGAGTTTCTGCGCCTTCACTTTGTCACTGTATGGCCCTGCGCCGGAGTTCATGCGGTTTAGCGCCGCCTCAAGCGCAGAGGCCGATGCGCCGAAGCTGATAGCCTCTGATGTGATTGCGCCAGCGGTCAGGGTGAACTTGCCAGTCTTGGCGGTGCCGCCCCGCACCGACACGCCTACGCGCATTGCTACGGCTTCGTCACCGCTGCGGCTGTCGTAGCTACCGTCGGCATTGATCAGGTGCAAGATGTAGTCCTGATCGGCACCCTGCACGAACTCGCGGATTCGGGCGGACTCAGTGGGCCGCTTGGTGCCTGTTACGATTGCAGTTTCGAGGCTGCGGGCTTCGGTGTTGATGTAAAGGTCGATTGCCATTATGTATCCATAAAACGGATACGGCGGCAAATGTCAATCTTGCGTTTACTGCGGCGCAATGGCGAAAAGCACTTCCGTAGACGCCTCGCTCTTGATATGTATTACTGGACTGACTTCGCCTTGTTGGCTCGTAGTAATGCTTCCCTATCCCGTATCACCGTCAGTCGCGTCTGTGCGCGTGCTAGTGAGATGCCGCTGCGTATTGTGCTCATGGTGTGGGTGGGTTAAGTTGGTAGGCGTAGAAGTCTATCGAGGTTAAAGAAAACGATGAGTCATCATTCGACGCGGTCATGGCAGTAGCGTCGGCGGCGGGTGCGTTTGTAATGCCAGCGGTGCGCCATCTAGCATATGCCCACCCAATAACGTGAAGCCCCGAAACTGTGGTATATGCGATATCCTGAGCAATGGTCTGCCTACCTGGGGGAAGTGAAGAACTAGATTCAAATGTATGGTCGTCGGTATATGAAGATATAGTAGCTCTTACCGATGAAGCTTCACGTTGAAAACCTTGTAAAAACCAACTTGTAGAATATCTAATGCCACTGTCATAAGGATCTGATTTCAGACCGTAACCAACAAAATTAACCTCATCGGTAGTAACACCATTATACATGCGCACTATTCTTAGCCACATTCTTATATAGAGGGTCGTCTGGCCACCACCATCGCTAGTAATATCGACAAAATTATACAGACTACTCTCACATACTCTTTCTTTCGGATTCTCTATAAATGCAAGATGCGTTCCTGATGTTCCCACTGTAGTTGCGGTAAAACTCGTTTTTTCCATATTCCAAAACAAGTTCATTGCCAAAATGTATGACTCTTGGATTAGTGCATCAGATGTTGTTGGTGACACCTTGCTGACGCCTGACAGTGTGGTCCAAAAGTCGAAATTAGACACATACACCTTTTGCAAACACGACGTGAAACCGTTGCCTGCGCCTCTAGTCATGAAATGTTGTGAGATTGGTGCAGTCATTAGATTAAAATGTTAACCGGTTTGCCATCCACGCAGAGGATTTCTTCCCGAAATTGCCCGTAGTTGGAAATCGTTACGGGGTCGCCGTCGTCGTTGGGTGCAATCACACGCAAGCGGTAGAGAGTTTGATCAGTTCCAGTATCGTCCCACAAGTCTTCCCCGTCATCATAGCTTACCAATTCAGGGTCAAATGCGTTGTTTGAGACTGCCAGCACGATTGACCAATAATCTTCAGAATCATAATCTTCTAAGATGTCGGCAACGGGAATGAATGTTTCGGTGAGGTCTGCCCATATTATATTCACTCCACTTAGTCCAGAACTGCTAACGCCCGGACTTGATTCTTTTGATTTGGAAATATTGAGTATAATCGCATCACCGGAGTAAGTAACTCCGTCGTTGTAATCATTTCGGCTGATGGAAATCTTAGTCGTGCGATTGACTGAGCGTATCAGCTTTTTCAATACGCTTCGGAAGCTTCCCCATCCCTTCACTTCATCTTCGTTAATAATCATTTGGCTGCGGTCTTGTGGGTTTCCATAACGAAGATATTTCCCATATATCGATTGACCCTGACGTCAACATTTTTGAGGGTGCCACTTGCAACGGCTAAAGCGTAAGAAGAAGCACTCGGCGTAGTTTGTCCAACCGAATATGACCCTGTAAATGAGTCGCCATTTAAAGCCTTAGCATTAGAGAATGATCCGCTTCCGCCGTCGGTTACGAACCCCGTCTGTGATGATTTAAAAACAGTGCTAATCGTTGGAGGCGATGAGGCTAGGAAATATACGTAATCAATATACAGAGCCCCGGCGCTTGTGTCTGAAGCTTTATCTTCGCGAAATTCCCACAGGTTATCATCACTTTCAGCGGCGTCTTTCGTCGCGGGCGGCGTGTAGTATACTCCTTGAGTCGATGGGAACGGAAAGCTGATTGAACCGGAATAAACACCTGAGCGGTTTGCTGGCACTGTCGAAAATTGACGTGTGAACGTCATTAGACCGCCGTCCGAATCTGCAAAAGAAATGTCTCCAACAAAATAAGCGTTCCCGTTTGCGAATGGCGGATTGACTATTTTAGAGCTTGTTGCGTTTGCTAAGGTGTCGGTTAGCGCAGGGACTACGTAATCAGCCCGAAGGCATTTGCACTGGATATTATACACAACATGGGTTAGGTCATTTACGGACTGTAGCGGATACTGAGGGTATCCGCCTGTAGACTTAACGCCTGTCATTTGGTGATTGTATGGTATGCTCATTTGAGTAATTCCGTTTCAATGATTTTCAAGGATCTTGCTGACTCTTCAGCAACGGTCAACTGTTTGTCTGGCTTTGACCCCCCGCTTTTTGTAGATTGATTCATCCCACTTGCCCCTTGTGCAGCACGGCTGAAGCGTGACTCACGAGTGGCAGGCAGGATGCTCTTAATGCGGCCAGATCTGATTCCGCCGCCAGATCTGATTCCGCCGCTTGGTTGGTTGGATCTGCCACCCGTTGATAACTCAGCCTTGACCTGCTTGTTGGCTATGATGGTCGCCTCGCGCTGGGTCGCGCCAGTTTCCTTCATTATTTCGAGTATGCGCTCGGCTAGTTTTATTCGATTTCTTATTACCTCAGCCAATGCGTCTTCCCCTCGCGTCTCCGCTTTGAGCGCGGCAAGCTTCATGTCCATCAGCTTTTTTTGCCGCTCTATATCGCCTCCCGTTGATGGGCTGTCATCATCATCACCGATTGCGCCAGATCCTTTCGGTTTGACGGTCTCAATACCATTCAACTCTCCCGCTGCTTCAAGCAATGCCTTGTATGCTGATAGTCGTTGTTCAAGCGCCGCCTTTCTGGCAGGGTTGGTTTCGGCCTCGATCTGCTCATTTAACTCATCTGTTAGGTCTGACGCTTCTTTGATTTCTTTTTCTGATTTCTTTACCCTATCAACTTCGTTTTTCTCAGATTCCTTTCTTTCCTTGGCCAGTCCATCAATTATTAATTGAGTTCGCTCCTTAATCTTTCTCTTGTTTTCATCTAGCTTTTCAGACAGTCCCTTAGTCCATAAAGTCCCCTCAAACATCCCTTGTTTGTAGAGCTTTCCCTCGCTGGACAATTCCCTGGTCGCTTGCGCCTGCGCATCAAGTAACTGCTTCGATTTCCTTTGCCTTTCTAATGTTTCTTCTGTAGGTCCGTATATCAATTGCCCCACGGTAGATCCTGCAAAGTCTGTAAATTCTTTTGTTTTTCTCAGCAGAAAAAATATGCCTCTTGTTAGTTCAAGAACCGCTGGCAATGCAGTTACCCCTATGTCCGTCCCCATCTCGAAAATGCTTTTTTTCAAAAACTTGATTTGATTTGAGGCGCTATCGGCGGTCAGTGCAGCGTCTCCGTTGGCATCCCCCATGTCGCGTATCAGTATTGATTGGACTGCTAATGCTTTTTGAGCAGCGTTCATTTGACCTACGCCGTTGTAGATTTGAAGATTTAACGCTTCCTGCTTGAGCCTAGCCTGATTGATGACGATTCCCAATTGCTTCATCGGTTCAAATTCGCCACTGATCGCGCTCTGAATCTTAGTAAACGCATCTTCGATGGGTAGATCGTTAAAGCTTGCGATGTCGCCAGCGATTTTGACCATTTCCACGGAAAACATATTTGCGGCAGTCGAGTTCATTCCGAATGCAGTTGCCATTTGCGCAAATGTGGCTAGCGAATTTTGCATCTCTGCGGTAGTGCTCGGTATCGTTTTTCGCAACTCTTGCACTCGCTTATTCATTGCGGATGATGCAGGTCCAAATACCGATTTAAACTTAGATGCCGTTTCTGCTGCAGCAGTTCCAAGTCCAATTATATTTTTAATTAGCCCAACTGAAAACACACCTGCCAGCGCGATTCCGACCTTTCCGCTGATCTCTTTGCGAAATTTATTCATTGCTCGGCCAGCGCGCTTAATGCCATTTTTAAACCCTGATTCATCAAGATTAAATCTTACCGTTATATCTTCGCGTGCCATTAGTCTGTTCCTTCTGTTTGCGGTTCATTAAGTTTTTCAAGGATAGCGCTTGATATTTCTCGCAGCGATTCTGGCTCAAGTGGGTCATACTCTGGCACGGTCGCAATTCGCGCTGCCTTCTGGCACTGGAATATTTTACTCATAGGCCATTTGCAAATCGTGTCTGGCGTGCAACCGTAGCGGCTGGCCAGCTCGTCAGTCGCGCTAATGCATCCCTCGATCGCAGGCATCTTGTTACTGCGCTGCACGCCGCTACCCTTGGTTGCTGTTTGCGGTGACTCGTCGAATGCCTCAGCTACGTGCTCGTATACGGTTGTCAGGACTTCCACGAGGTCGGAACGGCGTATTGCCCTACGGACGCGGCGCTTAGCCCACCACGCGCTCACCGTCCTACGGGAATCGTATGCTGTGCTGTTTCGCCATAGATAAGCGAACACGTCTGGATCGCTGGGCTCGGTTGCGTTGACAAACGCGTTGCCGCTCACCTTGAGGTCAACCCAAGCTAGCATCGTCAACGGGTGTATCGAGATTCCCAATACAGACGAGACGCCGTAAACAGACGACCACGACATGAGGCGAGCCTCAATGATGCGCTCGCGCTCTGCGGTGTAATGCTCGCTGAGTTGGTTTATGGTTGGCATTATAGGTTACGAAAAACCCCCGCCCGCACTGGGCGAACGAGGGTTAAAAGCGGTTGTCGTTTGGTTACTTTACCGAGGCTGCGGGCTTCGGCGCGGGCTTTACTACCTTCGCGAACCCTCCGTCAATGAGCTGCTGTGCAACCCCGTCGGAGATGGTGTGAACTGTGCCGACTTTTTGCCAGACTCCGCGAATGCTGCGTGTTTGTGTTAGTTCGATTGTCATAGTGTTATGCTTGGTATTCGCTTAGGAGCACGGGCACCTCGAAAGTGTCGAACGTGTCCTTGTCGCGGTTATTGGTAACGCCAGTTGTAACGAGCGTAGAGGCAGTGCCGCTGCGATCGTAGTCGTAAGTGAAGCTTTCACCAGCGGGCGGAAAAGCGGTAGTAGTCAAGGCACGTTGCAGCGTTATAGATCCTTGGATCTTTCCGGCTGCGACCCGAAGCATGAAATCAGAGGCGTCACCGTTTTCGTCGGTGCGCTCAATGACTCGCGTTTCTTCGGATGCGAGAGACACGGCGTCAACCTTGTAGGCTACGCTGTCGATGGTGACGCTCTCAAAGCCTTGGGGCAGATTAGCGACTGATGGGAATGGAATGGCCATGGTATTACGTGGTTGGTTGTGAGTTTATAAAATGCGGTGTATCCAGAATCATGATACAGGCCACGCATTTGGCAAGATTGAAAATTGACCTGCAAAGTTGAGCGTCGTGATGTCCGTGTCGGGGGCTTCAACGTCGTATTCGGCAGCCTGCGGGACGAGGAACTGCAACTCGTAGAGAGTAAGAAAGCCTTCAAGGTTACCCCCGCCGCGCGCCTGCGAGACTGAAAGCCACTTGCGGACTAAGCCGACGCGCTCTTGATGCAGCGTGTTGATGCTTGCGGTTGAGCTCTCGTCCTCTGAGTGCCTGCGTGTGCGTATGACGATTGATACGGTGCAGGCGTATTGATCGTATTCCTGCGTGGTGCCGTCGGCCTTGTAGCCCACGTGCTCGGTGCTAGTGCCGACTTGGAACTGCGCGTAGATCAGGTTGTCGTCGGCGGTTTCGGTGGCTTCCGATACAGTCGTTTCGAGCGCTTTAGCCTGTAGCCATGCGCGAAACGATGCCTCCATGTTGCCCTCGAAATTGTAAAGTTGCTGCTCGGATGTTGCTGCCATTGTGTATCCGTTTTATGGATACAGAATTGAAAGTCAAGAACTCTACTTAAACCCTGATTTCTTTGCAGACTGCCGAGCGAGGTATTTCATCCGCTTAACCATAGACTTTAGCCGATTGCTCGTAACCCTTCTGATGCTGCGCAGCGGAACCTGTATGCCCGCAGCGCTTGCTGAGTATGTTGCTGTCGGGCCTTTGGAATCAACTACGATTCGCCCAGTGCCGCCAGATTTGGCGACGTGTTTTTTAACCCATACGGGCGCGCGCGTCTTGTTACCTGGGTCAAGCTTCTTTGCCGCCCCGAAAAACGACGCCTTTGCGGTGCCGATGGCAAGGATGCGCCATGCGATATAGTCGTCAAGCATGTCCTCGTCTACCCACATCGTATTGATGCTCTCCCTGTAGAACGTCCGCCCCGAGGACGGTTGTCGGTGCGACTCGTGCCATTGGTAGATGTCTTGCATCCCTCTGCCGATGCGGGCGTAGGAGTATCGGGTTATGCGCCCGCCACGGCCTCTAATCTCTTTGTCCGTGAATCCGACCCCGAATGTTTTGACGCAGAAATCAATTAGCCCGGCGTCTTTGGGTCGGCAGATATTGAGTAGGTCTTGGCTGATCGCTTCGACGCCCTGGATGTAATCAGCTTTCGTGCCGATGGACTTGCCGCCAGGGAACCGCACGAACGGCGGCGTGCGTTTGGCCATATCGATCGCGTGTAGAGCGCCTTGCTCTTGCACTAGGTCGCGCTCAACGATATTGAGTCGCCTAGCCATCTCCTTGATCTTACGGCGATAGACGCTATCGTCGAGCGTGATTCCTGTTTTACCCTTAGCCATTACCGCGTTTCGCTCCCTCGTCGGTAAGCGACAGCTCTACGTGTCCCGCGTCCGTGCTCACGCTGACGACGTAGTAGGTCTTCTGTGTCTTGTGGCGGTAAACGCGGCTCTTCTGCTTGGGCACGGTATTAAGGGAAGCCATCGCGACGACAGCGCGGGCCGTGATGCTTTCGGTATCGCCATATCGCTCGATCCCCGTAGACATTTCGAGCGCGTCAAACGTGCAATCAACCTTTGCTGCGGTGTCGCTGCCGAAGCTGATAGGATCGTCCATCTCAGCCGAGAATTCGGGTGCGGCGATGGAAAAGAAGTCGTCAAAATCGCTCATGCGTGTAGTTGTGGACTGGATACGCTGAAATGGCAAGACGCGAAAAAGCCCCGCATTGCTGCGGGGCTGTGGGGTAGCTAGGGGAATACAGACTCGATGAACTCAGCGAATACGCCGAGCTGACGGTAGTAATCACCTTTGCCATGTGAGTCTACGGGGAAGTGCTGCTCTACGAATGCGCGGGCTTCGGCAGTGAGCGCGGGCTTTGTGAAGCTGCGGGTAGGTTCTTCGGTAGCTTCTAGCGCGGGTGAGAGCGGCAAGGATGGTTTAAAGGTTGCGGGCGACTCTGCGGGCTGCTGGTCAAGATCGGTGGCTGCGGGCTGCTCGGGTTTGGCTGTGATTAGCTCCATGTGATGCACCCATATTGCGAGTCGCTCGCCTTCGTCGGTAATAACGAAAGGAACAGTGCTTTCGTCTTCGTCTATCGTTCCGGTCTGCCCAAGGATTTCGGGGGTGTGTGGTGGTGCCGATGTAAACCTTACGCGGTCGCCCTTCTTGAATTTGGATTTCGTGTCTGTGCTCATAATGTCTGTGTGTGTGCAGCGGAATTGCTACAGCTCGACCTTGCGGTGTGTGTGCAGGTCTGTCAAGGCGTGTGTGCATAAAAAAGGAGCGCCTCTTTCGAGACGCTCCTTCCGCTGTATTTACGATCTCGTTACCCCTAACGAAAATTATGCTGTTTGCGGTGATCCGATCAAGCTGATCGAGATCGGAAACGCGGGATCTGAGCCACCGGTGATCGTGCAGCGAGCGAACAAATAACGATCGGCTTTGCGCGTGTCAACCTCGGCAGTCTGCAAAGAGCCCACGTTGGTTGCTGTGATGGTGGTATCCAGCGTAGCGGCCGATGCATCGCCGATGCTAGTGGTAGCACCGGTCATCAGCGAAATCGGAAACGTTGAGTTTGTCGCGCCTGATGTGATGTTGCCGCTGTTGACGACGACTACGACTTTGCCATTAAATGGCAACAGGTCAATCGCGGCACCATCTACGGCGGCTACGCGAAGAAACGCTGGAAGGACTGACACATTGGTCAGCGAAGTTACTTTAGTAGGAATACTCATGGTCTTAGATTATTTTGTGGTTGAAGTTTTTGAACGGCTGACTTTGCGGCGAGGGGCCTTTGCTATACGGGATGGAATCAAAGGCCCCTGATCGTCATTGTCACTCGGCGTAGGCAGCGGCTCGCTGTATGTATCCGCTTTCCCGATACGGATTAACATACGAGCGTCTGATTCAGTTGCATCGATAACGTCGTCAATGGAGACGTGATTACCGCCGCAAACTGTCGGCTGAGTGATTATGATTTTCATGCTGCGAGGTCGGTCAGTGGTTACTGATTGCCAGCGTCAGATGAGACGGAGAACGATGCAGCGTGGCGGACTGCAAAGTCGGTAAGCAACTGGATAGTCACTTCGATTTGCCCGGTCTTTTTGAGGCTGTAAGGATCGACAACTACGTCCATCCCATCCCAATCCGCAAACATGGCATCATTAAAGTTTCCGTAGATCACCTTGTTGTCAGGCACCTGGTTGCTGGATTGGCAAGGACGACCGACTACTTGGCCTTCGTCGATGTTGCCCTTCCAGAGCCATTGTGCCGCGCCAGACTCTTCTGCGATGCCCATCCATGCGCCTGCAACTGCGGGCGATGTCAGGTAATTCAGGGAGCCGCGTGAAGCGTTTGCAGTGGCAACGTCAGTCTGGAATTCGATTGCCTTTGCACGTGTGGCAGTTGCGCCAAACGTTACGGAGCCGATACCGGTCGTGTTCATGATGCCTCTAGGCTGCCCGCTTACGCCGCTGCCTGTAATGCCCGCTAAGTCTTTTGCAAGAGCCAGCACGGTCATTAGGTCGTCGCGCACAAACGCTTCAACGCCGATACTAGACTGCGTAAGCAATTGCTTGCTGTATGCAGTATCACCAACTAGGCGCTTTGGCGTCATTCCGATCTGACCAAAGGCTTGATCAGAAGCGGTCACTTCGCCAGTTTCTGACAGCCAATAAGCAGTCGCGCCGCCTTCGACGGTTGGGATCGCGATGTCACCACGCAAGCCGCTAAGGGTGCGAACACCGAGAGCAGACAGCACCGACTTATTGCGAAGCAACTCGATAAGAGAGCCGCCAAGAACGTCCGTGCCGATCGTGTATCCGCCCTTAGCTGCCACACCTGCGGAGAGGTTGCGGTTCAATTCGCGTGTGACCTTTTCAGACTGGTGCTCGCTGATGTCGGTCGGAAGAAAAAAGCCTTTGGCTTCGCGGCCGATGAGCTTTTCCATTTCGCGCGAACACTCAGCTTCGAGTCCGTCAAATGCGCCGTGCTGGCCGTCCATTGCGCGGACGGTTTGCGAGAGTGCGCGGACAACCGAGAAGCTTTCCTTTTCTTTTTCGGAAAGACCAAGCTCACGGTTTTTCGTATTAACTGGTTTCGCGTTGTGGCGATTCGTCAGCACGTAGCCTTGGAATGCTTCCAGTGGCTTGTCGTTGTCGATGTGGTCGCGGACGACTGCTTCCTCAACCTGATAGCGATTAGCTAGGCTGTGGATTGCAGAGACGCGCTCACGCTCGGCTTTTTGGCTTCGCTCGATGTCTTTAGGATCGGTGCGGAATTCGATCACTGGCTTTGCAGTGGGTTCGGCGCGAGCGATTGGCTCGGGTGTTGCGGGTGTGGTTGGTTCACTCATAATATTACAAATTTTGATGTATTGGTCGTCGGGTTGGTTGGCTGCGGTTCTGTTGACTCCGACGGAAATGTCAGCAGAGACAGTGACAAGCGATGCTTCTAGCGGTTCCCACTTGGTAGCTCTGTAGGTGTCAACCCCGTCCGACCCGGACTCTTCCAGCTTAACTTCGTGGATCTTTGCAGACACGCTCACTTCCGTGAGTATGCCGTCTTGCACATCTTGAAATTTCTCGCGCGCTAGTTCGGAGTTGCCGAATCTAGCGATCACGTAAAGTTTACGATCTTCGACATATGCCCTCGTGACTTTGCCGAGGTGCATGTTTCGGTCGTGATTAAACAGCAATGGTGCCGCGGTGTTTAGGCGCTCAAGCATTACGGCATCGGTGCCGTGGTCGAGGATCGTAAACTCACCAGGGAAGTCTTGAATCGGCATTTCCGACGAAAGCGAAAGCGTGACTTCGCGAGCATCCACGTTTAAACCGCGCTCCAGCTCGACGTGAGCGATGCGGTTTAGGTGACGCGGGATTTGTTTAATCTTACTCATTGGCTTGCTGGTGATGTATCCAGTTTCTGGATACTTGTTAGTGATTTGTCAATCGGTTTCTCGATGCCTTTTTGAATCCGCAACTCTTCGTCTTCTGCTTGTTGATCGTAAAGTTCAGTCAAGTCGGAGCCTTGCTCGCTCACAATCTGGCTGTCAGATGTCCAATTGTTTTTGCGCGCAAGCTCCATAGCCTTCATGTCCTTGAGCGGGTCAACCCACTGCCAGCGGCGGGGGATAAACGAATGCTCGGCAAACTTTTCAATTTTTGCTAATGGCAACGGTGATCCAAGCCCGCGATTCATTTTAACCATTCCCATGTCGATTGACCATTTGAGCCACGCCAAATATATCGGGCGTTTGTAAGTGGCAATCATCCAGTCCTGTATGACCTTGTAGCCGTCGCGCTCGGTAATCTTGCCGTCGCGCAGGCTGCTGTAGTTGACGCCTTCGAGGTCGTTGGCAAGCGTGTTGTAGCTCATCGTTAAGCCGGAAGCAACGCGTCGCAGCATGGCCTTACGGAATCCCTCAAATGCGGTGGTCGGGTGCTGCGGATCCCATGATTGAAATTTTAACCCCTGCGGGATCTGATCGAACATACCCGGCTCGGCTTCCATCGAGAAATCGGCGTTCGGGTTGCTTGGATCGGTTTGCCCGTAGTCGGTGCCGTCGCTCACGAAGAAGCCCATTTTAGCGGCGGCGGTGCGGGCGGCCACAAGTTCGGCCTCCTCGTATCCGCCGAGCATTTTAAGATGGTTCATTGCTGTGACGAGCCACGACACGCCGCGCGTCTGCTCTACGCGGTTACTGCGAAACGGCATCAGCATCTCGTCAGCCGGAATGCGTGTGCGGCGTTGGCCGCCTGTCTGCATCGTCTGGTAGTAGTCGCCTGGGTGGTTGATGTCTATCCAGTATGCCATCGGCATTTTCCACTGATTCAGCTCGACGCCCATTCGGATCTCATTTCCGTTCGGCGCTTTACCGCTAAACGTCGCGTCAAGGTGATCAGGCTCAAGCAGCTGAACTGCAAACTGGAACTTGTTTGGAGCTCCGCGAATAATGCGGACGAGAACTTCGCCATCCCGCGCGATGCTTCGGATCGCTAGACGGTCGGTGCTCTGCTCAGTTTGCTGCCCTGTGACAGTGTAATTCTCGCGCATACCCTGTTGATGCCACGCCCACTCGATAGCTTGCTTGGCGAGCGCGTCGGTCTTGCCGTCAGGGTTGCGCGGCTCGCTACGTAGCTTGATGCCTGTTCCGACAATGTTGTTCTCCAACTCAAACAGGAACTTTTCGACGTATGTTTCATTGCGCTCTAGGTCGCGTGCGCGCTCTCTGATAGTGGCGATGTTACCCTGTAGCTCAGCGTCTGCGCTCGTAGGCGACGAGATCCAGTCGGCAGTAAGGCGCGTATGCTGAGCGGCGTTAAACTGGCGCGTAACAGTAGGCTTTTTTTTGCGGGTAAAAGGTATGTGAAATTCCATTATGTAACAGAGGGGAAGGTTACGGCGATGCGGCGGGTTGCCCCTCCCATTTCGGAGCGCACCTTATTTTGAAAGAATGCGATTTCTTCGCGGATAGCCATTAAGTCTTTCTTCGTGTAGGTGCGGCCGTTCACGGTTGCGCTGCTGATCGTGTTCTTTGCGAGCTTTGCGTAGGTTGCTTGCAAGTCCGCTACGATTTCCTCGGCAAATGTTCGGCGGTCAACTATCGAATCGACCGCGGCGAGGACAGTGGTCCGGGTTGTCGATATGCGTGCGGTGGTCGTTTCGCCGCTTGTTGCGATGTCCTTGACGTATCCAATAAGCTGATACGTTCCTGCTGACAACCCGCTGGTGATGGTCGGCGTCAGACGAAGATTGAAAGTGTCCAGCGTGCTTGTCGCCGTGATGACCAGCACTTCGCCGCCAGCTATCGGCGCGAGCGTGTATTCAAGCGTGTAGAGCGACGGCAAGTAGTCTCTGAGGGTTTTATCCCAGTTAGATGTAAAGCCTGCCGTTAGCTCAAGCGGTTCGGTCGTTGCGGTTGCCATTGCGTATCCATAAAAAGGATACAAGGCGGATTGTCAATCTTACGCTTTGGACACAAAAAAGCCCGCCGTGCTAGAGCGGGCTGTTAGCGTATCCAGAAAGCGACTACAGTTGCGCCGTGAGGGCGAGCAGCTCGCGCAGGGTGAACTTGTGCGGGCGGTTGACCACGAGCTTACCGTTCTTCACTTCGTAGTCAGGCTTGCGGCCTGTCACGGGCTTTTCCTTCTTTGGCTCGGCTGCCAGCTCTTTGAGATATTGGAACTGCTCATCCTCAGCGCGGATCTTGTCGCCAGCGAAGACTTGCGCGATCTGCTTTTGACTGAGCTTTTCGAGCGGGACGCGCTTCGTAGCGTGCGCTTTGCCGATCTTTTCGAGGTATGGCACGCCCTTCTCGATGATGTCGGTCTGCTCTTCTATCGTGAGCTTTGCCAGTTGCCTGCAATGCGATACGGTGCCAATGGCGATTGCGGGGTGCATTACGCCGCGATAGCAGGCTATGAGCTTGCTTGCAAGGGTTCGTGCCATGCCGATGGTCTCGCACGTAATGTTGATTCCGTCGTGCCCATAGCGGCGACTTATTTCGCTGAGTAGCCCGCCGAGTTCGACGGTGCTGTCTGCGATGTTTGCCGCGCATAGTGAGCAATCTTCGATCAACTCTTGTAGCGATAGTTCTTTGAGCCGAGCTTCTGTTTTCGTTATTTTCGTAGTCATGTTATTCCTTTTCTTTGGTTTTGGTTGAGTCCATAGCTTTGAGCTTGGACCGTAAAATCTCCCATTTCTTGGGATCGAGCGCGTTGATTACTGCGCACTGGTTGCGGGCGTGGCGGGTAACGGCCTTACTGCGGCGGTCGTATTCGCGCTGCTTCTCAGGGTTTGCGGCGTAGCGTTTGCGGGCGGCTTCGCACTGCTTCTCAGGGTTTGCGGCGTGGCGTTTGCGGGCGGCTTCGTTGATTTTCTCACGGTTTGCGGCGCGGTATTTGCGGTCGTATTCTTTCGCGCAGTATTTGCAATCTGCACGTTTTCCATGCTTGCCGTTTTTTTCATTGCTGAACTCGCCCAGCGGCTTAAACGCTAGGCACTTGCTGCACTGCTTCTCGGGTTCGGTCATTTTCGTAGTGGGTTCGGTGTGTGTGTGTTACGCGGCTTTGGCTTCGCGCCGTTCGCGCTTGTTGCACTGGCGTTTTGCATATTATCCTTTTGGTTTATTGTTAGATTTTGGTGCTGCGTCGGGGCAGCTACTCTCGATGTTGGCATGAAAGTCGCGGGTCTTGAGCTTAGTAATTATTCGTTCGCCTGCTCGCGTCTTCAGTTCGACTGCCGGACGTGCCACGATACCCTCTGCCTCGAAGTCGCCCCACTTGGATACGAGTCCTGCACGGCACACGTTCACTAGGTCGGCCAGCGTTCCAGTGCCTGTCACTGGAACTACGTCGAGCCCCATCGCTTTCGCTACATCTTCGACGGCTTGCCGCTCCAGCCACCAGTCACCCACCTTCACGTCGAAGAGCACGAAATCTTGATCGGGGCGGTAATTGCCGCCTCCCTTTTGGATACGTGCCCCGTATCCCTCTCCGTAGAGGCAGACACCATCTGGGAATTGCTGGCGCAATCCCTCTTCCGTGAATCGTTCATAAAGCCGTTCGACCAGTTTAGCGGGTAGCTGTGCGTTGTCGGTTTTCCCGCCGAAGGCCATTTTGTCGGTGAGCATCACACGAATATTCGTGCCATCCACCTTCTCCGTGAACACCCATTCGTTGTTAGCCAGATACCCGAACGCCGGTAGCGAGTATTCGCCTTCAATCAGGGTCTTGAATTTCGTGTCGGGGTCTCGCTTGAAGACCGTTTGTATTTTGTGGTATTCCTTCATTTTGTTACATTTGTTCGGGTTAAAATATGCCAACCAGACGGTGCTGATAACGGCACTGCGTGCCGCGTCAGACATCAGTGTTCTGCCCACTTAAAAAATTGGCCATCACATTGAGAGCGGCAGCGGCAGGCATACGTCCCGACTCCCAGCCCTCAACAGTGCGTTTCGAGACTCCACAAGCATTGGCTAAGCTCTGAGTCGTCATTCCCAGTTTCGAGCGGACGGCCTTAATTCCGTCCGCGTAGTCGAGGACTTCCCCGCCATCAGATAAGATGACGGGTTGGCCGTAACTGCTTGCGCTATTTGCGGTTGTTATGCGCACAGCACGCCCTTCGCCCATTCTTTGAGTTCGGAATCTTGGATTGCATCCAAAATAAGATTGGTGACTTCCTCGGCGGTTTGATCGCCATTGGCATCAGTCATCAGCTCAACAAACTCTTCTCCCTCGCCCTCAAATAATACGACCGGGTTACCGTTTGTTTCCGCGTATAGTATCCACTCGCCGTCTTCGGTTTGGCCTTCGCAGAGCGTGCGGTCAGCGCCGTTCTGCAGTTGGTAGCCTTCGGCGTTGTAGTCTGTGGTGCCCCAGTGGTTAATGATTGTGTCTTCGAAAACTGCGAGATCGTTTGTGATGTAGTTTAGATTTTTCATGGTTTTTATTGTTTTGTTGGTTTTAGTCGTTGGGCTTGTCCCTATGAGCTATAAACCAATTTACGCACAAATGCGTAAAAAACAAGACTTATTTACGCATTTGTGCGTTTTTTATTTATTTATTTTACCAGTTGTTAATAAATCCGCCCCGCACGCGCTTGCCCGCCGTCTTCGCTGGGCGCTTTACCGTGGGTTTCTGTGGGTTAATCGTCCACTTGTCGCCGTCTGCCGTCGCCTCAGCCTCTGGCTTCAAGTGCATCACCTTCTCCGCTGGCAGCATCTTGTCTAGCATCTTGCGCAGTCCATCCCACGACGGGTTCAACGAGACGATGGCCGCGTAGCCATACGCGCGGATGTCAAGGGCTTCGTTTCGTGTAGAGCTGCTAGGCTTTTCAAATACTTTGTAAGCTTGGCCGAGATAGTAGCGCGTCTTGATGCGCTCGCTTGTCAGCATCTCAAAGTAGTGCTCGTCGTAGCCCGCCTCGGGCTGGTCGGTAAAGTGCATGGTATGTGCGCCCGGCGGGTCAAGGTTTAGGTGGCTGTAGATCGTGCGCTTGGCGCGGTTGACGCCGATGTTAAAGGTCGGAGCCTTGACCCCAGACTGGCGTTTCTGCGCATTAAACGCGACAAGCTCAGGCTCGCTTTGACCGGCACGCCCGAGTCCCTTGGACGGATATACCTCGTAGCCGCTAGCGAGCATCTTGAGGCAGAAAATGCGCACTTGCTCGGTGTTGTGACCTTCGTCGATAAACCCGCGTGACATGCGTAGCTCGCCGCCCGCAGGATGTTTCCACGTGCGCAGGATTTCACGGTTGAGCTTTTCCCACACCTCGCCGCGCTTGGTGTCACCGACTATCGTTGAGTAGCGCAGCCCGTAGGACTCAAAGCCGTCACGCCAGCCCACCCACTCAAACTCGATGCGGTCTTCTTGCACGTCGGCGGCGAACGTAATGCAAAGCACGCCGTCCGGCAGGGTGTCCGTCGGGTAGTCTTCGCGGCGCTCGTATACGGGGTGCCAGTCCACTGACTCGCCGAGCACGTCTTCCCATGTCTCAGCCTTAAAAGTGTTCGTCCACGTCTTGAGCGCTTCAACCCCGGCGTCTTTAGCTTCCAAGAACTCGCCCGCCCACTGGTGATACTTGGATTTGTAGCCCTTCTTATGTGGGAAAATGCTTATCATTGCGTTGGCTTGGTAACCGCGAACGCCGGTGAACGGTAGGGTCGGTCGCCATTCGCCCGCGTGGATCGAGTCAACGCGCTGCTCGTTTGTCCATGGGTCGCCGGTCTCGGGGTCGGCATAGTATGCGGCCTCTGGTGTGCGACGTTTCTGCGCGTCCGTAAACACGAGGTTTGCCCAGTCCAGCACGTGCCAGTTGCCCGTGAATGGGGACTGCACGAAATACTGGCGGTAGTCTGATTTGAGCATCCACTTTTCAATATTGCTCAGCCCTTTGATTGTAGGCGTGCTCATCACCACTTGCACAGCGTCCGCGTAGTTGTCAGCGCGTTTGAATGCTAGTGTAATCGGGTCGCCCTCTTCGGAGAAGTTCATCGCGTCAACTTCATCGCAGAAAACTGAACGCGCTTGGATCTGCCGGAAAGCAGAGGGTGAGTTTGCGCCAATCATGGACACGCGCCCGCCGAGGAACCGTTTTGAATACATCGTTGATCCTTTGCCTGTCGGCAGGACGATCCCGTCGAATACGTGCGAAGCGTCGAAGGTAGTCATTAGTTGCTCCTTAGCAAACTTGCCAGCGGCGTCTTTGGTCGGGTAAACTACGAGGATATTGTGCGGGTCAAGGTGAATCGATCGGCCTATCGGGTTAAGAATACAGTTTTCCGTCTTGCCGAGGCGCGAAGCCAGCTGCAAGACCGTGGTCGTGACCTCGGGGTCGTCGAGTGATTCGCCCGGCTCCTGCATGTATGGCGTCTGACTGATGTCATACATGCCAGCTTTAGCCGTGACTTCCGACGTCATCATGCGGTTCTCCCTCGCCCAGAGATGGACATGCGGCACCTCTGGTATGATGCAGAGGCGAGCGGCGAGGGCTAGGGGCTGGTAGGCGGTGGGCATTAGGTTTCAGGGTTGGCGACTTTGAATCGGCACTTGGCAACGTCCCCATTGCAACGCTCGATTTCGCTGCGGATCTGGTCGCAGATTGAGCGACGGGATTTAATCGGCAGCCAGTCCCACGCTTTAATCGCGTCGGCGAGGCGTTTAAAGATGTCGCAGAACAGGGCCTCGACCTCCATAGCGTCAACAGACTCGGCCTTCATCCGCCGTAGTTTTTCCTGCTTTAATTCCGCAGCCGCTTTGAGGTCTGCGAGCTTGTAGTCTTCGTCGGTGCCCATGACTACGGCCAGCACGTTGATAAGCTCGTAGTATTTCGACCGACCCTGCACCCGTATCGGCGTAAGCGTTGCCAGCTTTTCGCGGACGAACACGCGTGATAGTCCAGAGCGTTCAAGGTCTGACTGCGTAATCTCGACTGTGCGCTTGGTGCCGCGCTTCTCATCTGGCGCTTCGGCTGCGTCGTATTCGGCTACGAATTTCTGGTCGGTCGCGTTTAAGCTTTTGCCCGCTTGCAGCTTCTTGATGATGCCTGCGTAGATAGCGCGATTGATTTTAGTCTTTTCCATTTTGCTCCCCTTCCTTGCTTTTAAAATGGAGCGCAGTGGTCGGAGTCGAACCGCCATCTTCTGACTGGATGTCAGACGCATTGCCACCAATGCTAACTGCGCCTTTAGGTTTTCCGCGATACATCCCAGCGCCTCTTGCTTGTATTTCACTAAACGGTATTTCTGGCACGGTCAAGCGAGAGCGTGATGTGGGGCTTATAAAATAGATGTATCTTAGCATGTAGCCTTTAACCTTTTCCCATTTTGAATGTTCATACTCTTTGCCCTGATGGTATGCAGCAATCTTATGCAGCATCTCTCCCGTCTCTGGATTGATTGCCATTTGCGAGTTTTCTTTAATGCCTGTTAAGGCAAATCCGCTCGCCCTGTAAATGGTTCCATCTCCGCATTGCGTCGCGTCGGCAAAGCTGACCACCCATTCAACATGGGGGTATTGCTTGCGGATAATGCGCATCGCTACCGATATGGCGCGACTCTCTGAGTTGCGAGGCAACCAGTCCGCAAAAGCCATACGGTTAAGCTCTAAGAAATTATTCCACTTCGTATCGCTTACCAGCGGCGCGATTAAATCTTTTCGCATTGATGGCCCGAAAGACATCGCGCCGCCGCATTTGCCTTTTAGGAATATGCCAAAATGAAGCTGTGAGTTGGGAACCACTTTCCCCGAGTAATGACACGCCCTAATCACTCGGTCTGCATCCTTAGAGGATATTGCTTTTAGGATAATGTCTTTAGCTTTCATGGGTGGCGGAGGTGTTTGGTAGTGAACCAAAATCCTTTGCAGGGTCGAGCCTCGTGCTCACACCTCCATTGGTTACCCATGATTGGTATTGTCGAAATATAGCAGGGTCTTTCGGGAAAGGAAAGGTTTTCTTTTTTAGCCGAGCCCGGACCCCGCTCTTGATAGGATATACGTATAGGTGTCTTCGAGCATTCACTATCTTGCCTTTGCCGTATAGGTATTCCCCGGCGGCTTGATTGCCCTGCTTGATTATATCCTTGGGCACTCGCCCAAATCTTAATGCGCTAACTAGATTCTTGTAGTCTCCTTTTTCGGTTTCAAAGAAATCGCTGCACGGCTCACCGCCCAAGTAAAGCCATCCTGATGCTTGAAAAATAAATCCGACATCGTCCTTGCACCCTCCGCTGTGAGTTAAGACAAGCCATACTCCTGCTTTTTTTAGCTGTCTCATTACTTGTCCCATCATCCAAGACTCGGTATTGTGCCCCATCGAATCACTAACCCAGGTTCTTTGCAGCTCAATGTATTGTGATCGCTCAATTTTATTGCACCATTTCTTAACCTTGCGCTCCGTAGTCGGCGCATAGCCTGCGACCATTACCCCGCAGCATCGCCCCTTAAAGAACAATCCAAACGCGACAGTAGCGCCTTGAGGCCAAGTGCCCATATAGTGCTTGGCGACGGATATTCGCTTTGCATCTTTTAGCGCGATAGGCGCAACCTTGCAGTTTGCTAAATCTTTATTTTTAGTTCGATTAATCATTTAGAGGTTTCGTTAAAATGTTTACAAACAAAAGCCAGCGCGTTGCCATTTGTGTTTTCATTCTGATCACTTTTTCCGTGTCCCATTTCTTGAGCTTTTTTAATCGCCAAGTCGACAATGTCAGCTTGAGCATCTGCAAGGCTAAATGTTTTTTGCTGAAATGGGGACTTATCCCCTTCGGCTAGGCTCGGCATCTCGCCCTCTGCAACGTCAAAATAATCAAGCTCTGCGTCAGATAGACCTAGCGATAACAAGTCAAAGTCTTCCGCTTCCAGTTTGGCAATCTCGGCAGCCAACATTTCCTCATCCCACTCGATGCCGTAGTCTGCCAGCTTGTTGTCGGCGATCACGTATGCGGCCTTCTCGGTTTCGCTGAGTCCGTCGATCACGATGCAAGGGATCTTCTTGAGACCCATTTGCACGGCTGCGACTGAGCGGCCATGCCCAGCCAGGATCATACCGGCTTCGTCAATTAGAACGGGGGCGGTAAATCCGAAGCGTTTGATGCTCGCCATGATCTTCTCGATCTGGTCTGCGCTGTGCTTTTTGGCGTTGCCTTCGTAGGGTTTCAGCGTGTTCGGGTTAGTCTGTTCGACTGGTCTCATAGTTTTGGTTCGGTTGACATGTTGTAAATTTTTGGAAAAGTTTTCTTTTTGCAGCAAGGTCGGAAATC
>Ga0307970_1000187_pt1 | contig 37433 bp, 38 predicted proteins | sample OrgLakmetagen712_FD_202093 | JGI IMG/M metagenome (GOLD analysis project Ga0307970, IMG submission 202093) | Saline water microbial communities from Organic Lake, Antarctica - #712 | ecosystem: Environmental > Aquatic > Non-marine Saline and Alkaline > Saline | place: Antarctica: Organic Lake... | reverse complement strand
AAAATCAACACCTTACCAGCCGCCTGCTAAAGAGCGCGTCCGGCGCGCGCCGGGCGCGAACTGAGATACAGTCACGTCAGGATAAAGACAACACTCAGGGCGGTCAGGAAGCCCAGCACCTGATTAAAGACACGTAACCGCTTTGGGTGTTCCAGCCAGCGGCGCAGCTGGGCACCCAATAACGCCCATAGGCAGCTGCATGGATAGGTCATGGCGGCAAACATAAAGGCCACCGACAATGCACTGGGCCAATACGCATCGCCTGGCAGACTAAAGGCGGCAATTCCGGTGATCGCCATCGCCCAGGCCTTTACGTTTACTACCTGAAACAGAGCGGCCTGCCACCAGCGCATTGGCCGAGCCTCTCCGTTGACGCTCGCCATACCGCCTGCAGTGGCAATGTTCCAGGCCAACCACAACAGGTAAACAGAACCGATAATTTTGAGCGCCCAGTGAAGCTGCGGCACGGCCAGCAACAAAGCGCCAATGCCGCTTGCAACCAGTAAATTCAACGTCAGAAAGCCAATGAAAATGCCGGTTATATGCGGCATGGTCCGACGCAAGCCAAAGTTCATGCCGGAGGCCGTCACCATTAAAATATTGGGACCCGGCGTAATTGTGGTACTAAACGTATAAATAAAGATCGGAATCAAAAATCCGACTGTTAACGCTTCCATTCGGGCCTTCCTCTTGAGCGATCGGTGTAGCCGTGCAATAAATTGTTGTGTTGGTCGAGCCAGTCGGCTCGACCCATTTTCTCTAGCGGCAATACTCAGCTTTCATTGTATCGATACAATCGACTGCGGAATCGGGCACTGCTCGACACATTGACAGCTAAGTTCACTAATTGTTCGCTAAGCTCACTAAAAATCGGATTAATTCACATTGAAGGTTCGACAAAAGCAAACAATTGCAGTGTAATGTGATGACAATTTGCTGCAAGCAGTTCTTTGTCACCATGACAATATTGACACTGACCGGCCAGACTGGTCCCAAATACAAAGCCCTGGCCAATCGCATTGAGCAAGCAGTCCAGCTGGGTGAACTAAAACCCGGCGACAGACTGCCAACGCACCGGCAATTGGCTAAAGAATTGGGCGTTACGGTCGGCACCGTAACACGGGCCTACGCCGAAGCAGAGCGCCGCAGACTGATTGATGCACGGGTCGGTAGCGGAACCTTTATTCGCGGCCGGAATCCCGGCAATGCAAGCTTTAAAGTTACAGATTCAACTGTTGATACCGGGATTGATCTGGGTTTCAGCATCGCTCTGGAGCTGGATCAGCCGGAACAACTGACACGCACGCTCGCAACGCTGCAACATTCAGAGGTATTGCCACACTTATTGCGCTACCAGTCCGAATTTGGACTGGAGCACCACCGCGAAGCGGGGCGACAATGGCTACTGAAAACTGGCCTCGGTGACTTTAACCGGGACGACTTACTGGTGACTCTGGGTGGGCAACATGGTTTTTACGTTGCCCTCAATGCACTCCTGCAACCGGCAGATGGACTTGCATGCGAGGGCCTGACCTACCCCGGCCTGGTCGCAGCAGCGGCCCAGCAGAATCTGCGCCTGATGCCGCTGGCCATCGACGATCAGGGGCTTACGGCGGAAGCGCTTCACAGCCAGTGCCTGCGCCACCCGCCGCGAGCGCTTTATGTAATGACCCGCATGCAAAACCCGACCGGCGGTTCGATGTCACAACAGCGTATTGATGACCTTGCGCTAATCTGCCGCCAATATCAGATTGCCATCATTGAAGATGACGTCCAGGGCTGCCTGGGTCATCCTGGCCGGCCATCCTTTAGTTTGCTGCACCCCGATATTACAGTCACCATCACCAGTGTTTCCAAGGCACTGTGTGGTGGCTTGCACGTCGGCTTCATGCGAGCCCCGAATGCCTGGGTCAATGCCATTGGTGCAGCCTTTCGTGCCACCTGCTGGATGGCGATTCCACTGACAACCGAGGTTGCATGTGACTGGTTAAACAATGGCTATGCCGACAACTTGCTGGCCCGTCAGAAGGCCGAAATAGACTGGCGCCAGTCTGCTGTCAGCGAACGACTGAATCGTGCCGGTCTCACCCCTCGTTGTGGTGGTTTCAATGTATGGCTCGATTTGCCGCCGCCCTGGCGCGCCGTCAATCTGGTGGCACGTGCCAGCGATCAGCACATTCAAATCAAGTCAGCCGAGGTATTTGCCGCTGGCCAGTTTGCAGCACCTCAGGCAGTCAGAATCTGCATCGGTGGCCGACTGCAACGCGATACGTTACTGGGGGCCATCGATACCTTGATTAACCTGATCAGGACTCCGGGCAACGCCCAGAATTCTTTCACCAACATTTGAGAGCACTATGGTATCCGCAACGCGCAGCGGCGCATTTTACGCACTGACAGCCTACATATTATGGGCTGTGGCACCTGTTTATTTTAAAGTGATGAACGATGTCTCAGCTCCGGAGCTATTGTCGCATCGAATTATATGGTCTTTTCTGTTAACGCTGGGACTCATCTTCGCGTTTCGAAGACGTGCGGCACTGATGACGGCACTGCGTTCATCCCGAACACGTTGGAACCTGCTGGCATCAACAACACTCATCGGTTTTAACTGGGGCCTGTTTATCTGGGCGGTGCAAAGCAACTACATGCTCAGCGCCAGTCTGGGGTATTACATCAACCCATTGATGAACATATTACTGGGGATGATCTTTTTCAAAGACAGACTCGACAAAGTTCGCACTGTTGCCGCGCTGTTATGTGTCGCCGCAGTGTCCTTTGAGCTGATCCAGTTTGGCCGCCTGCCCTGGGTTGCCCTAATGCTGGCTACCAGCTTTGCGCTCTATGGCCTGGTCCGGAAAAAAATCGGTGTTGACAGTTTTACCGGTATGGCACTTGAAACCGGCCTGCTCTTGCCCGTTGCAATCGGCTACCTGCTGTTTACGACCAGTGCGACCTCCAATCTGTCCGTCAACAGTTGGTCCGTCAATGCACTGCTGTTTGCGGCCGGTCCGATTACCATGGTCCCGCTGATGTGTTTCGCCGCAGCAGCCAATCGCATCAGTCTCACTACCCTGGGATTCTTTCAGTACATTGCACCAAGCGGCATGTTCCTGCTGGCCGTGTTTGTCTACGGTGAGACCCTGAGTCCAGGAAAGCTGGTAACGTTCGGATTAATCTGGTCGGCTTTGTTGTTACTGACGCTCGATTCGCTGCGCACCCTTAATCGAAACCAGTCAGCCAAGCGAAAACTCAAAGCAGCCAACGTTGCAGCCAGTCCCAAATAAACAACAAGGACAATAATACAAATACAACCCCGGCGCCTCTGTCGATCCAGTGACGTCGGGTTAAAAAATGGTGCTGCAACAGTGGCCGGGACAACACCCAACCGACCAAAGCAAACCAGAAACTGGTCACAGTAAAAACGTAGCCAACAAGCGCCAATTGCATCCATTCGGTTAATCCTTCGACCAGTTGCACCAGAATGGCCGAAAAAAACAGCAGTGCTTTCGGATTCAATACATTGGTTAAAAACCCCTGCCAGAAATGGCTGCGATCATTGACCACAGGCACCTCGGCTAGCGTTTGTTCTGGTGTTGGAGGCTTTGCATTCAGACCTCCCCATCCGAGATACAACAAATAGCCTATACCCAGCCAGGGCAGTCCCATCGCAAGCCAGAGGCTTGATTGCATCAGAGCAGTAATGCCCAGCACTGCCACGAGTGTGTGCAGAGTGACGCCTAACCCAATACCCAGGGCGTTCAATGTGCTGGCACGCTTACCCCGGGTTAGGGCTGACTTTACAACGAGTGCAAAATCAGGTCCCGGGCTAATAACAGCGGCGGTATAAACCATCACGAAAGGCCACCAGGTGGGCATGGTAAAAACTCCAGACCAAAGCAAAACGAACGGGCAGATTAACAGAAGCATGAACGCCAATGCGAGCCAGACCCGCCTGCTGGCATCTAACCGGCGATTCGCACTATACTTATCATCAAATCAAAAAGTCAGACTCCGTACATGCATACTCTCCCTGTCCAGCAACGCATAGACTGGCTACTCGAACTAAGCCGGACACACTCGGAACACTATTGCGATCCGGAAAACCACCTGGCGCGACAACGCTATCTGGCGGAACACAATACAGAGATCATAGCCTTGAAATGCATGGACGGACGCATCCACCTTCCTTACGCAACCCAAACCCCCCTGGGCATTATTAAACCATTTCGCAATCTGGGAGGCATTTTCGATCTCGGTTGGCCTTACCTTGGCGATTTACTGGCGCATGAGGTCGAACAGTCGGTACGGACAGGACGACGGGTACTGGTGATCATTACCTACCATTTTTCCAAGGGCGATACCGCCCGTGGTTGCGCAGGATTCGACTGCGACCACGACGCAGCGCGGGCTCATGCCCAGGGCATAAAAAAACAGGTTGAAGCCATTTTTGGTACCGGTCACCAGAGTGTCTATCCACTCGTGTGTGGCTTTGAAACCGATGAGGATGCGCTCATCCTGCACAACGATGCTGGCGGTTTCCTGGACTTATCGATTTTGAACAGTCAGCAACTAACAGATTTGCCTGCCCGGGTAGCGTCGCTTTTTACCGATATGCCCCGCCAGGTATTCAACGACATAATGCCCTTGCTGGAAGGTAACTTGCGACATATCAGTCAGATCCGGAAAAGCAACCGGGAGTTAGCGGTTGAACACCGCGAATGGATACTCTGTGTCGGGCGTGGCTTTGATTTTCTGCACGTTCCCAACATAGCACTGATTGTTGGTCCTTACAGTCCTGACCTTTCTCACCCCATTCAAAAAGCTGCCAGCATTATCCAGTCGAATATGGAAAAAGGCCGCATACCTGATGATGGGTTTTTGTTGCTGTCATCAGCTCCTTATCAGGAACCCGGGCCAGACCGGGCCCGGGCCGTGATGAAAGCGCGCTTTATGGAGGCCTTTGCAGCAGAGGTCATTCGCAATTGCCAGCCGCATCTGGCCGATAAGATGATCACACGAACGGCCATCCTGAACTGGCCGACCCGGCGTCTGGAAGTCTTTGACACAGATTGAAGACGCCACCGGTGTGGACGGTTTCAGTTAAATTTCTGTATGGCTTATACGTTACTCAGTTGCCCGTTGTTCCGGGCGCTGACAAGAGTTTCGCCAAAGGCTGTCGCAGGCATCGGGCGGCCCAGAAAAAAACCCTGACCAAAGTCGCAGTTCAAGTGAGTAACCGTTATCTGCTGCTCACGGGTTTCCAGCCCTTCAGCCACTGACTGAATGCCCAGGTTGGACGCCAATTGAATGATGCTGGTCACAATGTTCAGAGCACTGGAGTGTTGCTGAATATCATTGATAAAGGATTGGTCAATCTTCAGTTGGTCAACCGGAAAACGGTGCAAGTAGGACAACGACGAATAACCGGTTCCGAAATCATCCAGTGACAGTTGAATACCCAGTCGTTTGAGTTGATGCATAATGGCAATAATACTGTCGGAATGACTGAGCAATACGGTCTCGGTGAACTCAAGCAGTAAGTACTTCGGTAACAATCCCGACGATTCCAGCGCCGTTTTTACCGAGTGCAACAAGTTGCCACGGTAGAATTGATCGGCGGCCAGATTTACCGAAATCCGGCAGGGTAACCCCTGCTGACACCAGATCGCAGCTTGATCGCAAGCGGTCTGTAATACCCAATCACCGACGACAACCATTAACCCGTGCTCTTCAAGCAAATACATAAACTGACCGGGAGAAAGTATTCCACGCTGGGGGTGATTCCAGCGCAACAGCGCCTCGGCGCCAATTAACCGGTTATCTGACAGGCGGTACAGTGGTTGATAAAATAATTCGAACTCATCGTTACGGATCGCTTGCTGCAATTGCGACAGAAGCACTATGTATTCATGTGCTGCCTGGTTCAATTCGTGAGTGAAATAACAATACTGTCCGCGTCCACTTTTTTTGGCAGAGTACATGGCTGTATCAGCCGTGCGTAACAAATCCTGGGCGCTGTTACCGTCTTCAGGGTACAGGCTAATGCCAATACTGGCGCCGAGTTCCAACGACTGATTCCTTACAAAAAATGGTGTCTCAAGCTCGTGCATGACTTTTACGGCAACGGTCGAAGCAGTCATATCAAAACCGACATCCGGCAAGGTGATGACAAACTCGTCCCCGCCTAGCCTGGCAATAGTGTCACTGGCACGCACGCAGCGCTTAAGCCGTTCGGCCACCTCCACCAACAACATATCTCCAATCTGATGGCCAAGGGAATCGTTAACATGCTTGAACCGGTCCAGGTCGATCATCAGCACTGCCATGCGCGACTGTCTGCGCCGAGCGGATTCAATCGCACTGGCAATGCGATCCTGCAACAGAGCCCGATTGGGCAAGCCGGTTAAAACATCGTGATGAGCCATATGCTGAATGCGCGTCTCTGCCCTGGCGCGATCCATCGCAATACCAGCAAGATGCACCGCGGTCGCAACCAGCGCTTTCTGCTTGTCACTGGGACCTTGTTGCTCCCGGTAATAGATCGCAAAGGACCCCAGCACCTGGTTTGATTGTGTGGTAACAGGCGTTGACCAGCAGGCTTTAAGTCCAAAACCTGAAGCAAGTTCCCGATATTCCGCCCAGAGCGGATCGGTATCTATATCGGTAACTTCAATACTCTGGTTTAGATACATGGCCGTGCCGCAGGAACCGGCTTTCGGACCAATATTTACGCCAATCAAGGCGCTACTATAGTCATCCGGAAGGCTGGGGGCGAAATACTGCTCTATCGCTTCACCCGCATCGTCCAAGAGCAGAATAGAGGCCAGGCCAACGTATCCCTGAGCTTCTACCCAATACGCCAACTGACGCAGTATCTGTTCCAGCGGCGCATGGGCCGCGATCATTTCCAGGATACTATATTGACCAGAACGCAAGTCTTCTGCCTGTTTACGTTGCGTTATCTCGTCTTGCAAATCGCGGGTCAGTCGATACAGGTTCTGCGTGATCTGTTCATTATGGTCCAGTGCCCAGGCCAGCTCTTGTGTTCGCTGCTGAACGGTGGCCTCCAGTGTCTGTGCCGTCTGAAACAGCCCGAAATCCGACCCTTGCTGCGCCATACTGCGCTCTGCCCGGTCCATCAGCGCATCGATGATCTTATTGAGCCGCCTGATCTCCGCATCAGTATCAACAGAGACAGTTACAGTCTCTGTTCCAGAAGGCCTGGCTGACTTCATCACTGCGCCTCCTCAGGCTGACCAATCGCCATGCCGGTAAAGGTCTGGTTGACATGCACGCCGCCAAACTGTTCGCCGTAGGAATTGAAGCCCACAGTATTGCATGCCCGGGTCAACAGACTCGCCTTAACGGTGTCTTCTGACTGTTCCATTTCCAGCTTGCGCAACACACAGTCAAACGCCAACAATACCTGAGGGGTTCCCAGTGTTTGTCGGAGGATATCGAGGGAGTGTCCAAGGTTTTCAATCAGGCCAACGCTCCGGGCAACACGAAACACCAGACCTTCTTCAATGGCACAGTAAAACGTCAGACTGCCATCGGGACTAGCCTGGCGAATCGAACGTACATATTCCTGACCTTCGATCATAACCACCACCGGTGAAGACGCAAACCGCATCGGGTTCAGATCATCGACAGCGACACCGGTCAGGCGGGCGTATTCAGCCGCCGCCGGCAACCCGTTAATTTCAGTGACCAAACGCCGCTCCGGGTCGGCCCGGGTAATCACCAGTCGCTGTTCGGTCGCAACAAAATGCTGGCTTTTAACCGGTGCGATTGGACAGGATGTCGATATCAAAACCAGCAGCGCACTGTTGTTGTAAAATTGCCCCTGATAAAACACACAACTTTGGTCAAACGCAAGATCATCTCCGGTCGAGCCACCAACGACCGGAATGTCTGGCAGGCAGTTGTATAGCGTGCGGGTCACAGCATCTTCCCGCTGCGATAACCCATCAATCAATAATAGGGCAAAGGTGTTCGCCAAAGTGTCCTTCGACAATTCATGACGGCGAACCAGATCCTGGGCAAACGTCTGGATGCGACCGACTTCCGCTGAGGTAAGACTGTCCAGACGATCTACCGAAGCAATAAAATATTCGGCGGGAAAGCTGGCACCACTGATACTGTGGCTACAATACCCCGACGGGCCAATTTCACCCGCCGTAGTGCAACCGATCACCAGGCTATCTCCAAAACGACAATTAAAGGCACTTGCCATTACTTCCCTGTCGTACCGGCTCGAACAAAAGAAAATCACCAGACCGATCCCAGGCTGATCTATTTGCTTATGCAAGTCCCGAACCGCCGCATCAGGGTCGGATAAAGATGATTGGCCAAGCTTCACACAACGCGTCAATAGGAGCCCTCCGAGAACTGGTTTCCGAGCCATACACCTGCGCTGGGGGCCAGCATCAGACAGCCAGTGAGGAGATACTAATGCCGGTACCCACTCTGTGAACCCGACCGATCTTATTATGCTCAAATATATTCTAGCATAGTCCAGATGTTTTCAGTCGGCCAGGCCACGGTCCAGGTCGCGCTTGCACAAAATCACGGCGTGCTGCTGATAACCGCTGACCGCCCAGCTCGGTAGACTGCCAGCATCGTCCGGTCAAGGCACCGGGAAGCCGCCCTCATTAGTTGGAGAACTGCATGAATATAGACACTTTTTTTGACCACCTGTGGCAGGACTATATCAGCATGACGCCTCAGGCCGAGGCCATCGCCAATGCCCTCATCGCTCAGGGTGAAACCGTAAAAAATGATCACGTCGCCTTTCGCACGTTCAACATTGGCCCCATTCAGCTTAAACAACTTGAACCCTTTATTCTGGACATGGGTTATCAGCGCTATGAACCCTATCAGTTTCCCTCTAAAAAACTGGATGCCTTTGGCTATATTCCGCCGAGCCCGGACATGCCGCGCATTTTTCTCAGTGAATTGCGCGTGGAAGAACTGACCGATTCGGCACAGGCCATCATTTACCGACTGGTCGATCAGATAAACCCAGACGATGTCGACGATGCATCCATTTTCTGGCGCGGTCCGCTCTGGGCAGTGCCTTCCTATGAAGACTATGAACAGCTTGCCAGCGAATCCGACTATGCCGCCTGGCTTAGCCTGATTGGCCTGCGTTGCAACCATTTCACCATCAACGTTAATGCGCTGAACGGCATCAACGACATAGAACAAATGAATCAGTTGATTGAAGAATTGGGATTCAGCATCAACGAGGCAGGCGGTCGTGTTAAGGGCTCGCCGTCGGTTTTGCTCGAACAGGGTTCAACCAAGGCCAGCTTCCAACCCTTTACCTTTGCTGATGGCAAGCGGCATGACGTGACCACATGCTACTACGAATTTGCCAAACGCTACCTCGACGAAGACGGTAATTTCTACCAGGGCTTTGTAGCGGCCAGCGCCGACAAAATTTTTGAATCAACCGATAGGCGCGGCAACTGAAGCCGACAAGGGCCCTCCTGGCCAACCGCCAGCCACAAGCGGGGGCAGAAGACTGTCGACCACCTCCCGGTGGTGCGAAGACTGTCGGCCACCCCCCGGTGGTGCTACACTTTAGCAGGTTGTTGAAAAAGGCTTCCTGCCTTTTCCAAAACCCGAAAAGCAAACATGGTGATTTTTACTTTTCTTGCAAAATCAATGACTTAGCCGTCATTGATTTTTCCAGTATATCCATATACCGGTAACAGGCCGCCGAAATTCTTAGAATTTCAACCGTCTGTTAGACGTTTGAAAGGCTGACAGGTCGGGCACAAGGATGAAAGGAACAACGCTGTTAACGCTCACACTGGTTACACTGGCCATCACGGCACTTTATCTGGCGTTTGGGCAACCTGAAGTGACCCCAGGCAGTTACTATTTCACCCAGATAACGGCTGAAGAGAGTGTACATCACAGGCCGACCTGGGTTGATCAAATTCGGCACAACCTGGCAACCTGGCTGTAGACACAGACCCTATCTGGGTTAGGACACGCCGTTCAAACCTTAGCTCCGCCACGACCGGATCTTTCACCTTATGACCTCATTAGCAATGCGCTCCAACCCTCTGGTTTGGCTCGACATTCCGGTACTGGATCTGGATCGGGCCATTCAATTCTATCAACAGGTGCTTGACTGGCCCCTTGATGACCAGCGACCTCATGCCAACATGGCCGTTTTCCGCCACCATAAAGGCATTGTCGCCGCCGCGCTGGTGCACCAGCTTTCCGTTCCCGACGGTGTCGGTCCACTGCCCTACCTCAATTGTCACCACCGCCTGACGCTAGCACTGGAACAAGTACTCGAGTGCGGTGGCACGGTAGAGCAGCCGGTGCATCCACTGGCACCCTTCGGATACCGCGCGGTCATTCTTGACAGCGAGGGCAACCGAATCGCATTGCACAGCATGGAGATGGTCTGACTATGTGTCTCAGCGTTTTTAACCATCGACCGGGTCATGACTGGCCTTTATTATTGGTTGCCAACAGGGACGAATTTCGTGACCGACCGACAGAAACCATGCATTGGTGGGCAGCCGACACCGCACAAGCCAACCCCATTCTGGCAGGGCGGGATCAACTGGCTGGAGGTACCTGGCTTGGCGTCGATCGTACCGGTCGTCTGGCAATGCTGACCAATATTCGACCCGGCTATGTTGGTCGCACCGGACAGCGCAGCCGGGGTGAGTTGCCTCTGGCATTTTTACGAGAATCACACAGTATTGAAACGTTCCATCAGATGATCCGGCCGCAGATAACCGACTACGCAGGGTTTAATCTGGTATTGTTCGACAAACAGGGGTTATTCTGGTTCAGTTCGGACCATCCCGACGGCCAATGGCTGAGTGAGGGAACTCATGCTCTAAGCAACGATGCGATTAATACGCCCTGGCCCAAAGTCAGCCAAGCGCGTGATCAGATGGTCAGTCATCACAAAAAACTTGAGATTACTCCCTGGCAGCCTGCCGATCTCACCAACCTGCCCATTCTAACGGACCCGGTAACCCGGAATGACAATCAACTACCCGACACCGGAGTCCCGTTGGACTGGGAGCGCCGGTTGTCGGCCCAGACTATTACCGGTGACCGTTACGGCACCCGTTGCCGAACGTGGCTCGCGCTGCATGGCAGTGGTCACATTCAGGTCGCAGAGGCACAACTCAGAAGTGATGGTTCGCAGATCGAACCCGGTGTATTTACCTGGCAGACCAGCCCGTAAGCATCGCCGATATTGTTAACCGGTGTAAGGTTAAAGCCGACGGTGTTCATGCGTAGGCATTTTTAACCGCACCGCATCTACGCGCTCGCGTTCAGTCGTTACGGTCATACCTTGCTCACCCTCACCGGTACAATCCATCACGCCCCAGGGGTCGACCATCGTACTGTGGCCCCAGGTACGGCGCTTCTCGTCGTGTTGCCCGCCCTGGTTGGCTGCCACCAGATAACAGGCGTTTTCAATCGCCCGGGCACGACATAGGACCTCCCAGTGAGCCTGCCCTGTCGTCCAGGTGAACGCGGAAGGCACCACAAAAGTATCGACGCCACGAATACGCTGCAAACGATACAATTCCGGGAACCGAAGATCGTAACAAACACTCAATCCCCAATGGCCCCAGGGCGTTTTGACTGTCACCACATCATTGCCTGCCTGATAGTGATCAGACTCGCGATAGCGGCCCTGCGCATCACTTACAGCCGCGTCAAACAAATGTATTTTGTCGTAGTGAGCACGAACCTCACCCCGGTCATCCAGCACATGCAGACGCGCTCTGGGTTTGCGCTCACCGGCTAGCTGCACAGGTACAGTGCCAGCCACGATCCAGAGCCCATATCGACAGGCTGCCTCGCGTAATCGCTGTCCGACTGGTCCGGTAAAGTCAGCTTCATGGGCGGCAAGATCCATTGCCACTCCACCACCAAAGGTAGCAAACATTTCAGGCAGTTGAATCACATCGGCACCGGCTTCAGCAGCAGCACGCAGATGATGATCAACCTGATCCAGGTTGTCGTTGAGGTGCTGGCTACTGATCATCTGAGCGAGATACCATTGCATAAAATACATCTCCGGGGTTAACAACCCATGCTTCAATCAAGTCTTCACGGCGAGCCAGGATTGTCTGGATTGGTCGGTACAACGTTGCGCAAGCGATCACCGACAGTGGGGTTCACAGCACTGCCAGTATTATTATCGAATACGCGATAGAACCGCAGCTCAGGCGCCTCCAGTGAACCTTCAACGTGCATTCGCACCGAGCTTAGCCGTTCCAGCTCGTTATTGAATACCCGCTCAGTTACATAGATGGCTGCAGCAGCCTGAGGTGTTACCCCGGCGAGCAAGGCAACCAGCGGGAAGGTGCTCGATAGCGGTACGGTCATTACCATATCAACATCGAGCACATCGCGCACCAGATCAACGTCACCGCTGAAACGAAACTTGGTTGACGGCCCGTCTATCAACAAACGGTCACCCACCCGGGCAAAGCCGCGATCAAACAATAACTCTCCTTCAATCACATCGAAACTGATTCCTTCACGAATCAGGTCGGAGAAATCAAGTGCCAGACGACGTAAAACCCGAGTGAAGTTCAACAACCCGACTAGCTTGACGCCTTCGTACTCATCCAACTCCAGAATTGAACCATTGGTCAGCCGCAGCTCTGCACTGCCGCGCAAACGAGTGTAGTCAAAAAAAACCGGGGTACCCGGCCAGGCAAAATCCAGGTCGAACTGACCGGTTTGGCTTTCCAGTACCGGTGCATAGTCCCATTGCTGCAAAACATTCAATATATTGCCGGTCAACACCCTGCCTTTGAATTGTGAGCGATGCTGATTATTCAGGTAGCGCCAAGTCAACTCGCCTTTAAGACGAGCATCCGGCATGTCACCGCTAAGGTTTCTCACGGTCACAGTATCATCACTGCGCCGGACCTCGCCACGCCATGAACCTATGTCTTTCCCATCAACCGACAGACTCGCAATTTGAATATTCGTATCCGAAACCTGATTCGGTCGCATAGCCAACATCGGGTCAGTCACGGGCTCAGCAGATTTAGCAGGATCGTCAGCAAGCGATCGATTTACATTCACAAAGTCAAAATCGGCAAAATGAGGGTCACCATTAAAAGGTAACAACACCCGACCACGCAGTTCACTGGCATCGAGCGTTACCAACCAGCCCACATCGCTGCTCAAGACCTTCACTTGTGGCTCGATCCAGTCAAAACCATAGCCTCGCCACACATCGCCAACAAGGTTTACTTCACGCACTATATAGGGCGCCGCACCAGTATCGGCGCCAACCGCTGCGGTCATTGCATCCGAATAATAAAACTGCAATGCCCGCAATACTTTGCGCCACTCGTCGATATCGGCTTCTGCCAAAAAGGCATCCAGATACAAACCAGGCTGGTCTCTGTGTAGCAGTGGAGTAAACATGGCTACCGTCCCTCCCTCCAGCTGAAGCTGCGGGGACCAATCCAGCGCCCATTTCACATCGCGCTGATATTGCCCGGTAACGGCAAGCCCCGCGCCATCGGTGAAAACCAGATTAAGTATCAGCGGGCGTTTTTGCTGCGCTGTCTTTCCCAGCGGTAACGGCAAAGCCAGCGGCAGATTCACCAGATCGGACTGAATCGCAATGCGCGTTTGGTCGGATAAGAAATCCAGCCTCGCCTTGGCTGCCACCTGATATGGCTGATCTGAAAGCCAGGGATCCCCCAGCCATTGACCCCACTGCGCCAATGGTGTTTCGCCTTCTACGCTGAGGGTGACCGAGGTTTCAGTTCCAGTCAGTTCAGAACGCAAGCTGGCCCGGTGTGGCGATCCGAACAAATCCCCATCCAGTCGATCAGCATACAGACCTCGATTGGCGGTATAACCGATATCTCCACGAAGGTCCGACAACGACAGATCAAGGTCATTAATATCCAGCGTGCCATTCATCAACCTTGCCGACAGTGTTACTTCGAGGGGGTCATCATTCAGCGGAACAGTCAGACTCAGGTTGGCCCTGGTTCGTCCCGTCATGCTCCAGTCTTCAAGCACCTCACCTGCCAGATAATCGAGCGGCCCATCGGGCTGAAACATTGCCAGAGCGACATCCGCAGGAGCATCCAAACCCAGATCGATTTCCAGTCGCGGTCGGGAGAAAGGCAGCTGCAAGCGACCGGATTGCAGGCTGACTCCCGCCATATTGCCGGCACTGGCATCGACCGCAAGATCAGTCAGTGACACAGTCAATCGGCCTGAGCCACCGGTTATATCTGGCCAGGCATCATTAAACCGAATCACGGCATCATCAAAATTCACAGACAGTGCCAGACCGGAATCCATCAGTTGCCCACCGCTAAACCCGGACACAAACGAAAAAGCCAGATCTGAAAATTGACCTGACCGGATATTGTCGGCAACCCAGGGTTTGACCTGCCCGGGAATGCGGTTATCCGGGGTCAGGCGTTTGACCCAGCTAGCGTTCGTTGCCTGGCTGTCCACCGACAACCGGAACCCGATCTCGCGATCGGTATCACGGGACACATCAACCCGCCATAGGCCATTCACCGGTTGTGCGGTTAGGCCCTGAGCAAGCTGAGACACAGTGGGCGCAACCACAGCCTGATGCCTGCCTTCCAATTGAATGCCTGCACCTGCGGCCCACCTGATATCGAGGGTTCCGCTAATCTGCTCGAACAGGAATGGCTGCTGGTATATACCCGGCAGGCTGAAACCGACATCGGTGTTGTCAAAGGTTAACCGAGCGACTGAGCCCTCCGCGCGCAGATTGCCGTTGACACCCGAGACCCCTGGAATACCTGCGTGAGGCAGGATTGACAAATCGTTTACCTGCGCCGTCAGACGCAGGGAGTCGGGTTTATCAATGCGGTATGATAACTTTCCCTGGCTAACATCAGCGTTCGGAAAGGCCGTGCGCCAATAGCCAGAAGCGTCATTGAGAGCCAGAAAAGCACTGATCGGAGCGAATGGCAACTGGTCCCACTGCAATTTCCATTGGGATTGGCGCAGGCTGGCCCGCGCTGCGAACTCACCCTGAGACCGCGTTGTTTCGGCTCCACTGCGGTCCATATCATGTCGGACATGCGTCATCCACAGATCCATACCCTCGGCCGTACGCTCTGCAAACAACTCAGTTTCAAGGTTGTTCAGGGCCAGCTCATTGACGCGACCGCTGAACTCAATAGCCGGACTTTGCAGTCGAACCTGGATGGATTGCCACTGATCCCGAGTCAGACTGACCCAATACTCTGCCGCCAGAGTGGCTTTTTGCAGATTTGGTAAGCGTTTTTGCAACCACGGAGCCACGTCGAATTCACCGTGACGGGCATAAACATCGACCTCATACTGGTTGTTTAACCGGGTACTCTCTAGCTGCAATTCGATGGGTACCGTTAGACCGTCATAAATCACATTGGCTTGGGCGCGCATCCAATTGTCATCACCAAACCCGGTCAACAGGCCCGACTCCATGGTGACCGTCATGCCAGGCAACAGACTTGGTTCTATATTCACGGCCAGATCGGTGAAGTTAACCTCTCGTTGCTGGCGAATCAGAGCAATTAACTGTTCAAGTGTCATCGCCGGCGTACCGGCTCCCATGCCAGACAGCGCCCAACCCGCCTCGGTTTGCACCAGACTGGCTTTAAAGCCGGACAATTCAAACCGTTTAAATACCGGAGACAGCGTCACCAGTGACTGCATCAATGACGGTTCCAGCAAGACTCTTTCAACACTGAGGGTATCACTGATGCGGACATCTTCAGCGATTAAAATCGGGTTGAATTGTCGCCACTGGCCAGCCAGGCTGCCAATGCTGACTTGAACACCAAGTTGATCACTGAGCAGTGTGGCGAGTTCAACATCATAACGCTCAACGGCCGGGAAAAACTGACGACCCAGCGCCAGATAAGTAGCCACCAGTAAAATCCAGAATGCAGCGACCTTGAGCAGTACAGTGCCAAAGGCTTTTATCAGTCGGGGCATTGCCATAATTCAGCCCGGCAGTGCGAAGTTCGCAGCATTGCAGCGCATCCCCAATACCCCGGCCAGGCGGAGCATGGTCTTGACACTACTGTAAAATGACATCGAACTGCTCCTGATGATACATAGGCTCAACCTGAAACCGGACTGGCTTACCAATAAAGTCCTCCAGGTCGGCCAGATTTGAGGACTCTTCATCCAGCAGACGATCAACGACTTCCTGCGATGCCAGAACCAGGTACTGATCATTATTGTAGGCCCGTTCCTCGCGCAAAATCTCGCGAAATACCTCATAACAAACCGTTTGTGCCGTTTTAACCCGGCCACGACCACTGCAAACCGGACAGGTACCGGTCATCATGTGTTCCAGGCTTTCACGGGTTCGCTTTCGCGTCATTTCAACCAGACCGAGATCGGATACTCCGGTCAACTTGCTTTTGGCATGATCTTTTTCAAGGTATTTTTCCAGCATACGCAGTACCTGACGCTTATGTTCGGCATCGTCCATATCGATAAAATCGATAATGATGATACCGCCCAGATTGCGCAAGCGCAGTTGCCGGACAATAGCGGTAACGGCCTCAAGATTGGTCTTGAAGATGGTTTCTTCCAGATTGCGGTGCCCCACGAAAGCACCGGTATTTACATCAACCGTGGTCATCGCTTCCGTCTGATCAATAATCAGGTAACCGCCGGACTTCAGTTCAACCTTACGTCCCAGCGCCCGACGAATTTCATCTTCAACGGCAAACAAATCGAATATCGGCCGTTCGCCCGGATAGTACTCAAAAACAGGCTCCACTTCGGGGGTGTATTTGCGTACAAAGTCGATCACTTTGGAGAAGGTTTCCTTGGAATCAATGCGGATTTTCTCGACGTCAGCGCGAACCAAGTCCCGGGCAACACGCAGATACAACGGCAAATCCTCATAGATGGTGAGCGGCCCTGGGGTTTCCAGAATACGCTCTCCCAGGACACGGAACACTCGCTTCAGATAGTTAAGATCCGACTGAATTTCAGGCTCTCCGATGCCCTCGGCAGCCGTTCGCAATATGTAGCCACCTTTCTCAATACCCTCATCTGCTTTTACCTTTAGCACCAAAGCACGCAAACGTTCTCGCTCTTCTTCTCCGTCAATGCGCTGAGATACACCAATGTGGTTTGAATCGGGCATGTAAACTAGATAACGAGACGGTATGGACAAGTGGGTAGTCAGGCGCGCGCCTTTGGTACCAATCGGATCTTTTATCACCTGAACGGTGATCGACTGACCTTCCCGCACCAGTGTCTGGATGGATTTTTGAGTCTCACCCTCACCTTTGGGCTGATCAAAATCAGAGGCGTGAATGAACGCAGCCCGGTCCAGGCCAATATCAACAAAAGCAGCCTGCATGCCAGGAAGAACCCGCACGACCTTGCCACGATAAATATTGCCGACGATGCCGCGTGTTTGTGCACGCTCTATGAAAATTTCCTGCACGGCGCCATTCTCAACGACGGCCACCCGGGTTTCCATAGGTGTTACATTAACCAATATCTCTGAATTCATACTTGGGCCTGTTCATGCTACTTGTTTAAAGCACCGGCGCAGTAGCGCTGGCCCATGCTTTTGAAAATTTCATTTTTCCTGCGCCTGGCGCCCAACATCTCTGATCGAAATCAATCGAGCCAGAACGTCACACCGAAGCAAGCGCTCCGCTCCATACTGCAACCCCCCGACGGGTCAGCAATTGTGCAGTTTCACGCAGTGGCAGCCCTACAATAGCAGAGTAGCTACCTTCAATCCGCTTGATGAATACCGAGGCCAGCCCCTGAACGGCATAACCACCGGCTTTATCCAGTGGCTCCCCTGTCTCCCAGTAAGCGCGCGCCTGCTCCGGCATCAGGTCGCAGAACACGACTCTGGAGGTAACCACTTCAACATCGATACGGTCGTGGCTGGCGAGTGCTATAGCGGTCATCACATCGTGCGCACGCCCTGAAAGCTGCTCCATCATATCGAGAAATTCATCACGATCACGAGGTTTACCGAGAATTTCACGATCCACTACAACAGCCGTATCAGAACCCAGCACCAGGGCCTGCGACTCACCCCGATCCGCTAACACTGCCAAACCAGCCCCGGCCTTCTCCCGCGCCAGCCGGCTGACGTAGCCTTCTGCACTTTCCAGTGTTTGCATGCGCTCATCGATATCAATTGGCAAACCCGAAAACTCAACGCCCAGACCACTAAGCAACTGGTGCCGGCGAGGTGATTGTGAAGCCAGATAAAGGGCCATTGTAACTCCTTGCAATAAATACCAGGCGCTTCGTTAAATGCAATCAGCACGGTTAAAGGGGCCTGGCATCCAGAGGGGATAGCAACCAGCTCCCGCCATACAACCAGACCTTACTGAACTCGAAAGCGCATTTGCAGCGAATGCAAAATCACAAACACCCAGGGCCACAATAAGGCACTGACCAGTGAAGGCAACAAATGCATATCACCAGTAATGCCGTTTCCCAAAAAGTCCCGACACAATTGCACCAACACCTGACTGAGCGCAATGATCAAAAAAATCACGGCTGCCTGCTGTAAAATCGGGTACATTCTCAACCGCTGGTGCAGTAGTAAAACCAGGTACACCAGACTGCTGTAAGCCAGCGCAAATACGCCAAGATAGGTGCCAAGCAGCACATCCTGCAGCAAACCAACGCAGAAACCAACGCTTATACCGACACGATCGGGCAATACCAGAACCCAGAAAATCAGACATAACGCCACCCAGTCCGGCCGGGCCAGTGCGATCATCTGGGGCATTGGCAAAGCGGCCAGCAAATAAGCGATAAAAAAACTTAGGGCGATAACCCACAGCGACTTGGCGGGTTTAGCTTTCATTGCGGTTCTCGCTTGAAAATCAGCAGTAAATTGCGGCTGCGCGACAACTCAGCCAGCGGTCTGGCTCGTATTGTGGCAAAGGGCTCTCCGGTATCATACTCAATAGCCTGCACCTCGGCGACCGGGTAACCCTCTGGAAACCGACCGGCAAGGCCCGATGTGATCAGTAAATCACCAATGCGCACGTCAGCCGTATTGGGAACAAATTCCAGCTCCAGAACATTCATATCACCGGTGCCAACCACTATGCTGCGCATACCGGTCCGATTGACCTGAACCGGCACAGCATGGTTAGCATCAGCCACCATCAATACGCGAGAAGTCAGCGAATTAACCTGAATTACCTGGCCAAACAATCCGGTCGCATCCAATACCGCCTGACCCACATAAACGCCATCCTGAGCGCCCCTGTTGACAATCACCTGGTGGGTAAAAGGGTCTGGGTCGACACTGAGCATTTCTGCGGTCAGGTAATCTGCATCAAAGCGGGGCGTGGCATCAAGTAAACGACGCAGCCGTTCGTTCTCAGCCTCCAGAACAGCCAGGCGCTGTGCCTGTTGTTTAAGCACAAGAACTTCATTATTCAATGAACGATTATCTTCGATCAGCTCATCGCGCTCTGCAAAAGTCCGACTGGACCATTCAACCATATCGGTTGGCAGACTGATCAGGGATTGAACAGGTGAAATAAGGTATGAAAGCGTCTGACGCACATAATCGACCTGGGTATAACGGGCATCCAGGGCCATCAGCGCCACGGACACAACGACGGCTACCAACAGTCGATAGCCGTGCTGCGGGCCAGCAGAAAACAGCGCTTTAATGACAGACTCTCCTATGAAATGCGGGCCGGTTCTAGGGAGCTACTGAACAGCTCCCTCAAGCTTCAATATAACAGATCAAGACTGTCATAATCGAAGGTGACCATTATTCACTGAAAAAGTCGAAGACACGTTCATCCATCATTTCCAGTGCGCGACCACCACCGCGGGCGACACAGGTCAGAGGATCATCAGCTATCAGAGCCGGTAAGCCGGTTTCCTCACTGAGCAGTTTATCGATGTCACGCAGCAGGGCTCCACCACCGGTAAGTACCAGACCAGTTTCGGCAATATCCGATGCCAGTTCCGGCGGGGTTTGCTCCAGTGCGCTCTTCACTGCCTGAACAATGGCAGACAGACTTTCCTGCAAGGCCTCAAGCACCTCGTTCGAATTCAGTGTGAAGCTACGCGGGATACCTTCAGCCAGGTTACGACCACGCACATCGATCTCGCGTATTTCAGTACCGGGATAAGCACAGCCAATCTCGATTTTAATCCGTTCTGCGGTCGCTTCACCGATCAGTGAGCCGTAGTTGCGACGAATGTAGGCAACTATGGCTTCATCGAAGCGGTCACCACCAACACGCACAGACTCAGCGTAAACCACACCGTTTAGTGAGATAACCGCAATTTCAGTGGTACCCCCACCGATATCTACCACCATGGAGCCGCGCGCTTCTTCAACCGGCAACCCGGCGCCAATGGCAGCCGCCATGGGCTCTTCAACCAGAAACACTTCGCGGGCGCCCGCACCAAAAGCGGATTCGCGAATGGCTTTGCGCTCAACCTGCGTCGATTTGCAAGGCACGCAAATCAGAACGCGGGGGCTAGGTGCAAACCAGCTGTTCTCATGCACCTTGGCAATGAAATGCTGCAGCATTTTCTCAGTAACGTGAAAGTCAGCGATAACACCGTCTTTCAACGGACGGATGGCCTGAATACTGCCCGGCGTCCGGCCCAGCATGCGCTTGGCTTCTTCACCCACAGCAGCCACTGTCTTATGGTTACCGCTGATGCGTATAGCCACAACTGACGGTTCATTCAGCACGATGTCGCGATCGCGTACGTAAATAAGTGTATTTGCAGTACCCAAGTCAATCGACAAGTCGCTTGAAAAAAGTCCCCGAATCTTTTTAAACATTTTATGATAATTCCAGTTCAGATGGGTGTGGTCAAAAAGGGTATGGGAAACCGGCTACAGGATTTCCTGATGACAACCCAATAAATCCACACAATTAAAGCCATGCCACAGCCAGGCAATGTATCAATGGCAAGGATTTTGGGCAAGCTGTAAATGTGATAAGTTATGCCTCATCAATGATTTATTGGTTACTGTTAAAGCGCTATTGAACCCGACTGTGAACTGAACACTGATGCAGATTTACCGGATCGGATCGGATTGAGCGCAGATTCGGGTATCGGTTGGACCTATTTGACTGAACCGACCCGAATTGAGCCTGATTACTGACTCTTTGCGTCCCCACGCGACGAAATGTGTAAAGTATTGTTGATAACATCAGCGAGACTGACCTTCAAACTTTAGTTAACCGAATTGTGCTTAGCCCAAGGAGATCCACGACAATGAGCATAGACCGCTTACAGGTGGAAAATGTTGCTCAGCTGGCCCGCTTACAGGTCACTGAAGAGGCGATGCCGGACACCGTGGCAAGCCTGTCGAGCATTTTAGATCTAGCCGACCAACTGCAGAAGGTAAATACCGATGGCGTTGTCCCGCTGTCCAATCCGCTGGATGCAACCGCACGCCTGCGTGCTGATGAAGTGACCGAGCAAAACCAGCGGGACGCCTACCAGGCGATTGCGCCGAATGCGACAGACGGTCTTTACCTTGTTCCCAAAGTGATAGAGTGAGCCGGACCCAAGATGCTAGATAAAACATTGACACAGCTGGCCGCCAGCCTCGACCAGGGTGAATTCAGCAGCGTCGAACTGACGCAGGCCTACCTGGATCGCATCCACTCGCACAATGCTGACCTGAATGCCTACATTACTGTTACTGACCAGATTGCTCTGGCCCAGGCTGCTACTGCGGATGAACGGCGGGCGGCAGGTCTGGCCGGCCCCCTGACCGGCCTGCCGGTCGCGCACAAGGATATCTTCTGCACCGAGGGTATCCGCACCAGTTGCGGTTCGCGCATGCTGGACAATTTCATTGCTCCTTATGAATCGACCGTTACCGCGCGACTGGGCAGTGCCGGCGCCGTCATGCTGGGCAAGACTAACCTGGATGAGTTCGCCATGGGCTCGTCCACCGAAAGCAGCTACTACGGACCCACTCGCAATCCCTGGAGTCGGGACAGGGTTCCCGGCGGCTCATCCGGCGGCTCTGCGACTGCGGTAGCCGCGCGCCTGGCCGCAGCAGCCACCGGCACAGACACCGGCGGCTCGATTCGCCAGCCAGCGGCCTTTACCGGCATTACCGGCCTGAAGCCGACCTATGGAAGGGTGTCACGATGGGGCATGATCGCCTATGGCTCATCGCTCGATTGCGGCGGCCCGATGACGCAAACGGCACAGGACGCGGCACTGATGCTCAATGCCATTGCCGGTTTCGACCCGAAAGACTCCACAAGCATGGATCGTCCGGTCGATGACTACCTGGCCCTTCTGCACGAACCTCTGGCAGGCCTGCGCATAGGTTTGCCCAGAGAGTATTTCGGCGATGGCCTGAACGAGGGCATTCGCGCGGCGGTAATGGCGGCTGTCAGTGAACTGGAAAAACTCGGAGCAACCGTGAAAGAGATCTCACTGCCGCGCACCGAGCTGTCGATCCCGGCCTATTACATCATTGCTCCGGCCGAAGCCTCGACCAACCTGTCACGCTACGACGGGGTCCGCTATGGCTATCGCTGCAAAGACCCGGCCGACCTGGAAGACCTGTACAAACGCAGTAGGGCCGAAGGCTTCGGAGCAGAAGTACAGCGCCGGATACTGGTCGGCACCTACGCCTTGTCAGCTGGTTACTACGACGCTTACTACAAGAAAGCCCAACAACTGCGCCGTCTAATCCGCGATGACTTCCAGACAGGTTTCAATGAGGTCGATGTAATTCTGGCCCCGACCACGCCGTCTCCGGCCTGGACCCTGGGTGAGAAAAAAGATGATCCGGTCGCGATGTACCTTGAAGACATCTATACGTTGTCGACCAACCTGGCTGGCTTGCCTGCCCTGGCACTGCCCTGCGGCCAGGTCGGCGGTTTACCGGTCGGATTACAGTTAATCGGCAATTATTTCGAAGAAAGCCATTTACTTAACATCGGACATCAGTATCAGCAGGTAACCGACTGGCATCAGCAGGCACCACCGCTCTGAGCCCATTCTCGGAAAAAGAGTCGAAACGGCAGTCGAAATATCTGTCAGAAACCCTTAATCGCAAGTGAGTAGCAGGCTAAACGCCTGCTACCAGCAGAGGACCCAACGATGGAATGGGAAACCGTTATCGGGCTGGAAATTCACGTTCAGCTTTCGACCCGGTCAAAAATCTTTTCAGGCTCCAGTACCCGGTACGGAGCAGCGCCGAACACTCAGGCCAGTCTGATCGACCTGGCCATGCCCGGCACCCTGCCTGTTTTTAATGAAAACGCCCTGCGCAAAGCTGTTGCCTTTGGTGTTGCCATTGACGCCAGAATTGGCAAGCGATCCGTCTTTGATCGCAAGAACTACTTCTACCCGGACTCACCCAAGGGCTACCAGATTACTCAGATGGACGAACCCATTGTAGGCCTGGGAGAGGTTGAGATTGTTCTGGACGACGGCAGCACCCGGACTATAGGGGTAACCCGTGCCCACCTGGAGGAAGACGCCGGCAAATCCCTGCACGAAAATTTCGAAGGCATGACCGGCATCGACCTTAACCGGGCCGGGACTCCATTGCTTGAAATCGTCTCTGAGCCGGACATGCGCTCGGCAAAAGAGGCTGTCGCCTACCTGAAAAAAATCCACAGCATTGTTACCTACATTGGCATATCCGATGGCAATATGGCCGAAGGCAGCCTGCGCTGCGATGCCAACGTCTCAGTCCGGCCCAAAGGCCAGACTGAATTCGGCACCCGTACCGAAATCAAGAACATCAACTCGTTCAAGTTTGTCGAGAAAGCCATCAACATTGAGGTTCAGCGCCATATTGACGTGATCGAAGACGGCAACACAATTGCACAGGAAACCCGGCTTTATGATGCGGATAAAAACGAAACCCGCAGCATGCGCTCGAAAGAATTTGCCAATGACTATCGTTATTTCCCCGAGCCGGATTTGCTGCCCGTCGAGATCGACGACGCCTACATCCAGGATGTACGTGATCACTTACCTGAACTGCCCGATGCGAAAATCCGGCGTTTCAGGGTCGATTATGGCCTGTCAGACTACGATGCCACGGTGCTCGCGGCCAGCCGCGCCATGGCCGACTACTTTGAGGCTGTAGTAGGCGTCACCAAAGACGCTAAACTGGCGGCTAACTGGTGCATGGGCGAATTGGCTGGCCAGCTTAACCGGAATGAGCAGGATATTACCGACAGCCCGGTATCCGCAGCCGCTCTGGGCCAACTGATTCAACGCATCCAGGACAACACCATATCCAACAAAATTGCCAAAACAGTGTTTGAAGCAATGTTTCAGGGTGACGGTTCCGCAGATGATGTCATCGAAGCCAAAAGCCTCAAGCAGGTCAGCGACTCAGGCGCTATCGAATCAATGATTGATGAGGTGATTGCAGCCAACCCGGCGCAGGTTGCCGATTACCGCAGCGGCAAGGACAAGCTGTTTGGTTTCTTTGTCGGCCAGGTGATGAAGGCGTCCAAAGGTCAGGCCAATCCGGCCCAGGTAAACGACTTGCTTAAAAGTAAACTACAGGGCTAATGCAAAAAACGCCGGATCGATCTCTGCTTCGGTCTCATAGGTGCCGGCTTTACTCCGGCGCCAACCGACCTGCCAAGGGCAATGTTCGAATCATTTACTCCTTAAGGCATTGAGTTGGCCAACAGTCTATCGCCGTCAAGGTTCACACCCTGGCCAACAGTGGCAACTAACAGGCGATAAACTGGCGGATAGAGCTCCCCAGACAACCGAGGACAGTCAGCAATTGAGTGACCTGGCGCGTAATCAAGCGGATTTGTCAGGTCGATGGTGGTTAGTGTGATATTCGATCTAATAACCAGTGAGACTGAACCGATAATGATCAGGGGATCGTATCAGATAATGTTACTTTGCAGGAGTAGCGCATGCTACCCGCCCTATTCTCGGAAGATTCATCTGTAAGAGCACAGACTAATTGTCGATACGCCCCTCTGCTTGCGTTCATGATCGCACTGTTTAGTTCTCCACTAACGCTGGCGACAAACCTGGAAGCTCTTAAAGCGGGGTTGCAATCCGAGACCCCGCAACTGACAACGCTAAAGACCATCTATATTGCGCATCAGGGCAACATTATATGGGCCGCGGCCTATAACGGGGCTAGCCTGACCGCGTCAACAAACATCAAATCTGCCTCAAAGACGCTGGTTGCGACTCTGGTGGGTATGGCAATAGACAGGGGCATTCTCGTCGGTGTGGATCAACCCATAGCGCCCCTACTGCAAGACCAGTTGCCGGAAAACCCAGACCCGCGACTGTACGATATAACCATTGGCCACTTATTATCGATGCAAGCCGGACTGGAACGAACGTCCGGGCGCAACTACGGTGCCTGGGTGGTCAGTGATAACTGGGTCAAAGATGCACTTGCACGACCATTCGTAGAAGAACCCGGTGGCAACATGCAATACTCGACCGGCAGTACCCATCTGTTGTCGGCCATTCTAATGCGAGAAACCGGTGAATCGACTCACAGCCTGGCCAATCGCTGGCTCACGCCCGCGGGCGTGCGAGTTGATAGCTGGTTAAGAGATCCCCAGGGCATTCCAATGGGCGGCAACCAGGTCGGGATGACGCCTGAATCCCTGCTTGCACTGGGCGAACTGTTTCGCCGCGATGGCCAGACCGCCAACGGCGAGCAACTGTTGTCAAAGAACTGGATCGACGCCAGCTGGCAACGGCGAACTCAATCGCGGTTTCATCGCGGCGGCTACGGTTACGGCTGGTTTATTCAGTCCTTTGCCGGTGTTGACGGCTACTATGGCTGGGGCTATGGCGGCCAAATGATCTACGTTTTGCCGGAGCTTGAACTGACCATTGCCATTACCTCCCAGGAAAATGAACCTTCCGGCAGAAGCGGCTATCGAGACCGTTTGCACCGACTGGTCAGCCAACACATAGTGCCTGCCGTGCGCGAGTCTTAATGCTCTGGCTTATCAGGGATCAATCAGCCGGAGGTCGGCAAGAATCGCAGGGAGCTAGTCTAAAACGGGCTGGCAGTGGTCTCTGCAAAAAAAAAGCGACTGAACCAAATAGTCGGCCGCTTTTGATCACCTCTCACCAGTGTGTAGCAGGGTGTTGAAAAAGGCGTCCTGCCTTTTTTCAAAACTTGAAAAGCAAACAATGTGATGTTCACTTTTCTCCAGAAATCAACGATTTACCAGTCGCCGTTTTCGCAATTTTGTGAGCTGGATATCCATATTAATGTAACCTGGCCCGACTACGAATCCATACTAAAACGCAACGATGTAGCCTACACCGCTCACATCTATCCGTAACCCAATCACGGCTTCGACACCGACTCTACCGGTCGTTACGATGAAGCCGCAGCTGAACTGGCCTGGGTGCGCACGGTCGCATTCTTCAATACCTATCTGGCCTGACCGATTGTATCAAACCAGGTAGCGCCATCCGGCCGCTACCGCAATGCCGGCCGCTATGGCCGGCATTGGCTTGCGCATGACCAACATTACACAGGCGGTAGCCAACAAGGCCAACCGGGCGGCGGTATCACCTTCGACCGCCACTGGCACCAGAATCGCAATCAGAACCGAGCCTGACATGGTGTTGATAAAACTCTCGAAGCGAGGGTTGATCGGTACTATTGACATAACCCATACGCCGCCAAAGCGCGTCACCAGGGTTACCACTGACATCAGTAGAATAACCAGTAAACCATTCATTCCATCCGTAGCCATCATGTGTTTGCTGCCTCCGATTGCTGAGCAGGTTTTTTCTCAAGCCAGAAAAGTCCCACCAGACCGCCGCCAAGAGCCCCTGCAACCACATGGCTGTTCTCAGGCAAATAGACATAGGCGAGCCAGCCAGTCAGCGCGGCAACAAACCAGGCCAAAACCATACGCAGACTTTTTCGACCGCCCAACACCATCGACAACATAAAACACCCCATTACCATATCGAGACCGAAACGGGCCGGGTTGGCAATAAGGTTACCGAAGGTCATGCCCAGCAAGGTACCAACCATCCAGGTCACCCAGATTGCGAGGCCACCTCCGACCAGCATGCCAAGGTTGGGCTTGCCTTGCTGGCAGTCGTTCAGCGTCATGGCCCAGTTCGCGTCGGACATTAGCAACAATGAGCCGTATCGCTGAGTCGTCGGCACTTGCTTCAACCAGGGATAGAGGCTGGCGCCCATTAGCAACATCCGAGCGTTGATGGCAAAGGTTGTGATCAACAGTGGCAGCAGGGATATCTGAGTGCCCCACAATTCCAGAGCGGCAAACTGTGAGGTACCAGCAAAGACAGCAAAGCTCATAAATACGATCTGTACCGGCGAGAGTCCCGTCTGAACCGCCGCCAGGCCATAAGCAAGGCCAAACACCACGACAAACAACGACAACGGCAACAGGCGCCAGAAACCTTTCCCGATACTGGCAAGTGTCAGGCCGGGCATGGCAAGAACAGAGGTGGTCATGGTAGCTCCGGTTAAGGGTAATTTGCCGACCATTGAACCAGTTTGCGCGGCACAGGCCAAGCCTGAACCGGAACTGAGATCAACAGAGCTGTAAAGTGAAGTAGGCCGACCTCAGGCCTGACCACCGCTGTCACTGAGGAAGGTTTTATCAATACCCAGTCGGCGAAGAGCAGCGTCGTAGCGCGATTCCAGCCCTTCATCGAAAATCAATTTCAAATCGCCCGGCACGGTCAGCCATGCATTGCCTTTCAGTTCGCCTTCCAGTTGGCCGGGCGACCAGCCAGAACACCCCAGGCAGACCAGGTAATCCTCAGGGCCAGCGCCACGCGCAATAGCCTGCAAAATATCTGGGCTGGTGGTAATGCTCAGATGGCCATTATTAACGGTGCTGCTCCAGGGGCCCTCATTGGAGCGGTGAATGATGAATCCGTGCTCCGGCATAACCGGGCCGCCGGAATAAACCGGACGGTCGAGCAATTCATCCCGGTCACAGTCAATGTCGAGCGATTCAAACACTTCGCCCAGCGTCATCGACGTCAGACGGTTAATCACCAGGCCCATGCAGCCTTCATCATCATGTTGAAACAGGTAGGATACAGTGCCGATGAACCAGGGGTCGCTCATATCAGGCATGGCGACGATGAACTGATGGCTGAAACCGGTGTCGTTGTGAGTGAGGATCTCCATCATGGTGCTCCTGTAGTGCTTCGTCGATCGTCTAACAACCCAGTTTCGCCGACTCTTCGGATCGGAAAAACAGTCAGAATCACACGCTGGTAAATAGGTGCCGTGTCTGCAATAAAGGAGACCTCATTAAATTCATGTTAACTTTTATAGATTAGTCGGTTTTCCAGCGCTTGCACTCTGGCTTAACGCTCCTGACAGACAGGACAATCTGGCTGGCGTTTAAACTGGAAACGCTGCCAGCTCAGATCGCTGGCATCAAGCGCGAGCAGCGTGCCCACCAGTGGTTCACCAAACCCGGCCAGCAGTTTCAGGGTTTCAACCGCCTGCACTGATCCAACGATGCCAACTAAAGGACCCAGTACCCCGGCGGTGGCACAACTGACTTCATCATCCAGTCCATCCGGATACAAACAACTGAAGCAAGGGCTGTCGTCACGCCGAAAATCGAACACACTGACTTGCCCCGACAAACCAATGGCAGCGCCGGACACCAGTGGAATGCCAAGCGCCATGCAAGCCCGGTTCGCCGCATAACGACTGCTAAAGCTGTCTGTGCCGATCACCACCACGTCACAACCACGCGCCCAACCGAGCATGCTGGCTTCATCGAGGTTGCTGTCGATTTCAGTGATGTTTACGTCCGGGTTCAATTCAAACAGTGTGGCGCGGGCACTGGCGGTTTTTTTCTCACCCACAGCGCGGGTTCGGTGCACGATCTGTCGTTGCAAATTGGTTACATCGACCCGATCACCATCAGCGATCAGCAGCTCCCCAACGCCAGCGGCGGCCAGATAAAGCAAGATTGGACTACCCAGACCGCCCGCTCCCAGAACCAGCACCCGACTGTTAACGATACGTTGTTGCCCGGCAACATCAACTTGCGGCAAGAGGATATGCCGGCTGTAACGCAGCAATTGATCGTCTGTCAGGTCTTTCGGCGGCTGAGTCATGGGCAGGGGTCTTGTGGGCAGATTGAAAACCGGGTATTCACACTAAAACGGATACTGACAGCGGATGACCAAACCGGTCATCCGCTGTCAGTTCTAACCGGGTCGATCAGGCGTCGTCTTCAGGGACGATTTCGTCGATCAGTGCTTTCAGTTCACCTTTCTGGTGCATGTCGGTAATGATGTCACAACCGCCAACCAGTTCACCATTGACCCAGAGTTGGGGAAAGGTCGGCCAGTTAGCATATTTCGGTAATTCAGCTCGAATGTCCGGGTTGGACAAAATATCGACATAGGCAAACTTCTTGCCGCAGCTCATCACAGCTTGCACGGTCTGTGCAGAAAAGCCGCACTTCGGCTGGTTCGGATCGCCTTTCATATACAACAATACCGGGTTGGATTCGATTTGCTCTTTGATGTTCGCCAGGGTGTCGGTCATGGTTTCATCCCACAGTTGCTTAAGTTGTCGCTATTGTACGCCAATCCTGTTGAATCGACAGGGGATGACTGCGCAATAACACCTTGTCCTTTTAGTTAGGGTCAGGTTGACCATTTTCAATTGCCATACCTCTCTGTACCGAGTGCAAGCGGCTACAATTGCTCTGAATCGGCTCATTCAGTAAACTTGACTGTTTTCCCGCCCTGAAGCGGGGCCATTCAACCCAAGAACGGAGTCACCTACCCATGTCCGTCAGGCACTTTTTGACCCTGAATGATCTTACCCCGGATGAATTGCGGTTCCTGATTCAGCGCTCGATCGAATTGAAAGGCTTGTTCAAGCGCGGCGAGGTATTTGAGCCGCTTAAAAACCGGGTTTTGGGAATGATTTTCGAGAAATCATCGACACGTACACGGGTATCCTTCGAAGCCGGGATGATGCAATTGGGTGGTGGCGCAATTTTTCTGTCGCCCCGGGATACCCAGCTTGGCCGGGGCGAACCGATCGAGGACAGCGCCCGGGTGCTATCGCAAATGGTCGACGCGGTAATGATTCGTACCTTTGAGCACGAAAAAATCAAAACCTTTGCCGAGTACGCCACGGTACCGGTGATCAACGCGCTGACCGACGACTTTCATCCGTGCCAGTTACTGGCCGATATGCAGGCATTCGAGGAAGCTCGCGGTTCAATTCAGGGCAAGACGGTCACCTGGATCGGCGATGGCAACAACATGTGCAACTCTTACATCAATGCTGCCATGCTCTACGATTTCAGACTGAATATTGCGTGCCCTGAGGGCTTTGAACCCATGGCAGACTTGCTGAACAAAGCAGGCGACCGCGTGCGCATCTTGCGTGATCCGGTCGAAGCGGTCGAGAACTCTCACCTGGTAACAACCGACGTCTGGGCCAGCATGGGCCAGGAAGAGGAAGCGGACGACCGGATCCGTGTGTTCGAATCGTTACAAGTGTCCCCGGACCTGATGGACAAGGCCCATAAAGATGCGGTCTTTATGCACTGTTTACCTGCGCATCGCGGCGAGGAGGTCAGCGTCGACATGCTGGATGATCCGCGCTCAGTAGTGTGGGAGCAAGCAGGAAACCGTCTGCATGCACAAAAAGCATTACTGGAGTTTCTGCTCTGCAGTGAATAGGAGTGCATCGGGCCACCCGTTAAGCCAGGTTAATGACGCGGGTGGACCGGAGTCCAGTTCAGGGACTGACACTGCCCTGGCGCACCGGCAGCTTGGCCCGTTTGTGCTCTTTCAGACCAATCAGTACCAGTGGCACAACGATCATACTTGACCCGATGACAAACCACAGATCGGGTGACTCGTCAAAGAAGACCCAACCCCCCAGCAACGCCCAAAGCAAGCCAGTGTATTCCGCGCTGGTGACCTCATTGGCGGCAACCCAGCGATACGCCATCAAGACGGTGAAGTTGTAACAGAGAATAAAGAAGGCAGAACCGAAGGCGGTAAACAGGATCGACCAGTCGAACGGTTCGTTTTCCACCATCATCAATAAAAAGGCGGCTGGCAGCATCAGCAGGTGGGTCAGTTGCAGTGTATGCACCATTGACTGACCACCCGGCAATTTGCGAATCAGGACAATATTGATCGCCAAAGAACACGCAACCCCAATCGCACTGAGACTGCTCCAACTTAACGCTACCGGCCGCAAAATAACCAGGATGCCGAAAAACCCGCTGATCACTGCAAACAGACTCAACGGAGTCAGCCTTTCATTAAAAAACACCACCGCGATGACCATCACCAGTATGGGCGCGGCGTAAAACAACGCATTGGCTGTGGCCAACGACAACGTGCTCAGCGCCACGACCATGCAGGCAATGCCCATCAAACTGATATGCGCCCGCACCAGATGAATTCGCCAACCCGAAAACAAACGCTGACCATCGACCATCGATATCAGTGGCAACAAAATAATTATGGCGCAGAGTGTGCGTACAAAAATAAACTGAAAGATCGGTATATCGGCTCCCTGCCACTTGATCAGGGCGTCGGATACCAGTGCCAGTGCATTGCCTACAACCAGCAACCAGATGGCACTGTTGATGGTTCTACCCGACATATCGACTGACTCCCATAAACTCTATTGTCTCGTATTCCAGGAACAAACCAACTGCACAATGGCAACGGTTATGTTCATCGGTTAGGACAGTCTACGCAGCTATAAGTATTGAGAAAAATGATATTTACTTTATGGTATTAGTATTTTAGATACTTAAGGGGTTAGCTTTGAAGTTACCACCGTTAAAAGCCCTGCCAGTTTTCGAGGCTGTTGCACGCCTCAACAGTTTCAGCCGGGCGGCCGATGAACTATCGGTCAGCCAGAGCGCCGTCAGCCACCAAATCCGGTTACTGGAAGGTTATCTGGGAGAGTATCTATTTACCCGTCAGGGACGTTACCTTGCGCTCACCGAGCACGGCCGCCACTATCTGGAAGGCGTCACCAGTGCATTATTTCAAATCGAGCGGGCCAGCGAACAATTGCAGGGTAAACCGGACACTCAAGTGCGCCTGGCGCTGTTTAGCTCATTCGCGGTGCGCTGGCTGATCCCCAATCTGCCTTATCTTCAGCGTCAACATCCGGAACTCGACCTGCAGCTAGAGATGATAAACGAATCGCCACAACTATCAGACCGGGTTGCCGATTGCTTTATCACCCTGCAGAACGACCACCGCGGGTTCACCACAGACCTGCTCTACACCGAGCGGCTGTTCCCCATTTGCAGCCGAACCTATTGGCAGCACATGTGCAGTGACCTTTATCATGAAGGGCTGATCGAGACACCGGAACCGTCAGCCATTGAGCCGGGCTTACTCATGCGTTACCCACTGTTATCTACCTTTTCGATCTTCGGCGAGCAAAAAGACGACTGGCGACGCTGGCTGGCCGAGGTCGGGCTGAGCCTGGACCCTGGCACTCGTTTCCAGCACTTCAGTCACATGCTGCTGGGACTGGAGGCAGCCCGGCACCACCAGGGTCTGGCTCTGACCAACGATTACATGTACAACGCCAATGAAGATCCAGACCTGGTCCGCCTGCCCTGTCACACTCTGATCACTGGTGACCGCTTCTTCTTTGCTTTTAAAACAAGCCGCCGCCAGGAAGCCGGTATTCAGATGGTGCGCCAGTGGATTCGACAGCGTGCCGCCATTACCGACTTGCTGGACGCGATACCGGCAAGTTAGGGAGCCAGAACGGCAGGCAAAAAAAACCCGCGAAAAGGGGAAAGAAACGCGGGCTGCGAGCAATAGCAAAAAGGCTAAAACTGAGGTCATACTCCGACGATTGCCCCTAACCCATTCACTCTGAAGTCTGTTTTTTCCGTTTGCCAAAGCTGCGCAGGAAACTCACCACAGGATGTTTGAGGATATTGTCCAGAAACACCTGCTGACTTAGCTGGCGCAAGCTGTCTGCATAGGTTGGGTAAGGATGGATCACTTTCTGCAATTTGCCAAAGTTAAGATTCAAAGTTTTCAAAACCTGTACCTCGGCGATTAGCTCACCGGCTCTTTCGGCGATGATATGAGCCCCAAGCACCTTTCCACGACTGCTGGTGATCAACTTGATCAGCCCGGTATCCCCAGCTTTAGTCTTGGCCCGGTCCAGTTTGGCAAAGTCGTACCGGTATACCCGTATGCTGTCACCATGCCGCTCCCGGGCTTCCTGTTCGGTCAGCCCGGCGCGGGCAAATTCGGGGTCGGTAAAGGTCACCCAGGCTACATGGCGGTAATCGACTGCGCGATTGATTGGCAAGATGGCGTTCATAGCGGCTAACTTACCCTGAAAGTTGGCCATATGACTGAGCAGATAAGGCCCGGCAACATCACCGCAAGCGTAGATCGTCTTTACGCTGCTTTGCAGATGCTGGTTGACCTCTACGCCCTTGTCGATATTCACACCGATATCTTCCAGTCCCATACCTTTTACATTGGGTGCCCGCCCGATGGCGACCATGAGATTCGCCGCTTCCAGAGAGCCAGTCTCGCCATTTTGCTCGGTATTCAAACGCACGCCCGCTGGCGTTTTTTCTACGCCCACAGCCTTGGTTCCCAACTCGAAACGAACCCCTTCGGCACTAAGTCGCTGACGAATCAGTACCGAGAATTCGGGTTCTTCACGCGAAAGAATCTCGGGCATCATTTCAACCACAGTTACTTGCACACCGAGCCGGTTCATCGCTTGGGCCAGTTCAATACCGATAGGGCCACCTCCCAGGACAATGATTGAGGCCGGCAGAACTGCTTGTTGGAAAAAGTTCTCATTGGTCAGGTAGTCCACCTGGTCCAGTCCCGGAATGGGGGGCGCAAACGGCGAACTGCCGGTTGCCAGCACAAATTTTTTGCCTTCATAGGTCCGGTCGCCCACTTCAATCCGACTCGGGCTGATAAAACGGGCAAAGCCGTTCACGTATTCCGCTCCGGCTTTTTGCAAAACCTCTGGCGTCTCTTCCTCGTACACATGCTCGCTGACCGCACGCACACGCTCGAGAATGGCACTGGTATCAATCGGAAAATCAGCATATTTGCGTGCTGTATGGATGTCTTTAGCCTGATTAATCAGCGCCTTGCTCGGCACACAGCCCGACCAGGTACACTCCCCGCCGGAGCGGTCCTTTTCAACAATCAGCACGCGTTTGCCAAAGCCAAGTGCCGTGAATGCAGCTGTCAGGCCACCGGCGCCGCTGCCAATAACAATCAAATCATACGGTTTCATAGATATCATTTAAGTATCAGCCCTGAGTCTGTTGGTACAAAGTCGTTAACCGCTCATAGCGCCGGCGATTAAGCCCTTGGTCTGAGTAGCCGGCCCGGCTGGCCGAACGAAAATGTACTTCTTTGGTGTCGGTATCAAGATAGAACTCGGCATCATCATGAAACTTCATCAGATCGGTGGTGAATACAACATAGAGGTAATCGGCCTCCTGTTTGATGATCCCGGCACCGCCGTAGCCTTTGACAGCCTCGATAATCGCAGCCATCGTCGCTTGCTGGTCGGCTTTGAACGACCATGGTGCAACACGCAGGCCGACGTCCTCAGCTTGAGTAGACACCGCATTGGGTTTGCCCGACAGTGGCTTCAAACTCCCCTGGTTATGCCCTAGGCTCGGTGCCCGGCTGTTTTGTACATAGATAGCAATAAAGGCCAGCGCGATTAACACGGCCACAATAATGAATAACGTTTTCATGGTTTCTCTCTACTATTCAGCTAAATTTGTCGTGTCAGGGAGCCAAACCTTACAACTCCAACAATAATTTGTACGCAATAATCTTGTGCGCAACATATTAAAATGAATAGCTTGACCCGTCAATACCTTGCGCGCAAAATACAAGCGCGCAATGCATAATCAGTTAAAAGATGGATATCTACGTGACCAACAGTATCGCCGCCATGCCTCAATTGAAGCTGACAAATCAGGTTTGTCACGCTCTTTATTCCGCGACCAATGCGCTGATCCGAGCTTATCGCCCGTTACTGGAGCCGCTGGATCTGACTTACCCGCAATACCTAGTCATGCTCGCACTGTGGGAAGAAGATGGTGTCCCGATCCGCCATCTGGTCGATCATACCCACCTCGACTCGGGCACACTAACACCCATTCTAAAACGGCTGGAACAGAAAGGGTTGTTGATCAGAGGACGCGCCGATACTGATGAGCGCCGTAAAGCGATCAGGCTGACAGAAAACGGTTGGATTCTTAGACACCAGGCAGCTGATGTACCAGCCAAATTGATTTGCGAAACGGAAATGACGGCGGATCAAGCGTTGGAATTGAAGGCATTGGCTGAGACGCTGTATCTGCAGCTCAGTCTACCAAAGGCGTAAAATCCGAGCTGCCCTATCCCATGAAGCGATTCCGACGTCGCCCATTTAACGATCAAGCCAATTCTTGGCCTGCCAAGCACCTGATCCCAATCAGCATCTGCCACCAGCAAACCCCATTCGCAAAAATACAACCTAGCAGATAACGGTATAAATGGAAAGTAACACTCCACTTATACCCCGGGCCATTTTATCGCCGCCTAACCTGACTGCGTGTCGATTTCAGTAATCATCGGCCAACCAGCATGGCGATTCTTGCAGCCATGAGCTTCCCTATAAACCTTACCGAATATGTCTTGTAACTAGGTACGTCGTTCAAAATAGTTTCATTGTCGGGCTTGAATTTAGTTTGAATGCGCAGCTGGATTGGTGGTGCGTCATCGCCGAATCTGGCCCGGTAGACAGAGAACCAGTGCCCTTCTGAAAATCGAGAAATATGGCAGTGTTACCGCATGTCGCGACAACTCTTCTTGTGGGAGAGCTATCCTTGATCCGATAGTCGCGCACCAGCTCGCTACCTTTTAAAAACTGCATGCGATCTTTTCGGAAGAGCAGAAGCTCAGTTCCACCATCCGCTCCCATAATCGGTGACGCGCTCGGCAGGGCTTCAAGCTGGCGTGCGCCTTCCTGGCAGTCGTCACAGTAACAGACTGCACCTATGATTGGCTTACTGACCACATCAATTTCGACGCTTCCGCAGGCGCATTGAGCAATTGTTTGTTTCGTATTTGGCATCATCACTCCTATTTGCGTGGCGCATAACACCAAAGCTCAGCCGCAGCGGTTTTGACGTCAGCTGGAGCTCCTTGTTGGACACGTTCATGATAGCGACGTAACCTCTCTCTTGGAACCAGCGTGAGTTTTAAAGAGGCGGCGATGGCTAGAAAGCGAAAACTCATCCTTGCGGGATTCGTATGCTTTGACCCACGCGATGAGCATATCTAACTTTCTGTCTTGAGCAGCGGAACTTGAGTATTTATGCCGCTCCCAGGGACGCTGACGGCAATTGTGGATGCATGTCTCCACTCCGGGATTTAGGAAGATGACTTCCGTCGATTTGGGTAGCACCACCGAGAGCAAATCCGAGTAGCATCCTTCTATCACCCATGACGTATGTCGTGCAGTGAACTTCCGTATTTGGCTGATGCTATCGTCGAGACACCTACGCTCGGGCGGTGAAACATCCTTTTTCCAGGCCAGGGTATCCAGATCGAGAGACGGTAAGTTCTCCTCATGAGCGATCTTCTGGGCGAGAGTTGATTTGCCCGCTCCAGAGTTACCGAATATAACTATCTTGACAGACATCGCCGTGCCTGAATTGGTTATGCAGCGTGCAATGGCTTAATTCGAGAGACCTCGTCCTTAACCAATTTCCCCGCCGTCCACAAATCAATAGAACGCTGCGCATTTAACCAAAACTCTGGCGAGTTACCAAACAAACGGCCAAGTCGAAGCGACATTTCAGGGCTGACTGCACGGCGTTCACGCAATAGCTCATTTACGGACTGGCGAGACACTCCCAGAGATTTCGCCAGTCCTGCGACTGTCAGACCGTAATCTGGAATAAAGTCTTCTCTGAGCATTTCACCAGGATGTGTTGGCTTCCGTTGCATACCCGCAGTATTAGGAATAGTCATAGCTGTAACCTCATTCAGTGGTAATCGCACACTTCGACGTCGTATGCATCACCGTCTTCAAAACGAAAACAGATACGCCATTGATCGTTGATTGAAATTGCGTACTGTCCCTGCCTGTCTCCAGAAAGTGGATGGAGCCGATTACCAGGCGGTACTTTCAGGTCATCCAGTTGCTCTGCCAAATGCACGTATTCCAGCTTCCGGGCAGCTCTTGAAGCAACATCCGGGGGGAATTTTTTGGACCTCCCCTTGGCGTAAAGCTCTTGGGTCCGTTTGTCTGAGAAAGTTTTGATCATTTCTTGAATCGTATTGCGTCACGTGACGCATGTCAAGTAAGTAGGGCCTGAATACTTGACCCTACGACA
>Ga0307970_1000175_pt1 | contig 38133 bp, 35 predicted proteins | sample OrgLakmetagen712_FD_202093 | JGI IMG/M metagenome (GOLD analysis project Ga0307970, IMG submission 202093) | Saline water microbial communities from Organic Lake, Antarctica - #712 | ecosystem: Environmental > Aquatic > Non-marine Saline and Alkaline > Saline | place: Antarctica: Organic Lake... | reverse complement strand
TTTGCCCGTGGTAGCGTAATAGTTATTATCTACTTCAGCAAGTTTTATATCCATTTCGTTGAGCCATTCAATATATGCATCTCTTACATTGGTGTAGGTTTTTCTATTGTCATCCATCCATTCTTTTGAGTTGTTCTTGCTAAGGTCTTCTAAGAAAGAAAATAAATTTTTAAAGTCCATGTATTGATTTTAAGAAGATTGTTTAAACGAAGCTAGTTGTTCTTTCAAATCTTCCATAGAAGCTTCTAACTTTTTTAACACCGTATTTTCAGAATTTTCATTTAAAGAGAAAGTCAATTTACTTTTTACTTCCCAAAGTTCCTGTATAGTAGAAATCTCTACTTCATAAGGTGGGTAAGTAGTATTGCTGGATAACAAAACAACGGTGTTTGGGTTTTGTGTTTTATGTAATTTCTTTACTAGAACAGAATCATGTAGGACAAATACATAAATTTTATGCTGTTTAGCTTCTGCAAGATTTTCAACAGCTTTTGCTAATACCCAATCTTCGGGTTGTAAATCTGGTAACATGGAATCACCTTCTAACTGAAACCCCCTATACGTTGCATTCCTGAACTGCGGAAGTGGTAAATCAAAAGCAGGAAGTTGATGATAAAACTCATTATTTTGAATATTTTGTGGATATCCCGCAGCTGCTTTTTGATTTACAAGTAACATATTTTCCTTTTCATTATTGTTAACTGTAATTACCTTAGGCATCAAACTTTGGTTTTGTAAGCTCAACTCTTTTTGAAAACTTTCCCCATACAACCAAAGTGGATTAACTTTATACTTTTTAAGAAGCTGACTAACTACACTGCCAAGTAATCGTGTTTTTCCCCGCTCAATATCTGCAGTAGAATTATTAATACCTAAGGCTTTAGCAAATTCAGTTTGGGTAAGATTTTGTTCTTCACGGACTTGTTTAAAGCGTTTAATTTCGATGGGGAGATCTGCTTTCATGAGTTTTTATTTACCTACCAAATATAAATAAAATTGGAATATATCCTAGCAGATTGGCTATTTTCCTTATAATGATTATAAACTAAATTTTATTCTTTTAAAATTCAATTTTTTAACTCCATCAACTCCTTTAAAAATGTGAATCAATACTGGTGTGAAACGACAAAAGAAAGTCAACTAAAAAGGCCTTTTTACATATACTGAAATTTCAGCATCCTTTAAATTTACATTTCAGTAACAATTTATACAGGTTCTTCAAATTTCATTAAATGCAACTTTTAGCTTCAATTAGGGTTTTAAGCCCTATATTTGAAGCACTTCAGAATTCAAGAAAAATGAAAAACAAAGATATACTATCAAAATTCTACTCCAGCTTTTCAGAAGGCAATGCAAAAGGAATGGTTGAATGTTATCATAAAAACGTTGTTTTTCAAGATCCTGCTTTTGGAAAATTAGAAGGTGATAAAGCTAAAAAGATGTGGGAGATGTTGCTGTCTAATAAAAAGACTACTATTAAAGTCTCCTATTCCAATATCCAAACTTCTAATGAAAAGGCAAGTGCAGATTGGATTGCTGAATACGTGTATGGAAAAAGAAAAGTGATAAATAAAGTGAGTGCAAAATTCAAATTTAAAGAAGGTAAAATCATAGCACATATAGACCACTTCAATTTATGGAAATGGTCTATACAAGCCTTAGGACCAATTGGATATTTACTTGGTTGGACTCCTTTTATGAAAGCTAAAATTCAGAAAAAAGTAAACCAAAAACTAGCTAATTATATGGCAAAGACGAAAACTTAAAATTTGGTAATAAAAAGCTTCCATTTAAAAATCGATTTCTACCCAAATAGGAATATGGTCTGAAATTCGTCTTGAAGCTTTCATGTCCAAAAAGTCTAGGTGAAAATATACCAGACCACAATCTAACAACTGAATTGTTGTTGAATTTAAGAAAATATGGTCGTAAGCTGATGCCAAACAATCCTTTAGTTTACATTTTGTTTTTAAAGTTGTTTTTTCTCCCTCTAATACAGATAAGTAATTCATCTTTTTTAAAGGATTAAATACCGTATGAGTAGAGGGCACATTAAAATCTCCTAGAAAAACCAAATCTTCATTTGGATACAATGTTGGGAACTGCTTGAAGTATTTTATTTCTGTTTCTGGTTGTTTGTTTTTTGGAACAGCATGAAAACTGACTAAAGTAAATGTCTTTTGTTTATATTTTAAACGGATAAGAAAAGGCTCCCGTTCTATTTGATTGATGTAATTATTTTCTAACCAGGCTTTACCTATAATTTGCAGTTTGCTGGATTTCCAGAGAAAAGCATAGCGTTCACTACTGTATGGTGAACTTTGGGTAGGATCACTAATCACGTAATCCCACTTTGCTCCTTTCCTGTTCAACTCATCTGCTAATCTGGCTACAGACTGAGCTCCACCAGAACCGGACACAACTTCTTGCAAGGCAATGACATCAAAATCTTTTAACAAGTTTGCCATATAAGCAATACTTTCATCGGTTTTTGATTTGCCCATATTTTGAATATTCCATGAAGTTATTTTGACTTGCGCAGTGCTTATACTAACCCAAATACAAAACAGAAAAATTAAATAACTCCTTAAGCTTAAATTGAAAATTGTCTTCATACAAAATCTTTTATGCTAAAATACAATATGCAAATTAAGTTTCAAACGCGTAATGAAAACAAAAGAATGGGTTTTCTTGAAGATAATTCAACTCTACCATATAAACACTCCGTTTCATTAATTTCAGGAAAACTGAAATTGTACAACTGCAATTAGATTACGAAATCAGAAATTTCATCGTGTTTATAATAAGGTATTGAAATTAAAAGATCTCAAAAACTGGAGCTTAACATGGGTGTGATTAGTGAAGTTTTTTTACGTTCAAAGTTATTTCAGAATACAAAAGGAGAGAAAAGATACATAAGTTGAAAACTGCTTTTTTAAAAAGCTTAACATTACTTAATTAAACCTTACCATCTCATACTTTCGATTCCTGTTTAATTCTTTATATTTGAAGCTAATCCAAAAAAATAATTAAAAAAATGGGAAAAGGATTTTTTCACGTACCACCAGCTGTCAATGAGCCAGTAAAATCATATGCTCCAGGAACACCAGAACGCGATGCTGTATTAAGTACTTATCGTAAAATGTGGGAGTCTCAAGTTGAAATTCCGTTATATATCGGAAACAAAGAAATAAAAACAGGAAACACCAAAGACATTCAACCGCCGCATGACCACAAACATATAGTTGGTAAATATCATACCGCAGAAAAAAAACATGTTGAAGAGGCAATTGAAAATTCATTGGAAGCAAGAAAAGCCTGGGCAGATTTGCCATGGGAACAACGTGCTGCTGTATTTTTGAAGGCTGCTGAATTAGTTGCTGGACCTTACAGATACGAACTAAATGCAGCGACCATGATTGGTCAATCTAAAAATATATATCAAGCTGAAATTGATGCTGCTTGTGAGTTGGCAGATTTTTTACGTTTTAACGTAGAATACATGACGCAAATATATAACGATCAACCAGAGTCAGATTCAAGCGCATGGAATCGTGTAGAACATAGACCGTTGGAAGGTTTTGTGTATGCAATCACTCCTTTTAACTTTACCGCAATTGCAGGGAACTTACCTACTAGTGCAGCAATGATGGGAAATGTTTGTGTATGGAAACCAAGTGATAGCCAAATGTTTTCTGCTCAAATTGTAATGAAAATATTTAAAGAAGCTGGTATTCCTGATGGGGTAATCAATATGATAATTGGAGATCCAGCCATGATTACAGATGTTGTACTTGCACACCCTGATTTTTCTGGTATACACTATACCGGGAGTACAGAAGTGTTTAAAGGTATTTGGTCTAAAATTGGTAATAATATCAACAACTATAAAACCTACCCAAGAATTGTTGGTGAAACAGGTGGAAAAGACTTTATTGTTGCTCACCCATCTGCTGATGCTAAAGTTGTATCTACAGCTCTAGCTCGTGGTGCTTTCGAATTTCAAGGACAAAAATGTTCAGCTGCATCAAGATCCTATATTCCAAAAAGTTTGTGGCCTAAAGTTAAAGACTTTTTAGTAGAAGATGTAAAATCTTTTAAAATGGGTTCTCCAGAAGACATGCGTAATTTTATTACTGCTGTTATTCATGAAGGTTCGTTTAATAAATTAGCTAAATATATAGACCAAGCTAAGGCTGCCAAAGATGCAGAAATTATTGTAGGTGGAAATTACGACAAATCTAAAGGATGGTTCGTTGAGCCAACAGTAATTGTGACAACCAATCCTAAATATGAGACGATGGAAACCGAACTCTTTGGCCCAGTACTTACCATTTATGTATATGAAGATGATAAGTTTGAAGAAACTTTACATATAGTAGATGAGACTAGTCAGTATGCATTAACTGGTTCTATCATTTCAACAGACCGATATGCTGCTGCTTTAGCTACAAAAATTCTTGAAAATTCATCTGGTAATTTTTATATCAATGACAAATGTACAGGAGCTGTAGTTGGCAGACAGCCATTTGGAGGAGCTAGAAATAGTGGTACAAATGATAAAGCAGGGTCTAAATTGAATTTATTGCGTTGGGTTTCTCAACGTTTAATCAAAGAAACTTTTGTGCCAGCAACAGATTACCGTTATCCTTTTATGGGTGAGTAATTTATAATAATGTCTTCACAAATCCATATTTTATAGGATTTGTGAAATATTTTAAATACAAAAAGGCTGTCCAAATAGACAGCCTTTTTGTATTTAAAATATAAAGTTGATTACTTAATAATCACTTTTTGTGATAGTATTCCACCAGTGGTTTCAATTTTTAATATATAAATTCCACTAGATAAATTAGAAACATCCGCCTGTAATCCATCGCTAAATTTCACACCTGAGTTCTTTCCTACTAAATCAAATAAAGTTGCATTGATTAATTCAAGATTTGAAGGCAAAGTTACTTTTAGAACATCGTTTGTTGGGTTTGGAAAAATAGAAATTTGCGATAAAGCAAAATTATCAGTTCCTAAAGTAGAATCACCTAACAAATTTAAAATCATATGATTATCAGGAAAGCCTATAGCTGCAAATGTACCAACAGAAGTTAATCCACAAGCCGTAGAAGTTAAATAACTAGGATCAGCTTGACCAAGATCGTTAACTCCAATTCTGAAGTCATAATTACCTGGAGGGCCTGGATTAGCTGCAATATCTATAGCAACTATCAATTCTGTTGAAGAGTCTACAATCACAGGAGTGTCAAACATAACTTCAAAAGGCACACCATCATCGGCTGCAGTAACATCAAAAGATTTAGAAGCAATTTCTGTTAGCGTTCCAGCAGGAAAAACATCACTTGATGTAAATAATCTAACTGTGCTAGTTACTGTAGGGTCAGTTCCACCTACATCTGTAAATTCTGCTACAAAGCCAATACCCATGGCTTCAAAATCACCAGTAAAATCAAAATCAGAAGGAGTATAAGCTCTATAAAAGAAGTTATCTGAGACTCCTTCATCTCCAGAATTTGGTACTTGATCTGGATTCGATGCGCAAGCAACTCCACCTCCTAAGGAGGATTGATCTACTGAATGAGATAGTGTCTGTTGAGCAAACATCCCTAAGGAAATTAAAGATGTTGCTAATAAAAAAGTAAATTTTTTCATGATATATGTTTTTGTAAACATAAAACATTTTTATTTTAAAAAAAATAGTTTTTTTCTACAAAGACAAAAAAATGGATTATAAAGACTAAAGTCAAATTATTTTAATACTACCCTAGCTTTTTTACCAAACTCTACTTGTACTGTTTCTTGAAGTGAAGTAGATAAAGAAAGGCCTTTATAGTCCGCTTTTACAGGAAATCTTTTGTGGCTTCTGTCTACCAATACAGCTGTTTTAAGTTGTTTTAGTGGAACTTCTAAAAAGTGCTTTACTGCATAAATTAAAGTTGCACCAGAATTGAGTACATCATCTATTATTACAACTGCTTTACCTTGATAATCTTCAGTTTTCAAAGAAGTTTGAATCGCTTCAATAGGATTTTTTTTATTAATACTTATATTACCTAAACTAATCTTAAATTGTGCAATAGATTCTAATTGCGTTGCAATAGCTTCTGCAAAAGCATAACCTGATTTTTGAACTCCAACTAAAATTAATTCATCTTCATTGAGATGGTCTTCCAGAATCTGATATGCCATCCGCTTGGTTTTTTGTTGAATTTGTTCGGCATTCAATATAATGTGGCTTGGGTTTGTTTTCATTTTCTTTTCAATTTTATAAATAATTCTTTGCCCTTTCTTGTTGTATGAGAATCCTTTGCGGTATCCATGTGATTTATTTCAAAATAAGGTTCAAAATAGCTACTATATTCTGCCTTGTTGCCACCGTAAGGAGGTCCTTTTTCGGTTAAAGGAAAATCGAACAACAAACCAATAAGTTGCTTTCCGCTATCTAGTATTTTTTCCATTTGAATTGCATATTCACTTCTTAAATCAGGCGGTAATGCACAAAAAAAAGTTTGTTCTATTACCAAATCGAATCTCATTTCTAAATCAAAGAAATCCTGGTGTAAAAGTTGATTTTTTGGAAACCAAGGACATCTATTCTCAAAATTTCGAATAGCAGTTTCGGATATGTCCAATACAAATACATTCTTGAAACCATTATTAAAAAGGTATTCTGCTTCATAAGCATTTCCTGCACCAGGTAATAGTATTTGTAAAGACTTATCTTCTAAATCATCTATATAATTTTTCAATGGTGGAGAAATTTCTCCTAAATCCCAACCGGTGTCTTGTGTTTGGTAACGATTATCCCAATAATTTGCAGCATCTAATTTCATTACCAATCTAGGTCTAAGTTATCTTCATCTAGATAATCATCAATTTCACGTCTATCTTTTTTAGTAGGTCTACCAGCTCCTTTTTTGCGGTAATAATCCTTAGCATATTTTAAGACATCTAATTTTTCCAGATTTTCTTTCGGGGTAACATCTAAGGCATAAATGCTAACCAACTTCGCTCCTACTCTAGAAGTAGGAAAGTCCAAGACTTCAACCTTGTAGTTGATTTGATTTTTCCGAACCTGAATTACATCGGTAGGATAGACTTCTCTAGAAGGCTTAACTGAATCGCCATTAATTCTTACATGTCCCTTTTTACATGCATTTGTAGCTATTGTTCTGGTTTTAAAATAACGTACGCACCATAAGTATTTATCAACTCGCATAATCTTTACATCTTAAGTTCGTTATACCAACAAAAATAAGAGAATTTTGTATCTTGCGCCCTAAATTATGATAATAATGAATAAGATTAAATACCTGCTTTTTTCACTTACTATATTAGCGATTACTGTAAATTGTAGCCCTGATGACGATGGTCCAGCTGGACCTACATTTCGAGACATAACCGAAGTTAGGTTGGAGAACGAAATTGAAATTAATCAATTTTTAGAAGATCATTACTTTGTACAAGAAGAAAATCCAGCCAATCCAAATTACGATCGTATTTTATTTAAACCATTAGATTCTCCAGACGCACCAGCGGATGCTATTCCAATTAAAGATTCTGAATTCCTTAAATCTAAAACCTTACTGCAAAATGATAACGAATATGAGTTGTTTTACCTTCAATTAAGAGAAGGTGTTTTAACTGAAAGACAGCCTACTTTTGCAGATTCTGTATTGGTTACTTATGAAGGTTTTACCATAGACAATACTACTTTTGATGGATCTATCAATCCATTTTGGTTTGATTTAGCCAGACCTGATAATAATGCCATCATTGGATTCAGGGAAGCACTAACGGAGTTTAGAGGTTCGAGTGGTTTTACTGAAAATCCAGATGGTACTTTTGCTTTCAATGATGATTTTGGCGTTGGTGCTGTATTTATACCTTCTGGTATAGCCTATTTTGCTGCTCCACCTCAAAATTCTGGCATAGGAGCTTATAAACCCATCATTTTTACTATTCAATTATACAGCTCAAGAGAAACAGATCATGATCGTGATGGAATCCCATCCTACTTAGAAGATGTAAATGAATCAAGAAGGTTAACAGATGATGATACTGATAATGATCAAAACTTTAATTATATAGATATTGATGATGATGGAGATGGTGTATTAACTAGTGATGAAATTACCATTGAAGAAGATGGAACTATTTTATTTCCAGATACCAATGGCAACGGAACACCAGATTATTTAGACTCCACTTATCCTGAATAACAAATTAATGAAAAAACATACCTTACTTATACTATTTGTGGTTGCAGGTTTACTAACTGGATGCAATACACAAGAAAAAGACAGAGAATTAGCAGAGCAACTCAATAATGAAGGAGTTGAGCAACTACAGAAACAAAATTTCGAAAATGCTACTAAACTCTTCAAGTCTTCTGTTGAAGCAGATTACACCTATACAGAGCCACATGCTTACCTAATTCAGATTTATTTAAATCAAGCTGATTTTGATGCTGCTTTAGCTGAAAGTGAAATCGTTATTGAAAAATCACCAGAGGAAGCAGAAAATTGGGTACTTGCAGGGATTTTAACTGAAAAGAAAGGAAATAAAGAACTTGCTTTTTCGTATTATAAAGAAAGCATAAAATGGTTTCAAAAAAGACTGGAAGAACAAAAGGAAAATCTAGATCCTGAAATAGATCACGAACTTCCGCTGCAAGACGAGATAAACATTATTTTTTCCCATTTACTGTTAGAGAATGAAGAAAAATCAAATGCATTAATCGCTGAACTTGAAGATCGTTTTCCTAATAACGCAATGATTCAAAATTTATATGATTTTGATAAAGCAATGTATTTGGAGAGTTTGTTTCCAGAAATGGAATAACATCATAATGCAATATCATTTTGCGATTACTATAACCAACAATAATAGCGTAGTATTTAGGCGGTAGCTAAAAAGCTCCTGAAACATCCATTTTTGAGTTCAAATCTCTAAAGAAAATCAAATTTGATATGCTGTACTCAAAGGTACAGTTAATGAATATGCGAAATTTTTTTATCAACATTAAGTCCCTACGAGACTGAATTTCAAAATTAAATTCCTCTATTTTCAGTAAACACTTATTTTACATGTGGTTATGAAAAATAAAACATTGCTTTTCTAAAGACATATGATGGTGAAGGTGAATGACTAATTAAGGGATTTTTAAAAATTCCATTTACGCTAAAAAATTAATACAATATAAGCCTTGTCCCTTTTTTCTAAAGGCTAATTCTTTTTTCAAGAGACTTCATTTTATTTCAAACTTTGCCTTTTTTAGATATAAAACGTGTTGAGTAAATCACAACGAAAAAAAGCCGCTAAAAAGCGGCTTTTTTATAACTTTATCATTTCAATTAAATGCTTCTGTTTACATCAAAAGCCTCAAGGTATTGAGCAACTCGTTGTACGAATTGTCCACCTAAAGCTCCGTTGACCACACGGTGATCATAAGAATGTGATAAGAACATCTTATAGCGTATTCCAATAAAATCACCTTCTGGGGTTTCTATAACAGCCGGCACCTTTCGTATGGCTCCTAATGCTAAAATAGCTACTTGGGGTTGATTTATAATGGGAGTTCCCATAATGCTTCCAAAAGTACCTACATTAGTTACAGTATAAGTTCCACCTTGAGTGTCGTCTGGTTTTAATTTGCCCATTCTGGAACGGTTTGCTAAGTCATTTACCTTTTTAGCCATTCCTAATAAATTCAATTGATCTGCATCTCGTATGACAGGTACAATCAGATTTCCATCTGGTAAAGCAGCTGCCATTCCTAAATTAATGTGCTTTCGCTTTATGATTTTATCACCATCAACTGCAATATTAATCATTGGGAAATCTTTGATTGTTTTTGCTACAGCTTCCATAAAAATTGGAGTGAAAGTTAACTTCTCACCTTCTCTTTTCTGAAACTGATTTTTATGTTCATTTCTCCAATTCCAAATATTAGTTACATCAACCTCAATAAAAGACTGAACATGAGCAGATGTTTGCGTACTCGCAACCATGTGATGAGCAATCATTTTGCCCATACGGCTCATTTCAATAATTTCATCTTCTGCATTTACATTTACTGGCGCTGAGGCTGTTTTTGGAGCTGCTGCACTTGGTTTAGCTTCCGTAGATTTACTTTGCGAAGGCTGAGCAACTTTTCCATGTTTTTTATCTTCTACAAATTGTAAAACATCATCTTTAGTAACACGACCTTCTAGTCCTGAACCAGAAATACTGTCCAATTCTGAAAGGCTTATGCCTTCGGTTTTTGCAATGTTTTTAACCAGTGGAGAATAAAAGCGGTCACTATCTCCAAAATTCGTTTCTGCCGCAGATTTACCTTGGTCTACATAAGTTTCTGCAACTTTCGCAGCTTCTTCAGATTGACTAGTTTTTGTATTCGTTTCATTATTATCAACTTCTTCATTTATAACTTCTTCATCAGAAGCTTCTTCTTCAGCATCAGTTTCAATAACGGCAATTACTTCGCCCACTTTTACTACATCATCAACTTCAAATCGTTTTTCAATTAACTTTCCGTCAACTTCACTAGGAACCTCGGAATCTACTTTATCTGTTGAAATTTCTAAAACAGCCTCATCTGCTTCTATGGTATCGCCTACTTCTTTCAACCAATTGGTTAAAGTTGCTTCCGCAACACTTTCCCCCATTTTTGGTAACTTAAGCTCGAATTTTGCCATATCTTTAACCTTTTCGGTGATTTTAAATTTAAATTGCGAATTTAATAAAAATACACGTACTAATTTCAAAATAAATGACAAACCTCAACTGTCATGCTGAGTTTAATTCAGCATCCATCTTAGGTTGATTAGGAGAGCTTGTACTAAATTTAGGGTGACAAGATTGGATTGTTCGGATTTTCACCTTGAACTGAATTCAGGGTTACAAGTTTGGATTGCTAGAAAAAAACGACCTCTCCTTGTTGTGCACTAGAATCACTACCTAGCATTAAATTATGCATTCTTGGAATTATTCTAAATCGAAAGTTTTTGTTTTCTAGTTCAATTATCTGTTCAATTATTTCTTGATAACTCAAATAATTGGCGTCAAAAATCAGTATTGTGTTTTGGTGTTTCAATTGGCTAATTTCTTTCTTGCTTACTAACTTGCAATTTAGTTTTGACAGCATCTTTTGATGTAAAACTGAATTATCTGAAACCAAGCAATATTGTTGACTTTCAATCGAATTATTCTGTGATTCTACAACCCCTAAATGTATGAATTGTGCGCATTTTAATCCCAAGTTCACAAGGCTTAAAGTTAACCAATTGGATTGAAAATGTTTCTTATAAAAAAGTTGCATTGCACCAAAAAAACGGCTTCTAAATTTAGAGTCTTTGATTGTACTTTCGCCTTTGAAATGAAGACAAGAAATACTGCCTAAATAATAATTTTTGAATCCATTTTTTAAAAACTGAAAGCTCAAATCGATATCTTCTCCGTACATAAAATAGTCTTCATCTAAACCGCCAACTTGTTTATATCTTTCTTTTTGCATGAGCATGAACGCTCCAACTAGAACAGAAACTTCGCCAATGTCATCTTTTTTGATGTGTTTAGCGTAATAAGATTCCTGAAAACCAAATAATTTGGCTAATGCTACTTTTGGGGTTGGGATGTTTCGTTTGGATTCTGGTAAAAAATTTCCGTTACCATCTATCAATTGAACTCCTAAGGCACCTAAATCTTGCTTAGTTTTGGCAAACTGAAGCACTTCCATAAATAGATGCTCTGGAACCAATGTATCTGGATTCAATAAACAGATGTATTTGCCTTTGGCTTGTTGAATTGCCACATTATTTCCTTTTGAAAACCCCAAATTTTCAGGAATTGGGATTTGAATAACGTCTGGAAAATACTTACTTAGTAGCTGTAAACTTTCATCTTGTGAGTTATTATCTGCCACTATAATTTCCGCATTTATTTCGGCTAAAGCCTTAACAACACTATCTACACACAGCAATAAATGGGCAGGAACTTTATAGTTTAAAATAACGACCGATAACTCCACGGCTTAGTGTTTAAGTGAATTTTGAAAAGGAACACGGTCTACAATACTTCTGCCTAAACTGACTTGGTCTGCAAATTCTAACTCATCTCCTACCGATATACCTCGAGCAATAGTAGATGTTGTAATGTTGAATTCCTTGATTTGATTGTAGATGTAAAAATTAGTGGTATCACCTTCCATGGTACTGCTCAATGCAAAAATGAGTTCATCAACGCTTCCACCCTTAATTTTTTGAACTAAACTTTGAATTTCTAATTGGTTGGGACCAACGCCATCTATAGGACTAATTTTTCCCCCTAAAACATGGTAAACTCCTTTGTATTGGTTGGTGCTTTCTATAGCCATTACATCCCGGATGTCTTCTACCACGCAGACTAAAGCATGATTTCTGTTGGTATTTGCACAAATTTCACAAATATTTTTGTCGCTGATGTTGTTGCATTTTTCACAATGCTTAATTTCAGTTTTCAAATTCACCAAAGCTTGAGCTAAATCTGTTGTTCGCTCAATTGGTTGATTTAGTAAATGCAAGGCCAATCGCAAAGCGGTTCGTTTGCCAATGCCTGGTAAGTACGAAATTTCTTCTACTGCACTTTCTAATAATTTCGACGAAAAATCCATGTTTACTATTTCTGTTTCAAAAGTACAATAATATAGTAGCCTTGCTTAGCTATTTTAGTAATTTTGTAATCCTATTTACATCTATGCAACCTATTTATATTCTTGCCCTAATTGGCATTTACTTTGGAATCTTAATTTTGATTTCCTACTTAACTGGAAAAGACGACTCCAATGCAGCCTTTTTTAAAGCAGAGGGCAAGTCTCCTTGGTACATAGTTGCCTTTGGAATGGTTGGTGCTTCTTTATCTGGAGTAACTTTTATATCTGTGCCGGGTTGGGTAGGTGATGCTCAATTTAGTTATATGCAAGTGGTTTTGGGCTACTTGGTTGGCTATTTTATTATTGCTTACATCCTTTTACCTATTTATTACAATTTGAATGTTACTTCCATTTATCAATATTTAGAGCAACGTTTTGGTATGGTAAGTTACCGGACTGGTGCTTTTTTCTTTTTTGTATCTCGGGTTTTAGGTGCTTCTTTTAGATTATTCTTAGTAGCTAGTGTATTGCAATATTTTGTGTTTGAAAGTTGGGGAGTTCCCTATTTTGTAACGGTTATACTATCCATTTTACTGATTTGGATTTACACGGCAAGAGGAGGAATAAAAACCATAGTCTGGACCGATACATTACAAACCTTTTTTATGTTAGGTTCGGTTGTAATGGCAGTGTACTACATCAGTTCAGAAATGAGTTGGCAATGGAGTGATTTTTGGCAAGCTGAAGAATTAGGAAAGTATACAAAAACCTTTTATTTTGATTCTATTTTGGATAAAAATTATTTTTGGAAATCTTTTATCAGTGGAATGTTCATTACCATTTGCATGACTGGTTTAGACCAGGATATGATGCAGAAAAATTTAACCTGTAAGAGTTTAAAAGATGCTAGAAAAAATGTGCTTTCATACGGTTTGGTCTTTATACCAGTTAATTTAGCCTTTTTGTTTTTAGGTGCATTGTTATTTATCTATGCAGAGCAACATGGCATTGCCATTCCTATTATGGATGGGAAAGAAAAAACCGACCTTCTCTTTCCAGAAATTGCATTGAATGCTGGCTTACCTATTGGCCTTAGTGTGATTTTTATTTTAGGACTTATTGCTGCTGCTTATTCTAGTGCAGATAGTGCTCTAACTTCGCTTACAACTAGTTTTTGTGTAGATTTTTTAGCTATTGAAAAAAAGGAAGCTCTTCAACAAAAAACACTTCGTAAAAAAATTCATATTTTAATTAGTGTTGTATTAATTGTAGTAATTATTGCATTTAAATATGTACTTGACAGCAATGTTATTGATAATTTATTGAAAGTTGCCAGTTATACATATGGTCCATTATTGGGATTATTTAGTTTTGGAATTTTCACGAAATACAAAATTAAAGACCAATGGGTATGGTTGGTCACCTTAATTTCTGTCGCAATAACTTTTGGCATAGGTAGTTTACCGGCAGCATTTTTCGGCGGTTATCAATTTAATTATGAACTGCTTATTGTAAACGGAGCACTTACTTTTATAGGTTTAATATTGCTTCGTAGAAAGTAATACCAAAGTGCAGGCAATTTCTGCTTCTATCTGGTTTTTTTCCAATAAATTTTCTAGTTCTTTATTTTCCGTTCCAGGATTAAAGATAACTCGTCTTGGGTTAAGTTGAATGATATAATCGTAATAATCAACTTGATTATTAGCACCTAGATACATGGTAACAGTATCTATATCTGAAAAATCTTTCTTTTCTTGATAAATTTGCACTCCTTCGATTTCTGCAGCTTTAAGCCCTACTCCTACTACTGGCAATTTGTGCTTTTTCAAACTCTGAAGTGCCAGAAAGGCATATCGATTTGGATTTGTAGAAGCTCCTAAAATTAAGGTCTTTTCTTTTTTTCTTGTTTTGTTCATACTTTGTTTAACTCACATAGTTTTTGACTTGAAATTAGTTAAAATTAGTTAAAAAATGTAACATAATTGAAACTCAAACGTTTAATAAGTAACACAATGATACAACTTATTTGAATTAGCCATTCTAAATAACTTTAATTTCATTTTGTATTTATATACAAGGAGCTAGTTTAAAACTTAGCTCCTTTTTTTTGCAATAAAGTTAAAATCATTTTTATTAAGCCCACCTAATAATTGCACTTCCCCAAGTAAATCCACTTCCGAATGCAGCTAAAACCACAACATCTCCAGAGTTAATTTTTCCTTCTTCCCAAGCTTCAGTCAATGCAATAGGAATGGAAGCAGCAGTAGTATTTCCATAACGTTGAATGTTGTTATATACCTGATCATCTTTCAACTGAAACTTTTTCTGTATAAATTGTGAAATTCGCAAGTTAGCTTGATGTGGTATCAACATATTGATGTCTGAAACTTCCAATTCATTATAGGCTAATCCTTCTAAAATTACTTCAGAGAATCGGACAACTGCATTTTTGAAAACCAACTGGCCATTCATATATGGATAATATGGAATGTTTTCTTGCGGATTGTCTTTCATGATTTCTGGCACCCAATAATTTGTACTTGGTGCAATTAAGGAAAGTTCTTCTGCAAATTCTCCTTGAGCATGCAGATGAGTAGATAAGATTCCACTTCCTTTTTCTTCTGCTCTTGTAAGAACAGCTGCTCCAGCTCCATCACCAAATATAACAGATACGGAACGACCACGTGTAGTAAAATCTAGACCACCACTATGGTTTTCACTACCAATTACCAAAACGGTTTTGTACATACCTGTTTTAATATATTGGTCTGCAACAGAAAGTCCATAGATAAAACCAGAACATTGATTTCGAACATCTAAAGCGGGACAAGTTTTAATGCCTAGCATATCTTGTATTTGCACTCCACAACCCGGGAAATAATAATCTGGACTCAATGTAGCGAATACAATCAAATCTATATCATCTTTATTGATTTGTGCTCGTTCAATGGCTTGTAAGGCTGCCTTTTTACCCATAATGGCTGTGGTGTCTTCAGAACCTTTAGCTATGTGTCTTCGTTCTTGAATTCCAGTTCGTTCTATAATCCAATCGTCATTGGTTTCCATGATATTAGACAGATCTTCATTTGTAACAATGTTATCTGGAACGTACTTTCCTAATCCTGCAATTTTAGACTGAAACATAAGCTTTGTAAATTTCGTATAATTAAGCTACCAATATACGTAATATTATGAATTTGATAAACAAAGTAGTGAAATTTTATTGAATATTGAAATGAATCTTGTTGTGTGGATTTTTTTGTTCGGGTATTCGTTTATTTGTGTTTGCGTTTATTCAGGTATTCGTGGTTTCGGGTATTCGTTTATTCGTGTATTTGTGGATTCGGGTATTTGTTTATTAGGGTATTCGTTTATTTGTTAATTAGTGAATTGGTACATTGAAAAATTGATATATTGAAGAATTGGTACATTAGTACTTAAGTTCATTGGTAAATTAGCACATTATTACATTGGTACATTGTTAAATTAGTTCATTGATAAATTAATGCATTAGAATAACATTATCAAAAAAAAGAAGCACGCTTCATCTTTATAAGAGTCAACGTGCTTCCCAACCAACCTAACCAAAAAAATTATTTATATTGTTTGTAATCGTTTACTTGTATGTTCGCTTTTAGGTCATTTAATAAATTATATAATCCAAAGAATGTACGGTTTATATATAAAAAGTGTTTGCTTCCTCTATTCCCATTCATTTTTCTAAGTTGTTTGTCGCTACTGTATTTTTCACTTAAATTAGAAATTTTTCCCCAAAACGCATCATCACCAAAATCGAAAGTTTCTTCGTGAAAAGGCTGTGTAAATAAACTTAGCATTTCGTGGAATAAATCAGTGAAATATTCAACTTCTTCAGGATTATCATCTGGGCGAAGGATTTTAAGCTCTTTCAATTTCTGCTGAAAAAAGTCTCGGTCATTTATATTTTTTGGTACTGCTAATTCAAAATAAGGTTTGTAAAATTCGTTTGGGATTTTCTTAATACAACCAAAATCGATAGCAATCAGTTCATCTTTTTCATTTACTAAAAAATTACCTGGATGTGGATCGGCATGAACTTCCTTTAAATGATGAATTTGGTGCATGTAAAAATTCCATAGTGTTTGTCCGATGTGGTTACCTTGGTCAGGTGTAAAATCGGTTTTAGCAAATTCAGATAAATGCTTTCCGTGCATCCAATCCATGGTGATAATGCGTTCATTGGAAAGTTCCTCGTAATACATTGGAAATTTCAAATTGGGTATATGGCTACAAGCTTCAGAAATAGATTTACTTTGTTTTACTTCAAGAATATAATCTGTTTCTTCTAATAACTTATCTTCCACTTCTTGAAAATACTTATCGGAGTCTTTCCCTTTAATATTGAACATTTTTAAGGCCACAGGCTTTACCATTTTCAAATCTGAAGATATACTTTCAGCTACACCAGGATATTGGATTTTCACAGCAAGTTTTTTCCCTTTAATTTCAGCTTTATGCACTTGACCAATACTAGCGGCATTTACTGATTCTGGAGTAAACTGATCGTATATATTTTCAGGATAATCACCTTGGTATTTTTTGAATGTTTTTCTAACTAAGGGAGCAGACAAGGGCGGAACGCTAAATTGTGCCAAAGAAAATTTTTCAACATACGCATTGGGCAAAATGTTTTTCTCCATGGAAAGCATTTGTGCTACTTTTAATGCACTTCCCTTCAAACTCTTTAAGCCATCGTAAATATCCGTAGCGTTGCTTTCATCTAATTCGTTTCTAGTCAACTCTGAATTAAAAGCTTTTTTAGAATAATACTTCAAATAATTTCCACCGATTTTTGCGCCGGTAGTTACCATTTTTGTAGTTCGGCTTAATTTGCCAGTGGGTATTTTATCTATAGTTTTCATTCTTCAATTATCGGTTCATTTGTTCTTTATACAGAAACTTTCCAAAATCGAATACCTTTTCTAGGGGTGTATTATCAAACACATCGAAAATAGTATTCACTGACTTTTCAATAGCCACATCTGTTTTTTCAAAATTTGGAGAAGTGTCACCTTTCCAAAATTTCAACAGAAATAAAAATTGAATCCAAGCTCCTTCAGAAAAAACAGATTCAGAATTCTTTAAAAACTTGAATTTCTTTTCATCATTATCATCTTCTATCAATTCTTTTGCAAAAGATTTAATGTTTTTTCGCAAGCCTTTCAATTGACTCATATTTTTCATCATATCTTCATGCTCGTCTAATATCATTAAAACGTAGCTTCTGTTAGCCGATAATATTTCAAAAAAAGTAAAGAAGAAAGTAAGCATTTTCTCTCTGCTACCATATTGTGAAACTTCTTCATTTTTATGCATTAAATCTGTGGTATTGTGATAGAAAGCTGACCAGATTCCATTACGAAGTGCTTCAAAATTACCGAAAAATTGGTAAAATTCACTTTCTTCAAAATTGTGTTCTTTGGCAAACTTATATACAGATTTAGGATAAACTTCGTGAGTCAATACATAATCCATATAAATGGTAATTAACTCTTGTTTGTCTAATTTTTTTTTGGTTTTTGCTTTAGCAGGCATAATACTAATCTTTGAATACAAAGATAGTTATTGTTTAAGCTTTTAAATAAAATGCTAAACAAATGTTTTGTTAAATAAAATGACCTAAATAATTGATTTTTGACAAAATCTTTGCGTGAAGTTTGAACTAATTTATATTTTTAGCGAAAATTCGATACACTATGAAAAAAGTTTCTTTCCTTTTTTGTCTAGTATGCCTACCCGTATTTGCACAAGAAAAAATCAATTTTATTAGTTATGAGGAATTAGGTAACCAAATTTATGAATATAAAGAGGAAGGGGATTTTGAAAAAGCCCTAGAATTGATTAATCAGATTCATCCTAATGATTCTATTTACTGTTCAAGCCTAACCTCTAAAAGTTATTATTTATTGAATCTTGATCGAGTTGATGAAGCATTGGAAGTTACTGAAGAAGGAATAAAAATGGATTGTGATAAAGAGTCTAAAATGTATTTTTATGTAAATACAGGTTACGCCTACAACAAATTAGAACGCTACGAAGACGCTTTAGAATTATATACAAATGCCCTTAAGGAATTCCCGAAGAGTGCTACCTTATGGTATAACAAAGGTGTTGTTTATAAGGAATCTAAGCAACCCGAAAAGGCAATAGCGTGTTTTATAAAAAGTATAAAATACCAACCTACCAATTCCAACGCACACTTTAATATGGGAAGTATTTTGTATGAACAAGAGGAAAGTAGTTTAGGGCTTATGGCCTTAAGCATGAGTGTATTTGCTACACCAGATGAAGCAAGCAGTTTAAATAAATTAACCACACTGAATAACACTTTTGCAACTAAGAATGCTAATCAGGTAACAGCAAAGAATATAGATCCTGACCAAGGAAGTTTTAAGCAACTGGATTTAATTTTAGATAATTTAGTTGCCGTAGATGAAGACTACGAAATAGATAACAAAATTCCAATTCCATTGGTTAAGCAATTGCATGTATTTTTTGAACAAATGGATGATTATAAAGGCAATGGCGGCTTTTGGGATCAAGCTTATTTACCTTTTTTTAGATGGGTAAAAGAAAATGATTATTTTGATGAGTTTGTATATTTGATTTTATACTCCAATACCAACGAGGACTTTCAAAAAATTATTGAAAAAGAAAATAAAGAAATAGTAGCTTTTGCTGAAGTAGCTTATCCAAAATGGTATGATATTATTAGGAAATTAAACACCGAATTAGAAGCTGTAGATAATGCTGAAGCAATATATACTTATGGTGAAGGCCATGTATATGGTTTTGGTTTAGCGACAGAAGAGGTTCCTGTTGGAGAATGGCATTACTATAGCGATTCGGGATATCAAATTTCTGAGGGTGAATATAGCCAAGATGGAGATAAAATTGGATTGTGGCAATATTATAATGCATACGGAGCGCTGAATGAAAAGAACCTTTACACTGAGGAAAAAGGTAATGAAGATGATGAAACTTTAGAAATTACAGGTTTTTATAGTAATGGTAATGTGAATTTTACCTATCCTATGAAAAATGATGAGCCGAACGGAAAATACGTAAGCTACACCTATTATGGTGGTTTAAAACAAAATAAAATGTTTGTTGACGGCAAACTACAAGGTCCATACGCTGCTTATTTTGATACCGGCAAAACCCATATTGAATTTGAAACCAATTATGTTGATGGAGAAATTGACGGAGAGTTAATTGAATATTACTCAAATGGAGAAGTATATTCCATTATGAATTACGAAAATGGGGTTCAAAATGGAAAAGAAATAAGGTATGCTAGAAATGGACAAAAGTCTTTTGAAGTTAATGTAGTAGATGGAAGTGCAGATGGAGTCTACAACACCTATCACGTAAACGGACAAATTAGTGAAACTGGGAATATGGATAATGGTTTATCTGTTGGTCAGTGGCAAAATTTTGATGATAAAGGAAAATTGATTTCTACTTACAACTACAATGAAAAAGGAGAATTGGATGGTGAATACATTGTATATGAAGATGAAAAAAAACAAATAGAATACACCTACAGAAATGGAGAAATAATTGCTTACAGTTGTTATGATCCCCAAGGTGGAGAACTGATTAGCAAGAAGAAGAAGAAAGGTAAATTTTATTTTAAAAGTTTCTACCTAAATGGAAACCAAAGTACCGAAGGAGAATATGATGTAGAAGGAGGGAAAATAGGTGTTTGGAAAGAATATTATCCCACAGGAACTTTACAAGTTGAAGGAACTTATAAGGAAAATAATCAAGTTGGTGAATTTGTGTATTACTATCTCAATGGCGAAATCTCTCAAAAAATCAACTATAATGACCAAGGTCAACTACATGGTTATGCTTCCTATTTTTACGATCATGGACAAATGAGATTGCAAGGTTGGTATCAAGAAGGCAGTGAAAAAGGGCTTTGGGAGTCATATTACAAAGATGGCAGCATACAAACCAAAAGTTATTATCATCGTGGCAAACTTACTAAGGAACTAGAATTTTTTAGTGTAAGTGGGCAATTAACTAGCAAAGAATACTACACCAATGGATTAGTAGATTCCATTGTATACTTCGATTAAAATCAGAAAATGTATGACCATGTAAATTTTATTAGAGATGAAGAGTCTTATACAATTACTTTTAAGGGTTTAACTTATGATAAAGAAGTAGTTTCTGAATACTTAAACGGAATTAAAAATGGAGTATACAAGGCTTTTGATATCGATGGAAATTTAATTGCGGATGGAAACTACTTAATTGGTAACCAACACGGAGATTGGAAATGGTACACAGAAGGAAAATTAAAAACAGAAGCTACTTATCAATTTAATGATTTACACGGTAAACTAACCAGATATACAGAAGATGGTGATGTAGATTATACTGAATTTTATGAATTTGGAAATCGCACCGGAGAATGGTTGAACTATCACAAAAACGGAAGACTATCTGTAAAAGAGTACTTTGAAAATGATGAACTAGAAGGAAAGAAATCTTTATTTAATCCCGATGGAAACCTTCAAATCAATTTATTTTATAAGCGTGGAAGATTAATAGGATACAGTTATTTAGATAAAAGCAACACTGAAATTCCTCAGATTGAAATCAAAAACCAAACAGCAGAATTGGTTTCATATTATCCAAATGGAAATAAGGCGCAAGAATTTCAAATTAAAAATAGCCTTTACGAAGGTGATTATGTAGTATTTCACGAAAACGGAAAAATTCGTTATAAAATAGAATACCTCAATGGAAAAAAGAATGGCATGCATCTTGTCTATTTTGAAGATGGAACATTAAAAGAAAGCAGAACATATTCGTTTGGAGATTTAAACGGGGCGTACTTAACCTATCACAAAAATGGAGAAATAGCTTCCTCTATTACTTACAAAACAGACAGGCGTCACGGAGAAGCTTTGTATTATGATGAAAATAATAAGCTTACCAAAAAAGAGTTGTATTATGATGATGACATTTATGAAAAAGAAACTTTTTAAGAAAAACTTGATTTACAGCGGCTTGTTAAGCTGTTTTTTAACTACTGCATTATTTGCACAAAATTTCGATCAACAATTTCTTCAATTAAAAGAAGCTTATCCAGATGCGAAAGTGATCAATTTAATCGATTTTAAAACCATTGAAATTAAGATTGATAAGGACGAATTGTACATCAAACAATCCTACGAACAAGAAAACCTATACATGGATGATCTCGCAAAAGGAGCTAGTGAAGATTATTTAAGCTATAACAGTTTTCTTAAACTAGAAAACATAAAAGCCACCTCCTATCCTTTTGTTGATGGGAAATACAAAAAGGTTAAAGTTAAAGATTTTACCAGTAAAGATGTCCTCACCGGCTCTTTTCATGATGATGTTAGGCAAGTTGATTTTGTTTATCCACTATTAGGAACTGCCGCAAAAACCAATTTAAGCTATGATGAAATCCTCAAAAACCCGCGTTTTTTAAGTCCTATTTATTTTGGGAATTTCAATCCAATTCTTCATAAGAAAGTTGAATTTATTGTAGACAATAATGTTGAAATTAGTTTTAAGAAATTCAATACAGATAATTTTGAAATCGACTTTAAAACCGACAAAAAAAGATCTGAAACCATTTATACTTGGGAAATAAAATCTGTTGCAGCATTCAAATATGAAAACAGTAGTGCAAATGCCAAAGAAATCCTTCCGCATGTTATTCCCATTATTAATTCTTACACCATAGATGGCAAAAAAACTCCTATTTTAGGTGAAGTTAGTCAGCTCTACAATTGGTATTACAGTATGGTAAAAGATGTAAATCAAAATCCTATTTTACCTGAATTGAAACAAAAAGCCGTAGAGTTGACCAAAGACAAAACAAGCGATCTTGAAAAAGTAAAAGCCATTTATTATTGGGTGCAACAAGAAATAAAATACATTGCATTTGAGTTTGAATTAGGAGGATTTATTCCGCGAGAAGCAAACGATGTTTATAACAAGCGCTTTGGCGACTGCAAAGACAATTCTAGTATTCTAAGTGTTATGTTAGATGCGGTTGGTTTAGAAGGTCACCTCACTTGGGTAGGCACAAGGAAAATACCTTACACCTACAGCGAATTAGCAACTCCTCACGTAGATAACCACATGATTTTAACCTATATAGATCAAGACGGAAAATCCTACTACCTAGATGCAACCGGACGTTACCATAGCTTAGATTTACCTACTTCATTTATACAAGGCAAAGAAGTTTTAATAGGCTTAGATAAAGATAATTTTAAAATCCAGAAAGTTCCTTTTATAGATTCTAATACCAATTTTATTAAGGAAACATCAAATGTGTCTATCACAGGTACAACATTAGAGGGAAGTTCTAGCCTTCAACTCAATGCTTATCCTAAAATAGATTTATTTAGCAGGAGAGAAGATATTAAAAAAGAAGACTTAAAATCCTTTTACCGCAATCGCTTCAAAAAGGAAAGCAATAAATTTATAATCACCACTTTTGAAGAAGAAAATTTATATGATTACGATAAAGCATTTCAATTAAATTATGAATTTGAAATGCAAGATTATTGCAATCAAATTGGAGATGAATTGTATGTTAATTTGAATTTAAACAGTCCTATTTCCGATTACAAAACCAACCAAGAATTTATCTACAGTATAGAAATTGACCACAAGAAATTGTATTCTTTTGAAAATAGGTTACACATCCCAGAAAACTACGAAGTAAACTATTTGCCTAAAAATTTAATGCTAAGCAATCCTTATTTTGATGCTGAAATTTCGTACCAAGTCGAAGGAGATGAAATTGTGTATAAGCATAAGTTGGATATCCATTTCATCAAGCTAAATGCAGAAGAACAAAAAGAAGTAAATACCGCCATAGAAGAAGTACAAAAACAAATTAGAGAATTATTAATCTTGAAAGAAAAGAAAAATGAAATTAAAAATTAGCCTTATTTTGTGCCTTGCCTTGGTGAGTCAACTTTTACATTCACAAGCATTTCATACTACATACAATTGGGATGAACATCCTGACTATTCAACGGAAGGATTGGAAGATGAAAAACTCTTGGCTTATTTCAAAAAAGTAACCACCGATTTTCAATTCGAAAAATCCGATTTAGTAGAATTTGAATTAGAGCACAACATTTACTATGTAAACTCAGACGAAGCTATTGAAGCCATCAACAAAATGTATCTTCCAGTAGGGCAAAATGCAAGCTTAGTAACCCAAAAGGCACGTGTAATTACACCAAACGGACAAATAAACGAGCTAGATGACACAAAACTTTTAACCGCAAATAGCGAAGAAACAGGTCAGAAAGTAACTTATTTTGCTTTTGAAGGAATTGAAAAAGGTAGTTTTATAGAATACTACTACGTCATCAAAAAAAATCCAAATGTATATGGAAATCGAGTTTCCATACAAGCAGAATACCCCATCAAGACCTTTGAATTTGACGTGTTTTCTCCAGAAAATCTAGTATTTAAATTCAAATCTTTCAATGGTCTACAGGAAGTTGAAGTAGAGGAACTAGAAAATCAAATCAATTGGAGCCTAGTTGCTAAGGATATGCCAGCGCTAGTTGGAGAGGAATATGCAGCCCCTTTGGCAGAACAAAAATTTCTAATCTATGCTTTAGATAAGAACTTAGCTAGCAACATGAATGATATTACGGTATATTCAGACATAGCTAAAAACCTTTTCAGCATATTTAATGAAGAATTGAAACGTGGAACTGAAAAAGATTTAGATAAATTAGCTAAGGAAATCGGCATCAACAAGCTGAAGGAAGATGAACAAAAAATTAGAGCCATCGAAAATTTCATAAAACGAAATTTCTACCTTAGAGGAGATGGCTCCAAATCCCTTAGTGACTTAGATGAAGTATTAGACACTAAATTAGCAAATGACAAAGGAATAATGCATTTATATTTAGCATTATTTAAAAGAGAAGGCATTGCCGCTGAAATAGTCATTACATCCAACCGAAACAACATGCGTTTCGATAAAGAGTTTGAGGCATATAATTATTTAAAAGAATACTTAGTTTATTTCCCTAAAACAGAAAATTACTTGAGTCCCGAAGATGCAGACAGTAGATTTCCTTATCCAAATTACAATTATACAGACAATTATGGTTTATTTATTAGCAGTGTGAAAATTGGAGATTTTGTTTCAGCAGTAAGCGAAATAAAGTATATAAATCCACTTCCTATGGATAAAAACATAGATGGAATTCACATGAAAGTAAGGTTTGATGAAAAGGATATGAGTACCATTCATGCGGAATTGAATAAATCTTTTTTCGGATATACCGGAATGTTTATCCATCCTTATATAGATTTGGTAAAAGAAGAAGACCGAACCAATCTGGCTAAAAATATATTAGAAAGTTTCACAGAAAATGCAAAAGACATCGAGGTAAAGTTCAATAATGACGACCCAGCCTTATTTGGAATTAAACCTTTGGAACTAATTTACACCTTCAATACAAATGATTTAGTAAAAAAAGCAGGTAACAAATACCTTTTTAATATGGGCAGACTAATTGGAAGACAAATTGAAATGTACGAGGAAAAAGAGCGTAATTTACCCATTGCTGAACGGCATCACCGAACCTATGACCGTTTAATTGAGATAGAAATTCCAGAAGGATACCAAATTACAAATCTAGAAGATATCAATATTGAAAATACCATTTTTGAAGACGAAGAAGCAATTATGCATTTCAAATCTTACTATTCATTAGAAGGCAACACACTGAAAGTCATCGCAGATGAGTTTTATCAGAAAAATTATGTGCCTGTAGAAGAATATGAAAATTACAGAAAAGTAATTAATAGCGCAGCAGATTTTAATGAAATAACCCTGATATTAGAACCAACATCTTAGGGAATTTTAAAAAAATCAAAATCATTTTTCTGCAAATAAGCCGCAAATTAAGATAAGAATGCTAAATTTGCATCAATGGAAATTTGTGTTATAAAAGATGAAAAATACCACAGCGTATATTGATTTACTTGAAGTTAACATAAATAAACTCATTGATAAGCAAAAAAGCTTAAAGGCTGATAATGAAGATTTAAAGGTGGAAATAAAAACTACCAAAAATCAACAAAAAGCACTTTTTAATGAGATTGAACGTTTACAGAAGGAGAATCAGACGCTAAAAAACGCAAATGCCATTTTAGGTAGTACTGAATTTAAAAGGGAAACCAAATTAAAAATAAATAGTCTAATCAAAGAGATAGATCAGTGTATAGTTCAACTTGCTGAATGATGCTATGGAAGAGAAATTAAAAATAAAAATTTCAATTGCAGATCGGGTTTACCCGTTGAACATCACCGCATCTCAGGAAGAAGGATTGCGTAAAGCAGCAAAAAACATTGAAGCGGTAATAAAAAAATACGAGCAAAGCTATGCCGTAAGAGACAAGCAAGACGTACTAGCCATGTGCGCTTTGCAATTTGCAGCAGAAAATGAGCAAAAAAAATTACGCGAAACTGACGGAGACAAAGATGTAAATCAAAGATTAGAAGCTTTGCATAATTTGGTAATAAATAATTTAAATTAAACGTTCTTTACATAAAAATAATACTGCCTGTATTAGTTCCTTTTTTGATAAACTCAACACTTAAATAAATAAAAAGGGTGAGTTTCAGTTGTAAAAGCAAGCCTCCTTTGAGGGGATCCTTGATCAGTTGGGTAGCCCTAATCCTGTTTTTACGGAGTTTATTTCAAAACTAAATACTAATACAGGCTTTTTTTATAACTATACATAAACATGGAAACAATAACTATAATCGTTGGTGTAGTTGCTATTATAATAGGCTTGATAATTGGATTTGTAATTGCAAAATCAGCTGAAAAAAACAAAGCAACAAGTACACTAGCAAACGCAGAAAAAGAAGCAAAACGAATTTTGATTGATGCTCAAAAAGAAGGAGAAAACATCAAAAAAGATAAGATTCTCCAAGCCAAAGAGAAATTTATTGAACTCAAAACAGAGCACGAAAAAGTAATTAACAGCAAGGACAGAAAAATGGCCGATGCTGAAAAACGTATAAAAGACAAAGAATCTAAACTTTCTAGTGAACTGGCAAAAAGCAAAAACGCAAGCTCTCAACTAGAAGCCAAAACAGAAGATTACGATAACCGTATTGTTTTTCTTGAGAAAAAACAAGAAGAAATCAACAAAGTACTTCAGCAAAAAATAAAACAACTTGAAGTTATAAGTGGTTTAAGTGCAGAAGATGCCAAGGAACAACTTATGGAATCGCTGAAAGAAACAGCGAAATCTGAAGCCATGGCACTCATCCAAGATACGGTTGAAGAAGCGAAACTTACCGCTCAACAAGAAGCTAGGAAAATAGTAATCAACACGATACAACGTGTTGGAACAGAAGAAGCAATAGATAATTGTGTTTCTGTTTTTAACTTAGAAAGCGATGATGTAAAAGGAAGAATCATTGGTCGTGAAGGAAGAAACATCCGAGCCATAGAATCCGCAACTGGAGTAGAAATTATTGTAGACGATACACCAGAAGCAATTATTTTATCTTGTTTCGATTCTGTTCGAAGAGAAATTGCACGACTTTCCCTACACCGTTTAGTAACCGACGGAAGAATTCATCCAGCACGAATTGAAGAAGTGGTTAAAAAGACCCAAAAACAAATTGAAGACGAAATTGTAGATATTGGCAAACGAACCGTTATTGATTTAGGAATTCATGGCTTACATCCAGAATTGGTAAAAACAGTAGGCCGTATGAAGTATCGTTCCTCTTATGGTCAAAATTTACTACAACACTCCAGAGAAGTTTCCAATTTATGTGGAATTATGGCAGCAGAATTAGGCTTAAATCCTAAACTGGCAAAACGCGCTGGACTCCTACATGATATTGGTAAAGTTCCCGATACAGAAACTGAAACTCCTCACGCAATTTTAGGAATGCAATGGGCTGAAAAGTATGGAGAAAAACCAGAAGTTTGCAACGCCATAGGAGCTCACCACGACGAAATAGAAATGACTTCTCTCCTCTCTCCTATTATTCAAGTTTGCGATGCCATTAGTGGTGCACGACCTGGTGCAAGAAGACAAGTTTTAGATTCTTACGTAAAACGTTTAAAAGACCTAGAGGATATTGCCTTTGGATTTAATGGTGTAAATAAAGCCTACGCTATTCAAGCAGGTAGAGAATTACGCGTTATGGTAGAAAGCGAAAAAGTTACCGATGAAAGAGCTGCAGCTTTATCTTTTGAAATTTCACAAAAAATTCAAACAGATATGACTTATCCTGGTCAAGTAAAAGTGACTGTAATAAGAGAAACCAGAGCCGTTAATGTAGCTAGGTAAGTTACTTCAAATTATATTTTATAATCAAAAAAGCCTTTTGCAATTGCAAAAGGCTTTTTTGATTTCTACTATTAACGAATGCTAACTTAAAACTGCTCTCTTCCTGAAAAATGGAAACTAGCTTCAATCATCGCATTATCATCGCTATCGCTTCCGTGTACTGCATTTTCACTAATTGAAGCAGCATACTTCTTACGGATTGTTCCTTCTGCTGCATCCTCTGGATTAGTTGCACCAATCAAGGTTCTAAAATCTTCAACAGCATTTTCTTTTTCTAAAACAGCGGCAACAATAGGTCCACGCGTCATATATTCTACTAACTCTCCGTAAAATGGGCGTTCTTTGTGTACTTCATAAAAAGTTTTAGCATCATCTTCAGTCATTTGTGTTAACTTTAAAGATACAATTCTAAATCCCGAAGAAGAAATTTGTTGTAATATAGCTCCAATGTGTCCTTTTTCAACAGCATCTGGCTTCAACATGGTAAATGTACGATTTCCTGACATTTTCTTATTTTTTAAATTTGCGCAAAAGTAATAAAACCTAGCAGACTATTAAACATCTTTGTAAATGTTTACGAGTAAATCAACTAAAAAATGCAGAGTTTAACCTAAGATTAAAAACTTAAGCAAAGATATTTTACTAATATTGCATTCATGAAAAATTTAGCCAATCTAAAAGCTTTACTGCAAACTCCTAAACACATTTGCATTATTACCCATAAAAATCCAGATGGCGATGCTGTGGGTTCTTCCCTAGCTTTGAAGTTGTCTTTGCAAAAACTAAATCATCATGTTACCGCTATTGTTCCCAATGATTTTCCTAGTTTTCTGAAATGGATTCCCCATCAAGAACAGATTCTTCGTTACGACAAAAACCAAAAGAAATGTCAATCTGTAATTGAAGAAGCAGATTTAATTTTTACCTTAGATTTTAATGATTTATCTAGATGCGGAGATGTCGCTGACGAACTCAAAGATATTTCAGCAGACTTTGTGATGATAGATCACCATCAACAACCATCAGATTATGCAAAATTCAAGTACAGCGATGATAAAATAGGGTCTACTTGCGAAATGATTTTTCATTTCTTAGAAAAGTTGGAATTACTACATGTAATCGATGCAGACATTGCTACTTGCATTTATGTTGGTATTATGACAGATACAGGCTCGTTTAGATTTCCAGCAACAACCAACAAAACACATCAAGTAGTAGCTAAATTAATTGAAGCTGGAGCAGACAATACAGCTATACATCAACAAACTTTCGATGTAAATTCTTACCAGCGAATGCAGTTGCTGGGTGTAGCTTTAAATAATCTTACCATGCTTCCAGAATATAAAACAGCTTTTATTCATTTGAATAAAAAAGAATTAATGGATCACGATTATAAAAAAGGAGATACAGAAGGTTTTGTAAATTACGGTTTATCATTGCAAGATGTAGTTTTTGCTGTTATTTTCATTGAAAGCCTAGATGAAGAGCTCATCAAAATTTCTTTTCGATCTAAAGGAGATTTTGATGTGAATCAATTTGCTCGAAATTATTTTGAAGGTGGTGGACATAAAAACGCCGCAGGAGGAAGAAGTTTAAAAAATTTAACAGAAACGCTTTCCTATTTCAAAGAAAAACTATCTTTACAAACCAATTTAAAGCAATGAAAAAAATAGCCTACATTTTTATATTGGGTAGCCTAATGAGCTGCATCAGCAAGCAACCAGAACCTAGAAAACCGGTGAGTTATAGTTCTGGAAGCTTTTTAGAAGAATCAGCAGCAAAGAATAAAAAAATTGTAGCAGCTGAAAAAAAGGCCATCTTTCAAATCATTGAAGATAATGAAGAAGCAGAATACCAGAATTCGCCAGATGGCTTTTGGTACACTTACGAAAATAAATCAAATACGAATGACACTATTTACCCTCAAAAAGGAGATTTAGTTGTCTTTGAATACAATCTATTAAATTTAAAAGGAGACACCCTGTACTCTAAAGAAGATATTGGAGTTAGAGAGTACTACATAGATGAAGAACAAATTTTCACTGGTCTTAGACAGGGTCTAAAATTGATGCAAGAAGGAGAAACTATCACTTTTTTATTTCCTTCTTATAAAGCTTTTGGCTATTACGGAGACCTGGAACGAATTGGTGGAAATGTAGCTTTACAATCTACCATCACTTTAAAATCAATAAATCAAACTAAAAATCAGTTAAATAAAAATTAGAATTATGAATAGACTAAAAGTTATTATTGCCCTGTTAAGTTTAAGTTTAATGAGTAGCGGTTGTGACCCTTATCCAGATTTAGAAGACGGATTATACGCTCAATTTGAAACTAGTATGGGCGAGTTCACCATTCAATTACATCATGATAAAGCACCACTTACAGTTGCTAATTTTGTAGCTTTAGCAGAAGGAAATCATCCTTTAGTTAGCGAAGAATATAAAAACAAGCCATTCTATGATGGAATCATTTTTCATAGAGTGATTGAAAATTTTATGATTCAAACAGGAGATCCACTTGGAACAGGACAAGGTGGGCCAGGTTATAAATTTGCAGACGAAGTAAATACAGGTTTAACCCACGATTCGGAGGGTATTCTATCCATGGCTAACTCTGGAAAAAATACCAATGGAAGTCAATTTTTTATCACACTTGCCCCTACTCCACATTTAGATGGGAAACACAGTGTTTTCGGAAAAGTGATTAAAGGATTAGAAATTGTAAGCCAGATAGGTGTTGTTGAAACCGAAACTGGTGATAAACCAGTAGAGGAAGTAGTAATCAATGGTATTAAAATTATCCGTAAAGGAAGCGAAGCAAAATCTTTTGATGCTCCAAGTGTTTTTGAAGCAAAATCTAAAGAAATGGAAGAAAAACAAAAAGAACTACTTTTAGAAAAGGAGCGTGCTTTGGATGAAGCTTCTGTTGGTTTTGACAAAACAGCTTCAGGTTTGCGTTACTTAATTACCGAAGCCAATGAAGATGGACAAGAAGTAAAAGCTGGAGATATGATTAGAGTTCATTATTCAGGTCAATTTTTAGACGGAAAAGTATTTGATTCTTCAATTGAAAGAGGTGAGCCAATTGAATTTAATGTAGGAACAGGAAAAGTTATTCCAGGATGGGATGAAGGACTTCAATTATTGAAAGTTGGCGAAAAAGCAACTTTATTAATTCCTAGCCAGTTGGCGTATGGTGAGCGTGGAGTAGGACCAATTCCTCCTAATACTCCATTAAAATTTGAAGTAGAAATAGTTGAAATAGTAAAAGAATAAATTATAATCTATATTTTAAGAATTAAAAAGACGGCAGTTTGCCGTCTTTTTCTTTTTACTACTTTTGGCATATGAAAAAAACACTCTATATCTTATTTTGTTGTTGTTTCATTTCCTGTGGTGTTACCAAATCTGCAAAAAACAAAAACTACCAACTTAAGCTGTTAGATGAATACATCATTCCAGCAAAAACGTATTTTGAAGGCGAAGAAATTGGGGGTTTATCCGGAATCGATTTCAAAAATGATACTTTAATTTTAATTGACGACCGTTCTAGTAAACCTATTGTTTATCAGGTAAAATGGGAAGCTTCAAATCACAAAATAGATAGTCTTGTTTTTTTTGAAGGTATGAATTTGAAAAAAATAGATTCTATTTTCCAGAAAACAACCTTAGATTTAGAAAGCATTCGTTTTGGAAAAAACAAGGGCTATTGGCTAAGTAGTGAAGGAAATATCAATCAACAAAAAAATCCAAGTATTTTTCAACTAAATGAAAAAGGCAAGTTCTTACAGCAAATGCAATTGCCCGACTATTTGCAGGTAAATGGAAATAATCAACCCTATAACAATAGAGCAATCGAAGGGATAACATGGGATTCATCACAGGAATTCATTTGGGCATCAACTGAATTGCCACTGATCAATGATGGAAAAAAACCTCAACTATGGAATACCTTTTCGCCCATTCGGTTTACGCAATTCAATCCTACTACAGGTGCAGCCGAGCAGCAATTTATATATTTACTAGATAGGATCGTTCGTCTGCCTCTGCTTCCATTTTATACCAATGGTGTTACTGAAATATTACACTTAACCAAACATGAATTTTTAGTGATAGAACGTGGTTTTTCAGCAGGAAGAGGCAAGCACTCGAATCGGGTTAAATTATTTGTATGTAATTTTGAAACCGCATCAAACACCTTAAAATTCAATTCAATATCTAAAAAAAAACATTTAAAAGAAGCTGAAAAATACCTGCTCCTTGATTTCAAAAAAATCAGAAAAAGGCTTCCTTCTAAGCGAATAGATAATATTGAGGGCTTTTGCTATGGACCGGCATTAGCCAACGGAAATAAAACTTTGCTTTTTATTTCTGATAATAATTTCAATAGTTTTGGTGAACAAATTACTCAACTCATCTGGATGGAACTTGTTGCATATTAATTTGAAATGGCGAATCCATTTCAAAAGAACAGATAGCCTTACATCTAGTAAAATTTCGAAGCTTATGTGTCATTATTGAAATGCTATTTGCATATTTGTAATCTGATATATTTAATATGAAAAAATTAGTATTTATCCTCCTTTTAAGTTTTGCGATTGCTTGCCAAACAGATAATGAAGCTCCAAAGGGATATGTGAATTTTGAAATTCCAGAAGGTGAACAACCTAAAATAACGAATTACTATTTCATACGCCATGCGGAAAAAGACTTAACCACAAAAGATGACCCTCAACTCACTATGGAAGGATTAGAAAGAGCTTCTTTTTGGGGTGAATTTTTTCAAAGGAAAGCAATTGATCAATTTTATACTACAAAATACATGCGCACTTTTCAGACTATTATTCCTATTGTACATCACTACAAAAAAAGTCCAGAGACGTATAAAGTAGACGGAGATAGTTTATTTACCCCTGATTTTTGGAAAAAAACATACGGACATAATGCTGTGGTCGTGGGACATAGCAATACAACGCCTGTTTTTGCAAACGAGATTTTAAGAAGTGAGAAATACCCTGATATCAATGAAAAACAATATGGGAATTTATATCACATTGAAATTGATGAAACAGGAAAAATTAAAGACACCTTACTCTTTTTTGAAGAATTTGAATTGCCAGAAAAAATCCGAAACAGCATCAGGGGCATTACTCAATAATCAGTCTTTGGTATATTTGAGCGGTTAAGAAAGCATCTCCTAAAGCAGTATGCCTGTCTTTTTTAACCACATTAAATTCATCGCATAATTCATCTAAACTTTTATGAACGGGATGATGCTGAATCCCTTTAAATTTCAAATACAAGTCACTTGTGTCTTGTACCCTATTTTTCAATTTAGGAAGTTGCAAATTTTGCAATGCAAGGTTAATCATTTGGATGTCAAATTGAATATGATGCCCTACTATTTTGGCATTCCTAATAAATTGAAGCAGCTTTTTCATAGCAAGTTCTTCGGTGATAAGCTTATCCTTATTATTTTTTACAATTCCGTGAATCGAAATGCTTTCTGGCTTGTTGAGTGATTGTTGTAAAAGAACAGAAAAGCAATCTGCAACACAAATTACATTTTTATGCAGGGTAATTGCACCTATAGACAAGATTTTATCTTCAGCGGGGTTTAATCCAGTAGTTTCACAATCTAAAACCACAATCCGCTGAGAATTAGCTTCTTTAAATGTTACCAAATAATCTTGCCAAATTTCAGGATAATCTTTTTTGTTTGTAAAAACATCTTTCAGCCAATTCATTATAAAAAATAAGTTAGTTTGAATCTAGTTTTAATTAAACTCTGAATTTCATTTATAGGTTTAAAAGTCCTTTTTAGTTTCATTTTATCGCTTTTACTTAGCTTGGACAAATCGATATACCTTCCAGAAGTGTTGTGGTCAAAACCTTCCACAGCTCTAAATTTAGATAAGACGTGGAAGCTTTTAATGCATCCTGCATAAATCTCCTCATTTTGTGGTTCTAATTCCATTAACGTTTCAAAACGTTCTATGGTGTTATTTTTTGTTTTCACTCCTTTGTCTAAAATTAAAACTCTAGCTGCGTCTACCAAAGGTTGGATTGCTCTAGCTTTTAGATCAAATTCATCTTTATGCTTACCATCATTTTCAATAACAAATTGCCTAAAAAAACCAAGTGGTGGTGGATTTTTTAAGGCGTCTTGAGCTAAATAAGCAAAAAAACTTTGATTGCCTTTCAGTTTTTGGTAGATATGTGTGCTGATGTGTTCTGCCAATTCTGCTTCTCCATAAACCTTTGCAAAGTCAAAGAAAATACTACACATCATCATGTTTTCTGAAGATGCTTGATTTATCCATTTTGAAAATTGTTGTTTCCATTGGCTTAAACTCAAACAATAATTGGGATTACTAGCCATCATTTCAGCTGGGCAAAAAACATAGCCTAATTGAGCAAAAACACTGCTAACTTCTTTTGCTAATGCTAAAAAATAAGCCTGTGTAGAAGTGAGTATGTCTTCTGCTACATCCTCAAAAACCAATGCATGATCTTGATCGGTTAACAAAATTTGTTCTCCTCTACCCTGACTTCCAATTCCTAACCAAGAAAATTTCACAGGTGCTTTTCCTATTTTCTCCTCGCTTATTTCAATCACACGATGCATGAGTGCTTGAGAGATTAACCTACTCACTTTCATGGTATAAGGCATAGGCAATTCCGTTCTTAAATAAGCCTCTAACAAACTACTTAAAGATTCTCTTATTCTAACCAATGATTCTATTTTATGTACTCTATCAATTTGTTTGAGCAGCGCAACAGGATTATTAGATTGAGCAGTTACTATATCATGTTCAGATAAAACACCTACAATTTCAGTTTCAGGGCTGCCGTCTATAGTCACACATAAATGACCGATTTGAAGCTGTAAAAGTATACTTTGCACATCTGCTAAATGAATGTTAGGAGGCACACAGGCAACAGGGAAAGACATAATTTCACTTACCTTTTCTGCGATACTTATTTCTCCAGTCGCCACCCAACGGCGGATATCTTTATCGGTTACTATACCAACTGGGAGCTTATTTTCTTCAATAATAAGTGAACTAATTTTATGCTTATTCATTAAAAATGCAGCTTGTTGTATGGTTTCTCTAGGTGAAAGACAAATGGGGTTTTTTGTGTAAAATGCCTGTTGAAAGAAATCTAAATCTGTAGTAGTTTGTTGTTCATTGTAAGCATAGTTTGTAGAAAGAAGCTTTCCTTTAGTTTCTGAAGCTTGTGGGTTTCTAGTATTGGAAGCAAAACTTTCTAATAAAAAATTCATAACTGCTTGATTGCTTAACAATAAATTTTTAAAAGCCTCAATTGGTATTGCATATAGGACACACTCCTCTCTAGCTACTGCTTCCATAGCATAAGTTTGGTCTGCAAACAAAGGACGTAAGCCTAATATATCTCCTTCATCACAAATGTCTATCCAATCAGTAGAACTTATACTTTTAGACCGTAAACCTACTGCCCCTTGTTGTACCACATAAAATTCAGTATGCGCGGTATCTCCTTCTTTAAAAACAAAATTCCGCTTAGGCACATAATGTACCCGAACCTGACCAGCTAATTTTAATAGTTGATTTGATTCAACATCTTGAAATGGTGGATGCTGCTTTAAAAAATCAGCAACCCGCTCAACAATTACATTTTCCATTGATTTTATTCTGACTAAATTTACAGTTTTCTAGTTACAAATGAATTTACTTTTTACTTATTTTGAAAGATGAAAACAAAAACATGTACAGATTGTGATAAAAATCATTTAATTTTATACAGAATTCAAATTGAAAAATCTGGGAAGTGGTTTTTTGTTTGCAAAGATTGTATTGAAAAACACCAACCAAAACTAAATTACCGCTATGGCGGCACTTGGAATGGAAAAAGGCATTGAGGGCATCTCTAAAAACTCTAATTTTGTTGCTAACTTGTTCTTTTTAACAGCTATTACTTTATCATTCCAAAAAGATTTAATAGAGGTACCCTTAACTAATAAAAAAGCAATATGAAAAAAATTACACAACTTAAATTTGTTTTGATACTTACTTTAAGCTTATTCAGTTTTACAATGAATTTTGCTCAGAGCAGTACAGATGAAAAAAAAATTACTCAGCAAATTGAAACTTTTTTTGAAGGCTTAAATGCAAAAGATACCATCCAGTTAAAATCTACCATGATTGGGAAGGTGGGATTAAAAAGTGTATTGATCAAAAATGGAGAAAAACAACTAGTTACAGAAGAAATGAGTGCATTTATAAACCAAATAGGAAATCTACCTAATGATTTAATAATAGAAGAAAAGGTGCAAAATATGAAGGTCAGTATTCGATTTCCTTTAGCTGAAGTATTTACTGACTATATTTTTTACATCAATAATGAAAAATCCCATAGTGGCATCAACTTATTTACCTTAGCTTTTATGGATAGTGAATGGAAAATTATCAATATTGTAGATACCAGACAGTAACTATTCCATGATTTGCTGCTCTTCTTTCTTCTTTTCCGGTGGTATTGACTTTAAATAAACCTGCATAACTTCGTCTTCTTGAATGTCATATCTTTCTAGCTCATATCCTTCTAAATTAAACAAAAGTTCATTTCCTCTAGATTTGGTGTTGATGGCAAAGTAGCCTTCAGCATTGGAGTAGGAATATAAATCTGTTCCCATTACTTGTACCATCACTTCATTTAAAGGCTCACCTTCTTCATCTGAAATCACCCCTTCTATTTTCTGATTGTCAGAAGAACAGGAAAATAAAAAACAAAGACTGAATAAGATTACGTATTTCATCATTTTTTGCTTCAAATATACAAGATACTGAAAAGCTATTCATAAAATTATAGAATTCCTTAGCATAAAAAATTAAAGTTTTACATAAGCTGAAAATCAATATAAATACCAGTCTAAAAACAGCTACGAAAACGATTGAAATATATACATTTGCAATCAAATTTAACCTCTTTAAGACCACTCCAATGCAACTAAACGACTACGAGAAACAATTAAATCTACAAGCAGATAAACGTAAGTCTTGTGTAAAATTTATAAAAACCATACACGAGTTATGGTATGAAAAATCAATTGAATTGGTGATTTTCAGAAATACGCTCCTAAATAAAAATGTGAGCGACATTCTAGATTTGCATGAATATGCTGGCAAATTTGTAGGAAAAAGCATTTCAATATACGACACGGTAGAGCTAGCTGATGCCATTATGAAATTAGATTTACCACCAGCTAAATTAGATATTGGAAAATTAGCTTATGAGTTTCATTCTGATAATCCTAGTCATAAAAATGCCTTTGCTTTTGTGGCAGATAAATTAAAAGGGGCTAAAAAGCAAGGAACATTTAAACCACAAGATGTTATTTTATATGGTTTTGGTAGAATTGGGAGATTGTTAGCTAGAGAGCTGATGACCAAAACAGGAAAAGGAAGTCAGATGAGATTACGAGCAATTGTTACTCGGGGTACAATTAACGAAGATGTGTTAGAAAAAAGAGCTTCACTTTTAAAAAACGATTCTGTTCATGGTGTTTTCTCAGCAACCGTAAGTGTAGATGTTGAAAACAAGGCTTTAATTATAAATGGTACAAGCGTTTATATTATTTCGGCAAACCAACCAGAGGATATTGACTATACCCAGTATGGTATTTCTGATGCATTAATCTTGGATAATACAGGAGCCTTTAGAGACGAAGCCGCATTAAGCCGCCACCTAAAATCGAAAGGAGCGAAACGTGTACTTCTTACTGCTCCTGGAAAAGGAATTCCTAATATTGTACATGGGGTAAATCACAAGGAAGTAGATCCAAATAAGACATTTATCTACTCAGCTGCTTCTTGTACTACCAATGCTATAACTCCAGTTTTATTTGCTATAGAAAAGAGCTTTGGTATTAAAGACGGACATTTAGAAACCATACATGCATACACTAACGACCAGAACTTAGTAGATAATATGCACAGCAAATACCGAAGAGGAAGAGCTGCTGCACTCAATATGGTAATTACTGAAACTGGAGCAGGTCAAGCAGTAGCTAAGGCATTTCCAGCATTAGAAGGAAAATTGACT
>Ga0307970_1000163_pt1 | contig 39056 bp, 41 predicted proteins | sample OrgLakmetagen712_FD_202093 | JGI IMG/M metagenome (GOLD analysis project Ga0307970, IMG submission 202093) | Saline water microbial communities from Organic Lake, Antarctica - #712 | ecosystem: Environmental > Aquatic > Non-marine Saline and Alkaline > Saline | place: Antarctica: Organic Lake... | reverse complement strand
CGTTTACATGCTACACGTTCACTTGGTCTTTGTGACGAAATACCGGTGTGATGTGCTGTCTGAAGCCGCGATACACGACCTGAAACGGATCTTCGCCAAGGTCTGCCACGATTTTGAGGCGGAACTGGTCGAATGCGACGGCGAGGACGATCACGTTCATCTGCTGGTGCATTACCCGCCGAAGGTCGCCCTTTCAAAGCTGGTCAACAGCCTCAAAGGCGTGTCCAGTCGCCTGCTGCGCGAAGCGCGCCCCGAAATCACCGGTCGCTATTACAAGGGTGTTCTCTGGTCGCCCTCCTACTTTGCGGCCAGCTGTGGCGGTGCGCCCCTGTCCGTTATATCCGAATACGTCAGATCACAGCGAGAAGTGGCCAAAGGCCGCTCTCGCGTTCCTCCCCACCCTGAATGACGGGTATCCCGCGAGGTTTTAGATGAGCTGGGGAACCGAAAACGAAGTGCCTGCTCCTGAATGCCACAAGTAATATTCGCCGCCCGCGCAATCCGGGATCTGCGAAGGCTGAGGGATTTTCTGCGGCCCAAGAGCGCCGATGCTGTGCGTTGGGCTGGTGAGGCTATCCGACAGGGTGTGAAAATACTCGTTGTAAAGGCCTGTGGCCTTTGCGGGGACGATCAATCCCTGACGCTGTCATCGGTCAGGTATGGGTGGTCAAATCGGAAGTGGGCGCACGGCTGCCTTATGTCGGGGCCGTGCGCCAGGATCAACGGTAAAGAAGGACGGGGATTTTGACCTGTTGGATCATCGCAGTCGTGGTCGAGCCGATGATCAGGCTGCGGATACGGCTGTGGCCGTAGGCGCCCATGACCAGAAGATCGAAGCTGTCTGATGTGACCAGACTGCTCAGCACTTCGCCGGGCTCGCCGGTGGCGGTGCGCGGGGTGGCGGTGACATCGGCGCGCTGCAGCTTGGCCACGGCCTCTTCGGCGGTGGCCTGTGATTTGGCCTCGTCCTGACCGACGCACAGCACCGTCAGGTCGAGATCGGCGAAGACAGCGCTGTCCGCCATGCGCTCGATGGCGACCTTGGCGCTGGCGCTGCCGTCATAGGCCACGAGGACCTTCTTGATCGGCTTGAAGGCCCGCGAGGCCACGAAGACCGGCACCTTGGAGCTGCGCACGATCCGTTCGAGGTTCGACCCCAGATGCCCCGAGGCAAACCCCGAGGCTTCGCCGCGCTTGCCGATGGTGATGGCGCGGATACCGTCCTCGACGGACTGGACAGCCTCGAGCAGGTCGCCCTTGCGCAGGCGCAGGTTGACCGATGGCACACCGTCCTGCTCCAGAATCGCCTTGGCGTCCTCGAGAATGGCGTGACCCTTGGCCTGTGCGAGCTTGTTGCGCTGTTCATCCAGTGCCGACAGTTCTTCCAGCAGCTTGGTGCGCGCGCCAAGGCGCAGGGCACCCGACATGTCGGTCGGGGTCCCCCCTTCGCGGCGGCCCAGCACATGCAGCGCCTCGACGCCCGCGTTCAGCTTCTGCGCAATCCACGCGGTGTGGTGACAGACGCTTTCGGAATATTCCGACCCGTCCAGCAGTGCGAGTATCTTGTCCATGGTGGTTCCTCCCTCAGTGACCCATCAAGCTGTCCATCGCACCGGGCTTGTCATGGATGGCAAGCTTGTCGACGATGGTTTCAGATGCTTCGTTCATGCCGATGACCTCGACCTCGGCGCCGTCGCGGCGGAACTTGAGGATCGCCATGTCCAGTGCCTGAACCGAGCTGATGTCCCAGATATGCGCGCGGCTGACGTCGATCACAACATGGTCCAGCGCCTCGCGGAAATCGAAGGCCTCTGCGAAATCCTCGGCCGAGCCGTAGAACAGCTGCCCTTCGAGGACATAGGTGCGGGTGCGCCCGTCCTGCGACAGGGTCGAGCTGATGCGGAACAGCTGTGCGATCTTGGCGGCAAAGAAGATGCCCGACAGCAGCACGCCCACCAGCACGCCGATGGCGAGGTTGTGGGTGTAGACGACCGTCACCACTGTCGCGAGCATGACCACAGTCGAGGACCGCGGATGCACCTGCATGGCCTTGATCGAGGACCACGAGAAGGTGCCGATCGACACCATGATCATGATCGCGACCAGCGCGGGCATCGGGATGCGGCCGACCAGATCGCCCAGACCCACCACGAGGATCAGCAGCACGATACCGGCGGTGAAACAGGACAGCCGCCCGCGCCCGCCGGATTTCACGTTGATGATCGACTGGCCGATCATGGCACAGCCCGCCATGCCACCGATAAAGCCGGTGGCGGTATTGGCCACGCCTTGCCCGATGCATTCCTGATCGCGGCTCGACTTGGTGTCGGTCAGGTCATCGACGATGTTCTGCGTCATCAGGCTTTCCAGCAGACCTACGACCGCCACGGCCAGCGAATAGGGCAGGATGATCATCAGCGTCTCAAGGTTCAGCGGGATCTGCGGGATCAGGAAGACCGGCAGCGTATCGGGCATCTCGCCCATGTCGCCCACGGTGCGCACGTTGTCCCAGCCCATGACGATCACGAGGATGGTCAGCACGATGATCGTGACCAGCGGTGACGGCACGGCGGTGGTCAGGCGCGGCAAGAGGTAGATGATCGCAAGGCCCGCCGCGACCAGCGCATAGGTCAGGTAGCTGACGCCGGGGTTGGCGAGGTTCAACTCCGGCAGTTGCGCCATGAAGATGAGGATCGCCAGCGCGTTCAGAAAGCCCGTCATCACGGATTTCGAGACGTAGCGCATGAAGCGCCCGAGCTTCAGCAGCCCCGCGCCGATCTGCAAGAGCCCGGCCAGAACAGTGGTCGCCAGCAGGTATTCAAGGCCGTGGTCGGCCACCAGCGTCACCATCAGCACGGCGGTCGCGGCGGTGGCGGCGGAAATCATGCCGGGCCGCCCGCCCACGAAGGCGATCAGAACGGCGATCGAGAAAGAGGCGTAGAGCCCCACCTTGGGGTCCACGCCCGCGATGATGGAAAAGGCGATCGCCTCGGGGATCAGGGCCAATGCGACCACGATCCCCGCCAGAACGTCGCCGCGGATGTTGCCAAACCATTGTTGGCGGTATTCGGAAATTGAAATCATGACAGTCCATACCCTGTCGGAGCATCCAGAAAAGACGATCCGGTCTGTGTGTCAGGGTTCATTATCAAGTTACCCGGCGGATCAGCGGCCGGAAGAGCCACCCGGGGTTTCACCGGGTCCTTGCGTTATCGGGCTGCATAGACGCGATTTCGCTGCAAATCTCAAGCGCCAATGGGCGATTTGCGCAGATGCAGGGCAGGGTGGCCGCAAATCCCCCGCGCTCAGGTCCGGTCTTCGAAGAAGAACCGGACCATCTCGGCGCTGGCATCGGGGCCTGCGGGGTCGGTGTAGGACCCAGCCCTTTGACCGCCCGACCAGGCGTGGCCCAGCCCCTCGATCACCCAGTGTTCCAGATGGGCCTGACCCTCGGCCATGCTGGTGGTGATGCGGGTTTCGCGCCCGCCGGTGCTGTCGTGCCGGATGGTCTGGACGCTTTGCGCAGGCCCGTGCCAGTCCGCGTCACGGGCGACGGCTTCACCGTTCGAGGGATGCACGGTGCTGTCACTTGTGCCGTGAAAGACGATGGTGCGGGGGCTGTCCGTGATGCGTTCTTGTGGGGCGGGGTCGGGGGCTCGGGGTGTGGCCGCGTTTCCGCCCATGGCGGCGAAGGCCGAGGCCACATTGTTCGCAGCACCGAAGGGCAGGCCGGAATGAACCCCGACGGCGCCGAAGGTCTCGGGATGGACGCGGCCCATGATCACCGCCATCGCTCCGCCCGCGGACAGACCCGCGACGAAGGTGCGGTCGGGTGAGACGTCATACTCCGCCTGTGCGGCTCGGGCGATCTCTGCAAGGATACGCGGCTCGCCCCGGTCGCGGCGCTGGTCGTTGGGGCTGAACCAGTTCCAGCAGGTCTGGGCATTGGCCCCGCGCGACTGCTCGGGGTAGATCACGATGAAGCCGCCCGCGTCGGCCAGCGCGTTCATCCCCGTGCCGGTGGCGAAATCCTCGGGCGTCTGGGTGCAGCCGTGCAGCATCATCACGATACCGGTGGCCGTGTTCCGGGCCCCGTCTTGAGCGGATGCGGGGACATAAGTGCGGTAAGCGCGCCCGCCGCCTTGCCCCGCCTGATGCGCGGTCAGGAACTGTGCACCTTCGGGCAGGGGCGCTGCGGGAGCTGTGGGCTTTTGAAAGGCAGTGGCAGAGCCTGACAGGACGCGGTGCATCAGGCTGTCGGGACCGGTGGTGGTGGGTGTCGTGGACAGGCCGTGCTGCGCCAGCGTGCGCTGGACCAGATCCTCGGCAGCCGAAAGGCTGGCGGAGCGGCCCGCGCCGGTTGCCGGACGCAGGGCGCCGGTGGGGAAGAGTTTCATAGGGGGAATCCTTGGGGTGTGTGGGGGGTCAGTGGATGCGGTCGGCGAGAGCCTTTTTGACCTCGGGCGAGGCCTGAAGCGCGCCCAGAACGGTGATCGAGCCGATGGTCTGCAGAGCAAGTTCGGGGGTCACGTCACTGGCAATGCGGGCAAGCCCCACGACCTTGACGTGCAGCACCTCGCCCGCGTCGCGCAGCGCTTGCAGATCGGCGGCGGTATAATCGCGCAGCCCCAGTTCCATCGTATGCCGTTCGACCGAGCCGGTGACGATATCGGCGTGACTGTCGATCTGGTTGCGGATCGCGGTGCGGATGAAATCGCTGCGGTTGGAAAAGAACCCTTCCTGCACCAGAAGGTCGATGCGCCCCAGATCGACGAAGCCCAGATTGATGGTGATCTTTTCGCTTTCGGGTGGCTTGTCCCGGATCTGTCTGATGTTGTTCATGGCGTTTCTCCATCCGTATGGATGGTATATGGATGATTTATTGTGAAGCGCAAGCCACAAACATCAACCGATTACCCCACGGGCCAGCAACATACAGCGTCGCCATTGATGATTGAATTGTGGGGGATTCCCTTGGGACGTTTTTCTGGTTCATCCTCCTTGGAGAGGGTGTTGGATGAGCAATTCGCTTTCGATGGACTTGCGGGTCCGGTTTAGATGTCTGATGGATGATGGAGTACGTGCTGCAGTAGCGGGTTGCACTCTGCTGCTCAGTCCCGTGATGGCCGCTTGCTGGAGTAAAAAGGATCGCGATGACGCGCCCCTGATCCCCAGGCCCACCTCAGACGCATCGGGGCGAGAACGTTCGATCAGCTCATCGTAGCCATCGGCGACATCTTCACCCCCGCCGAGTGCTGAAACTTCTCCGGAGCCGCTGGATACACACCATGAATAAGTGGAAATGCTGTAACTGTTACAAACCGTCTGTAGGTGACCTGCGACACACAGGATTCTGGAAAAGCCATGACGAAAGTGACCCAGCACAGCCAAGTCTGGTCCTATCGCACTCCGCAGGCGGCTTCTGTTCTCGGTTGGCTGGCACTGTTGGCGCTTTTTGTCTGGTGCTGGCAAATCTTAACATCTTCCCACGGCTGAAGCCGGGGGATTTCCGGGAGGGCGCGCAGCCCCGCCGATAGTTCTCGCTTCAACGGAGACCCCATGGCCTTCCTCCACGAGCATAGACGCCGTGTTCCGACGCAGGATGTTGATCGCAGCATTGTGGTCGGCGTGAGCGCGGAAGCCGCAGGTGCGACAGCAGAAAGACGCTTGGCTTTCGCGGCTCTCCCTGTCCACGGCTCCGCAGGCCGAGCAGGTCTGCGAGGTGTAGCGCGGATCGACCTTGCACAGGTATCCGCCCCGTTCTTCCAGCTTGTAGGCCAGCAGGGTCTCAAACCCGTGCCAGCCCTGATCAAGGATGGCCCGGTTCAGACCCGCCTTCTGGCGGACATTGGTTCCGGGCGCGTCCAGCGTTCCCGTGGCGCTACGCGTCATGTTGCGCGTCGCGAGGTTTTCCAAAACGACCGTGCCGAAACTCCGAGCAATACCGAGGCTCGCCTTGTGCCGCCAATCCTGCCGGATGCGCGCTGCGCGGGCCTGCAAGGCTGCCACCCTGCGCTGCGCCTTGGCATAGCGGGCCGATCCGCGCTTTCGGCGCGCTGTCACGCGCTGCGCCCGACGTTTCTTCCGTTCGATCTCCGCAAGGCTGCCGGGCATCCGCAGATGCTCGCCGGTCGAGAGGGTCAGCGTGTTTGTAACGCCCCGATCAATTCCTACGACAGGCAGGTTGCTGGTCGCAGCTTCCCGGCTGGCCATTTCGCAGGCGTAGGTGACATGCCAGCCATTGCGAGAGTGAGCGACAGTCACGTTCAGCAGCTTGCCACGGATTGGGCGGGTGTCGCGGAACTTCACCCAACCGATCTTCGGCAGACGCACAGCCGACCACTTGCTGTTGAGCTTGCGGGCCTCAATCTCTCGCCCTTGAAAGCGGAAGGCATCGTTGACGCCACGCTTGCGCGGCGTGGGATAGCCCGCACGACCTGCAAAGAAATTGGTGTAAGCCCGGTCCAGATCGCGGAGCGCCTGCTGTTGTGGCGTGACATGCACGGCGGCGATCCAGTCAAACTCCGCGCGCAATGCCGTCAGCTCGCGGGCCTGCGCGACATAGTTCAGGTGGCCTCCGGTCTGATGCCGGTAATGCCGCCACCAGTCGCGGCGCTGTTCGAGGGCCAGATTGTAGACCAGCCGACACACGCCCGCGAACTGCCAGAGCAGCGCTTCCTGCTGTGGTGTCGCGGCGAGCTTGTATTGAAAGGCGCGATGGATCATACAGCGATTATATCATTTGGTCTGTGGAGCACAAGTATGGAGTATAGGACAGGCAGGCATGTCGTCGACATGCTTCACGTTCATTTGGTCTTCGTTACGAAATACCGGCGTGACGTGCTGTCCGAACCCGCGATCCACGACCTGAAACGCATCTTTGCCAAGGTCTGCCATGATTTCGAGGCGGACCTGATTCAATGCGACGGCGAGGACGATCACGTTCATCTGCTGGTGCATTACCCGCCGAAGGTCGCTCTTTCAAAACTGGTCAACAGCCTCAAGGGCGTGTCCAGTCGCCTGCTGCGCGAAGCGCGCCCCGAAATCATCGATCGCTATTACAAGAACGTCCTCTGGTCGCCCTCCTATTTTGCAGCCAGCTGTGGTGGCGCGCCTCCTTCGGTCATATCCGAATACATCAAATCACAGCGAGAGACGACCAAAGGCCGCTCTCGCGTTCCTTCCTGCCCTGAAGAGCGGAATATCCCGCGAGGCTTCCGATGAGTTTTGGCCTTTAATATCGGTTGCCTTGCCTGGTGTCCCAAAGCCAAAGAACTTCGATCTTGGTCGGCATCACGCGATAGACGACCATGAAAGGTGTCCGGGGTATCGAAAACTCCCGCACTGCGTTTTGTGTGTGTCACTTGGGTGACCTACGTAGGGATTGGCAGCCAGTGTTGTCTGTATCGCCTTCAACGTGTCGCGAACCTTGGCGCTGCCCGCAGGAAAACAGACCGATAATAGTAACCTGAATCCGTGACGTGCGTATCGCGAGACATGTCTTGTTCTGAATTGTGTGAATACCGAGGGAATATCTCGCACACGTTCCCATCCCATTCAGTCGCGACAGCAAACGGGTGCGCATGTAGTGATTTCCGGCCGGAATGTTGCCCCTTGGGGCTCATAGAGGTGACGACTCCGTCCACCTGTTCACCACAGGCATAACGGATTTAAGGGCTTTGTTTTTTGAGGCGGTCTGTTTGGCTATGTAGGTCTGAGCTGGCGGTAATGGCGTTCAAACACCGCAAACCCACTGTCGCTCTGCCCCAGGCCCAGTATCCAGCGCCCAGCATGCTTGATCATGCGGGCGGCCTTGAACATCATCTCCTGCATCACCGTCTTAATGCGTCTGCGCTTGGCAACATGACGGACAGGCGCGTTAGGCTCATTGAGCGTGTTTTGTCCAATTATGCGCAGCAAGTTCATCGCCACCGCAGCCAATTGGCACACCAGGTAGTTGGTATCAAACTTGCCAGAGGGCAGACGTTCCAGATCCATGTCGGTCTTGAACTCCGAGTGAAACTGCTCATGCGTGGCATGCTCGCAGTACAGCGCAATGATGTCAGCCGGGTCGAGGCGCGCTGGCAATGTGGTGGTCCAGCCCTCCAGCATATACGCGGGCAACAGCAAAGGGTTGCCATGCTTATCAAGGGTCCTTTCGGTCAAACGGTAGACCCGGCGTGCCGGGTTGGTCTGATTGCCGACCTTGACCAAATCCAGATGCTCTTGCCAGACGCACTCACGTTTGCCGGTGCGATGCATCACCCATTGTGTCCCGGTGTCAGCTTTCCTTGCGGCAGCAATCGTCTCCACTGGTGCTCTGCGCGGGTTCCACTTGATGATGAAGGCAATCTCGCGCGACATCGTTTTGGCTTGCGTGCTTATTTCCTGCATCAGCTTCAAGGAGCAAAAGCCGGAGTCTGCGCGCACCAGTAAAGGCGTCGATACAAGACTTGCCGCCATCGGCAAGGCGCGCTCAAAGTTGTATTCGCTCTCGGATGCCGAATGCTGCACACCCGGACGCAGGGCCAACTCCAGACAATAGCCCAGGCTGCCCAGATACACAGCAAACGGGCAGTAGCCGTCCACGCCCGCGTAGGTGCGCCCCACCAGCTCTTTCTTGGTCGCGCTGTTGTCCATCGCGAAGGTATCAAGATCAACTGGGGTATAGCCACAAGCCAAAGCGCCAAAATCTATAGGCTTGCCGTTGACGGTGCTCGAGAGCAGCTTTTGGTTCAATTCAGCTGCCAGATCGAACCAGGACGCCGCATGGGTGTCCAGGCGTTGGCGTAAAGTCGGGCTCGAAGGCACGCTGTCCAAACCCAAGGCGCGCATAAAGAAGGCGTTGCTGCGAAAATTCTCCACGGCGTCAAAATCGTTCTTACCCAAACACAGCAGGCCCAAGTAACTTTTGATGATGGCGCTGTTGGCAATACCAGAACGAACCGGAAACGCCGGATCGATCAGAGCGTTGATCTTGATGCGCTTGAGATGCTTGCCGATCAACGCCAGTCCGGCGTGGGAACTGAGGTCGTAGGGCAGTTTCTTAATAACAAAGTCGGTCATCTTGAGCTCACCTGCGAGGTTAATCACAGATGAAGGCTAAGTGCTTTACTCGAATAGGTAAATCACGGAATGACGACTGCAAGTTCACGGATTCAGGAGTAACAGAACCACTGGATGTCCTGCGTCGTGCTTTCGAGGAAGACGATCTTCATGCGCTGTCGTGATTGATATCAGCCTTTGCCTTTGGCGCGGGGAGCTCGTTTTCGCTGTCCCACGAGTCGATCCAGGCATTCATTGCTTCGGCAGAGACAAATTTCCCCTGATCGGCTGCTTCAAGGGCGGTGTCGATGGCCGCGCGCTTGGCTGCCTTGGCTTCCAGCATCGAGCGGATGGCGCGCACCGCGAGCTGCGCGGGTGGACGATCCTCGATCTCGGCTTCTTTCTCTAGTGATTTACTCAAGTCATCATCGAGACGAATCGAATAGGGTGCGGTCAGTATGTTGTATTCCTTTCGGTGTTTGTGAATTACAATGTAATACCATGTAGGGTAAGAGATGATTGCGCAACCTGTGGTCTGGAAATTCACTGGCGCCATGATCACGCATCCTGGCATTCCCACTTGATATAGCCTTTTGTGTCGGCGGCCCATTTGTCGTCGATCTCGACCAGCACGGCGCTGACGAGGCGTTCGAGCGAGGCCGCATTCGGAAACACCCGGACCTTGACGGTGCGGCGTTTCAGCTCCTGCTGCACGCCGCGCTCCATCGGGTTGGAGGTGCGCATGCGGCGGCGATGGTGCTTGGGCAGAGAGAAGACCGCGAGACCTTCGGGCGCATTCTCCTCCAGCCACGCGGCGAGTTTTGGGGCGGTGTCGCGGTAATCCGCGACCAGTTCGGCCAAGGCGGTTTCGGCCTTGGTCAGAGAACCAGCCGTCCAGATCTCGCGCAAATCGGCACCGATGCGCTTGCGGATGGCGACGTTCGGCGCATGATGGATGGCGTTGCGCGCGAGGTGGAATTGACACCGTTGCCACGTCGCGGCACCGAAGACTGCCCTGCGTGCAGCCCGCAGGCCAGCGTGATCGTCGGACACAACGTATTCGACGCCGCGCAGGCCGCGCGCCTGGAGGCTTTCGAGAAACGCCCGCCAATGCACCTCGGCCTCCGACAGGGCGATAGAGACCCCGAGCACGCGGCGCCGCTCATCAGGGCCAATACCGATGGCCGAGAGCACCGCCGCATCGCGCACGATCCCGCCATCGCGCATCTTCTCGTAACGTGCGTCGAGGATCAGATATTTGATCTCACCGAGGGGCCGGTTGCGCCAGGCCGCCAATTCATCATCGAGCAGTTTGGCGGCGCGGCTGACCTGCGTCGACGACAGGCTCTCGATACCGAACTCGCGCATCACCGCCTCTGCGTCGCGCGTTGATACGCCCTTGATATACATCTCGGCCACGGCCAGCATCACCGCGCGCACCGAGCGGCGTCCTCGCTCCAGAGATTGCGGATAGAACGGCTGGCCGTCATGATCGGCGGTCTTGGGCACCTGAACGGTGACCGTGCCTGCGGGTGTATCGATGCGCTTGGGCTTGTAGCCGTTGGCATAGCCCCGCCGTCCGGCGCTGCGCTCGTAGAAGCCGGCCCCGAGAAACCGCTCCCGCTCGATCTGCATGGCCAGTTCGAAAGCCCGCGCAAAGACCGTGCCTATGTCGCCGGGCCCGTGTTCGATCAGATGTTCCATGAGGGCCTCAACCGTCGTATCCTGTCGCTCGTCCATTTGTTCGTCTCCCATGGTTGGTTTGCAATTCCATGGAATACCAGAATGGGCAGCCCCTGCCGGGGCCGGCCCCGGCAGGGGCTCATGACGCCAGCGCCAAACGAATTTCCAGACGTGATGTTACACCACCTAAGAGATAGACGGTTCCGGTGAGCCTCCCGTCAAAAGATGCTCTCGAAGATTTCTTCAGTAAATGTTGAAGGTCTTGCTCCCTACGACGTGCTGCGTATATACTTGTATATATCCAAAGAGACCACGTGATGATCGAGACCAAGATCCGCAAAGTCGGCAACTCTGCCGTCATGACCCTGACGACCGAGATGCTGACCATCCTTGACGCCAAGGAGGGCGACACGCTTTTCGTCGTGCGCGGCGATGACCGTAGCCTGAAAATCACGCCACACGATCCTGCGGTCGCGGCTGCCCTCGCTGCAGCCGAGATCATCATGGATGAGAACCGGGATTTGCTTCAGGCCCTTGCATGACGGGGCCGGTCTGGGCTCCACTCGCTGCCGTCCTTGCCGTTCACGATCGACAGATAGCCCGCCATGGCGGCGCGCCCGGTCTGCGTGACCTTGCACTTCTGGAAATGGGCTGTGCCCAGGCGATGAACCTCGCCGCATATCCCGAGGCCGGTCTCGCGGAAGTCGCGGCATCCTATGCCTTCGGCATATCCAAGGCGCATGCCTTCGTGGACGGAAACAAGCGCACGGCGTTTGTCACGACACTCACGTTTCTGCGGCTCAACGGCTACGCGTTCCTGCCGCCACCGGTCGAAGGTGTGAAAATGATGGAAACTCTCGCCGCGGGGCAAGTCAGCGAGGCGGAATTCGCCAAGTGGCTATCGAGCGGAATGACCCGGATTTGAAGCCTGAATATCTGATTCAGAGGAGATGACCTTGCCAATACGCCCTGCACGTGAAGACGACGCGGCACAGGCCGTGGCGGTGCTGCGCTGCTCGATCTCGCAGCTTTGCCGGGCGGACCATCGGGACGACCCGGTGGAAATCGCGGATTGGCTGGACAACAAGACCGTCGCGAACTGGGCCCTCTGGGTGGCCCACCCGACCGCGTCCGTCATCGTGGCCGAAGAGCGTGGCCTCATACGGGGGGTCGGGATGGTGCGTCGAATGGCGAGATCCTGTTGAATTATGTCGCGCCCGAGGCGCGCTTTACAGGGGTGAGCAAGGCCATCCTGTCAGCCTTGGAAAGAGACGCGTCGGGCTTCGGCGCGCCTGCGACGACGCTTGAAAGCACCCGAACCGCCCAGCGGTTCTATCGCGCGCAGGGCTACCTGCCGCCACGCGATACAGACCCGCTGCAGATGATGAAGCCACTTGCGGGGCAGGTCTGAAGCGGGAGGTCGCTCGGCCCTCCTCAGCCCGACCGATCGTTCAGCGCATAGCCCACGCCCCGCACGGCGCGCAGGGGGTCGTGGCCCAGCTGGCGCTTGATGTTGCGCCGGGCGCGGCTGATCTGGACGTCGATGGCCCGGCCGCCGGGTTTCCAGTGCCGTTGCACGAAGGCGAGTTCTGCCAGCAAGGGGCGTTCGAAAACGGCATCGGTCACGTCGAAGAACGGGCCGAAAAGGCAGGCATCGGCCTTGGAGAGCACCGCAGACCGGCTGCCGCGGTAGAGGCGGAACTGGTCCTCGTCCAGCACGAAGGCCCCCGCCTGCCGCAGCTGGCGCAGCAGGGCGGGGCGTTCGCGGCGGATGAGCGAGCGGATCGCGAGGAAGGCATGGGGGCAGGGGCTGTCTTGCGGAACCTGTGCCAGTGATGCTGCCGCATCAACCTGCGGCACCATGAAAAGAAGCGGCAGCGTTTCCGTGACGCGCCGCGCGTCCAGCTGCTGCGCGAAACCGGCCCAATCCATGCCTCTGCCACGATCAAAACGAGGTCGGGTTTTTCCAGCGGCACCAAGGAAAGGCAGCGCGCCCTGTCGGTGACGGTGTTCCACGACAGGCCGATCAACCCGATCGCGGCGGAAACGGCAGGCGACAAGGCGCCCTCTGCCTCCAGAACCAGCGCGCGTCTCCCGCAGGTGGCAGGCAATGGCGTCATGTCCGCGTGAAGGTCATCCCAAGGCATAGCCAGCGCCGCGCACGGTGCGGATCGGGTCCTCGCCGCCGTGACTGCCAAGCGCCTTGCGCAGGCGCCCGATGTGGACATCGACCGTGCGGGTATCCACGTAGATGTCGCGGCCCCAGACCCGGTCGAGCAGCTGCTCGCGGCTCCAGACCCGTTCGGGGCGCTCCATGAAGGTGGCCAGCAGGCGGTATTCGGTGGGTCCCAGCTTGAGTTCGTGATCGCCGCGGTAGGTCTTGTGGCTTTCCGCATCGAGCAGGATGTCGCGGTAGGTTAGCCGTTCGCCCATCACGGTGGGGCGCGACCGGCGCAGCTGCGCGCGGACCCGCGCCAGAAGCTCGACCACTGAATAGGGTTTGATCACGTAGTCGTCTGCGCCGGTCTCAAGCCCGCGCACCTTGTCCACTTCCTCGGACCGCGCGGAAAGCATGATGACGGGGATCAGCCGCGACTGGGGCTTGAGTTTGACCTGCCGGCAGACCTCGATGCCGGAAGTGCCGGGCAGCATCCAGTCCAGCAGGATCACGTCGGGCTGTTCTTCCTCGATCACCAAGAGGGCCTCGGTCCCGTCTCCGGCCTGAAGCACGTCGAAGCCGTCGCGTTCGAGGTTATAGGCCAGCACCTCGCGTTGCGAAGGCTCGTCCTCGACCACGAGCACTGTCGGCTGGCGCTGGTCTTTCATGAAGCGGTCTCCGCCAGTCCGAGCGAAGTGCTATCGCCCTTGTCGCGGTCGTCCTCGGGCAGGGTGCCGGTGACCAGATAGATGGTCTGTTCGGCAATTGCGGTCGCGTGGTCACCGACCCGTTCGATATTCTTGGCGATGAAGTGAAGCTGCATGCCGGTCGTGATGTGGTGGGGAACTTCCATCATGTGGGTCAGCAGGGACCGGAAAAGCGTGGTGTAGATCTGGTCGGCCTCGATGTCCTTGTCGATCACCGCCTTGGCCCGTTTCACGTCGCGCTTGATGAAGGCATCCAGCGCATCCTGCACCATGCCTTCGACGAAATCGGACATGCGCCGCAGGGCATTGGTGGAATCCCCCAGATCGGGGGCATCTGCGGTGGCGACGGTGCGCTTGGCGATATTCTTGGCGTAATCGCCGCAGCGTTCCAGATGCGAGCTGATGTCCATGACCGCCAGCACCAGCCGCAGGTCACCGGCGGTCGGCGCGCGCAGCGCCAGCACACGGGCCACGTCGGTCTTGATCTTGAGCTCGAGCGCGTCGATCACATGGTCGCCCTTGCGGACGGTCTGGGCCAGCGCCGTGTCACCGGTGGCCAGCGCGCGGGCCGCATTGCGCAGCGCCTCTTCGACAAGCCCGCCCATCCGGACAAGGTCAATCTGTACGCCGTCAAGATCACGGTCGAAGGACGATACGATGTGCCGGTCGTTCATGGTGGCTCTCCTTACCCGATCCGGCCGCTGATGTAGCTTTCGGTGCGGCTGTCCTTCGGGTTGGTGAAAATCTGGTCGGTGACGTCAAACTCGACCAGCTCTCCGAGGTGGAAGAAGGCTGTCTTCTGACTCACGCGGGCGGCCTGCTGCATCGAGTGGGTGACGATCACCACGGCGTAATCGCGGCGCAACTCGTCGATCAATTCTTCGACCTGTGCGGTAGCGATGGGGTCGAGGGCCGAGCAGGGCTCGTCCATCAGCAGGACCTCGGGGCTCGTGGCGACCGCGCGGGCGATGCAAAGGCGCTGCTGCTGGCCGCCCGACAGACCCGTGCCGGGCTGGTCGAGACGGTCCTTCGCCTCGGTCCAGAGTGCGGCGCGGCGCAGGGAGGTTTCGACGATCTCGTCCAACTCGCTCTTGGTGCGGGCCAGCCCGTGGATCTTGGGGCCGTAAGCCACGTTCTCGTAGATAGACTTGGGAAAGGGGTTGGGCTTTTGGAACACCATGCCGACCTTGGCGCGCAGCTGCACCGGGTCGATGCGCTTGTCATAGATGTTCTCGCCGTCGAGATGCATCTCGCCCTCGACGCGGCAGATGTCGATGGTGTCGTTCATCCGGTTCAGACAGCGCAGGAAGGTCGATTTTCCACAGCCCGAGGGGCCGATGAAGGCCGTCACGGTCTTGTCCTCGATATCGACGCTCACTTTCTTGATGGCGTGGTTGTCGCCGTAAAAGACGTCCACGTCGCGGGCCTGCATCTTGATCGTGCCCTGATCCAGATCGGCCCCCGTGAAATACATGTCGTTCATGTTGGCATCCTTCATGGGGCTCACCATCTCCGCTCGAACTTGCGGCGCAGGAGAATGGCAAGAATGTTGAGTGCGAAGAGCAGCAGCAGCATCACGACGATCGCGGACTGGGCCAGACCCTCGCGCACGGGGGCGTCTTGGTTCTGGGCGAACAGGTAAACGACGGTCGGCATCGACTGCGCCTGTTCCAGAAGCCCCCCCGAGAGAGGCGAGGACAAAAGCCCCGCACCGGTCGAGACCGACAGGCCGATCAGCAGCAGCGGTGCGGTTTCACCGAGGGCCTGCGCAATGCCGATGATCGTTCCGGTCAGGATGCCGGGGGCGGCCAGCGGCAGCTTGTGATGCAGCACCATCTGGACCTTGGAGGCCCCGACGCCAAGTGCTGCATCCGCGATCGATGGCGGCACCGCCTTGAGTGCTGCGCGTGTCGCGATCACGATCGTGGGCAGCGTCATCAGTGACAGCACGATACCGCCCAGAAGGGCCGTGCCCCGGATCGAGTTGCCAAAACCTAGATCCATTAACGTGAACAGGATTGCAGCACCGAGGATGCCGAACACGATGGAGGGCACGGCAGCGAGGTTGGCGATGTTGATCTCGATGAAGTTGGTGAATCTGTTTTTGGGTGCGAATTCCTCGAGGTAAATGGAAGCCGCCACCCCGAAGACCAGCGAGAAGACCAGCACGACCAGCATCATGTAAGCTGAGCCCATAAGAGCAGGTCCGATCCCGGCGATCTCTCCGCTTTGAGAATAGGAGTTCGTGAAGAAGTGCCAGCGGAAGGAGAACTCGATCAGATCCGCCTCCTGCATCGCATCGACGATGGCAAGCTGGCCGATGTCGTAACCCGGCGGCATCTCGGAAACACTCTCGCCGCTGAGTGCGCCGGACAAATAGCGGGTGACCGAGATGTCGATGGGCACGCCGACGTTGTCGGTGGTTCCGACGAGGTCGGGATCTGCAACCAGCTGGTCGCGCACGTCGCGGCGGTTCGTGGCGTAGATCAGTGCCGAAAGGGAGGCATCGTCGAACTGCGCCGGTTGCCGCAGCGATCCTGCCGCATCGAAGAGGGCCTGCTGGTAGCCGGTCGCGGTCAGTGCCCGGGCGGCCTTTTCACCCTCCGCGGGGTCAATGGCGGCGACGGTCTCGGCGGCCTCGGTAAAGCCTGCCTCGGTCAGCGCCTGCACCGCAGCGTCGAGAGTCTCGACCGCGGCGGCCGGATCGTCGCCCTCAAGGGCCGTGGCCGCGGCGCGCAGGCTGTTGCCCGTCTGACCCAGAACCTGTGCCGCATCAGCAGGGGCGCCGGCGGTGGCGATCACGGCCTCGGCGCCGTCAAGATCCGCGGCGGACAACTGGCTGACCGCTTCCGCGATCCAGCGGTTCTCGACCGTCGCGTCGATTTCGATGCCTGCACCTTCGATCGTGCGCCGCAGGGAGTTGGTGAAGATGCCACGCTCGAAACCGGTGCGCAGGTTGATGTCTCCGATCTCCTCGGGCGTGACCTCGCCGCCGTCGGGATTCAGGATCTCGGGGTCGTAATAGAGTTCGATCTGCGCCTGATACTGGAAGAGCGCCGGAACCCCGCGCGAAAAGATCGACCACAACAGGACTGCGAGGAAGAACAGCACCAGCGTAATGGCCGCAAGTCCGAGCCAGCGCAGGGTGGCGCCCACCCGGTGACGGCGGCGCACGTTGGCCGTTTGCGTCAGAAGCGATGACTTGGGCGCGGGCACCGCGCCGGGAAGACCTGAATCGGACATCAATCGTATTGCTCCCGGTATTTGGCGACCATGCGCTGCGCAAAGAGATTAAGGCCCAGAGTGATGAAGAACAGCGTGAAGGCGAGCGCGAAGACCGCCAGCACGTCGATCGAGTCAAAGCCCGAGCCTTCGCCGGTCAGCACCGCAACGATCCGCGTGGTGACGGTGACCACGGCGCCGAAGGGGTTCGGTTCGATTCCCTGCACGTTCGACAGGGCTCCGGCGGCCAGCACCACGATCATCGTCTCGCCGATGGCGCGCGAGGCGGCCAGCACGATGGCGCCGACGATGCCGGGCAGGGCCGCAGGCAGGATCACCCGCGTCACGGTTTCGGCCTGTGTTGCCCCAAGGCCAAGCGAGCCGTCCCGCATCGCCTGTGGCACCGCGTTGATGACGTCGTCGCTGAGCGACGAGACGAAAGGCACCAGCATCATGCCCATGACGGTGCCCGCGGTCACGACGGACACCGTGTTGGGCATGATGGACGACCCGACCACGGCCTGCAGGAAGGGGCCGATCGTGATGAGGGCGAAGATACCGTAGACGATGGTCGGCACCCCGGCGAGGATCTCGAGCGCGGGCTTGGCCCAGCCCCGGAAGGTCTTGGAGGCGAATTCGGACAGGTAGACCGCCGACAGAAGCCCCAGCGGCACCGAGACCAGAAGGGCCACGAAGGCGATATAAAGCGTGCCCCAGATCAGCGGTAGAAAGCCAAGGGCGGATTCGTAATCGCCGTCGCGCCCTTCGGGCAGGCCCACGACATCACCCGAGGGGGCCCATTCGAGGCCGAAGAGGAAATCGAAGAAGCCGTATTCTCTGAAGAAGGTGATCGAAGGCACCGTGATCGAGGCGAGGATCGCGACGGTGGTCAGGATCGCCATGGTCGAGGCGAAGGCGAGAAACCCCAGGATCCAGCGTTCGACCGAGACCCGTGCGCGAAAGTTGGCGTTGACGGCCCGCAAAGACACAAAGAACCCGCCCAGCGTCAAAAGTAGGGCCACGATCGGGCCGATCGTGGCTATCCGCGCGTCGAAGCGACGCAGGTCCTGCGCGATGTCGAACATGCCGGGCGTCACGACGCTAGGGGCGACCTGCCCCTCACCCCGCAGCTGGTCCCGAAAAGTGTCGAGATCTTCGCGTGCATCCACGATATCGCGGTTGGTGGCGTTACCGGCGGCGAGGTAGTTGTCGATGGCATTGGCCAAGTTCTTGACGTTGGGCACGAACTGCGTGCGCAGCACGCCTTCACGCACTTCGGCCTCGACCTCGGTCAGAGCCTCGCGCTGTGCCGCGGGCAGGGTCACGTCCTCGAGGCCTTCTGGGATCGCCCTGTCGATATAGATATTGGAAAAGATCCCCGAGCTGAACGCCCAGAGCATTATGAACACAAGGGCAGGCACCGTTGTCGCCAGCACCACGTGCCAGCCGTGCTGGTGAGGGCGCGAATGGATGGGGCGCGCGGTGGCGGCGTCCGCTGAGCGCGCACGGCTGCGCCCGAGGAAGTAGCCAAGTCCGGCCAGGGCTGCCACGAGCAGCAGAATAATCGGAAATGTCAGGAAAGGGCCCATGTCGAACCTTCGTCAGTCAGGGTGGACAGTCAGGCCGTCCGGCTTCATGCGAGTGGCCCCGCCTTGGGGGCCGCTCAGTTTTTGCTCAGGTGCGCGGGTCAGCGCATTTCTGCGACCATCTCTTGTGTCGCGGCGAGTTCCGGATCGGGCACGAGGCCGTATTCGGACAGAGGGCCACCAGGGCCTGCGATCTCGTCGGAGATGAAGAACTCGACATATTCGCTGAGACCCGGAATGACGCCGATGTGCTCTTGCTTGACGTAGAACTGGAGCGGACGCGACACGGGGTATTCACCGACCGAGATGGTTTCGGTCGAGGGCGTGACGCCCGACATCGTGGCAACCTGCAGGCGGTCGGTGTTGTTCTCGTAGAACGACAGGCCGAAGACGCCCATGCCGGTCGGCGTGGAGTCGAGGTTGGCGAGGGTCTGGGTGTAGTCGCCTTCGATGTCGACCGAACGACCGTCGGTGCGGACAGTCATGCAGGCGTCTTCAGCGGTGTCTTCGTCGACGCCTGCTTCGAGCATCGCGTCAAAGAAGCCGCCCTGCTCGCAACCGGCGAGAAGCACGTTCTCGTCGAAGACTTCGCGGGTGCCGTGGTTGGTGCCGGGGATGAAGGCGTTGATTTCCTGACCGGGAAGATCGCCGTCGACGCCCATGGACTGGGCCACTTCGGCCACTTCCGACCAGTTGGTCAGCTCGTTCTCGACCAGTTCGCCGTCGATGAAATGCTCGGCGGCCAGGGCGATGTGCCAGTGCACCGGCTCGAACGCGAAAGAGGGGCCGTTGATGTCGGAGGCGAAGACGATACCGTCATAGCCGAAGCGGACTTCGATCGGCGTCACGCCGACTTCCATGCAGGCTTCGCGCTCGGTGTCGCTCATCAGCGAGGAGGAGTTGGCGATGTCGATCGTGCCGACGCCGACACCTTCACACAGACGCGCGCGGCCGGTGGAGGAACCGCCACCTTCGATGACCGGGGTCGGGAAATCGGTTTCAGCGCCGAAGGCTTCGGCGACGATGTTGGCGTAGGGCAGAACGGTGGACGAACCGGCAGCCTGCACGTTGTCGCGGGTTTGAGCTGCGGCAGGAATCGCCGTCATTGCCAGAACCGCAGCTGCAGCCGTGGAAAGCTTGAGGTGGGACATAACTTCTCCTGATATTTTGTTCGGGACGGCAGCCGTCCTTGGCGCACTCGTATGTGTCTTGGGTGACAGTTATGCGAAATCCACGTAACAGTAATATGACAATGCTGCCTCAGAACAGGGGGCCAAACCGGTCAGGCGGCGAACCTGTCGCGGGTGCGGTTGGCGAACCACACAAGGCTCAGCATCACCGGCACCTCGACCAGAACGCCGACGACCGTCACCAGTGCGGCCCCTGAATTCAGACCGAACAGCCCGATGGCCACGGCGACGGCCAGTTCAAAGAAGTTCGACGTGCCGATCAGCGCGCAGGGCGCGGCCACGTTATGGGGCACTTTCCACCGCCAGGCCCAGACATAGGCGATGGCGAACATCCCGTAGGACTGGATCACGATCGGCGTGGCCAGCAGCACGATCAGGAACGGGTTGGCCAGAATAACGTTCCCCTGAAACCCGAAAAGCAGCACCACCGTCAGCAAAAGACCCATCACCGAGGCGGGCTTGATTCGCGCCGTGAAGGCCGCCACTGCCGCCTCGCCCCCGCGGGCGATCAGCCGCGCACGGGTCAGCACCCCCGCCGCCAGCGGCAGCACGACGTAAAGCACGACCGACAGCACCAGAGTCTCCCACGGGACGGCCAGATCGGTGACACCCAGCAGCAGGGCCACGATGGGCGCGAAGGCGAAGACCATGATCACGTCGTTCAGCGACACCTGCACCAGCGTGTAGTTCGGATCACCCTTGGTCAGCTGCGACCAGACAAAGACCATCGCCGTGCAGGGTGCCGCCCCCAGCAGGATCAGCCCCGCGATATACTGGCCCGCATCGGCCGGATCGATCAGCCCCGCGAAGACGTAGTTGAAGAACAGCACGCCAAGGGCCGCCATGGTGAAGGGCTTGATCAGCCAGTTCACGACCAGCGTGATCACCAGCCCCTTGGGCCGCTGGCCGACACCTTTCAGCGCGCCCAGATCCACCGCGACCATCATCGGATAGACCATCGCCCAGATCAGCACCGCCACGACAAGATTGACCGATGCGTATTCGAGACTGGCTAGAAAGTTGAAAAGACCCGGCAGCAAGGCCGCCAGCCCGATGCCCGCGACGATGCACAGGAAGACCCAAAGCGAAAGGTAGCGTTCAAAAGGCGGCATGGGTAATCCTTGGGTGGGGCGGGCTACGTGGAGGGCGTAGCTGCGGTCATGGATCAGTGTGACCGTGAGGGTCAAGGCTGTCCCGCGCAGCCTGCGAATAACGGACATATGGCATATCGCTTCGACAAGGGTGTCCGTGTGACTTGTGCAAAGCTGGAGGAGACAAGCAAGGCGGCGTTGCCGCATGTCTGCCGTCTGAAGGGAAGTCCCGCATGTTTCGGATGCCGCCTGCCTGCAGATCCGAAAGCGGTGCAAGCCAGCGCTACCGATAGGCATGATTTGCGTCTACCTGATGTGCAGCCCATTTGGCAGATTGATCGTCCTTTCACCCAAAGGCCGTCCGTCTTCCATCCAAAGGACTTTCTTTGTCGAAAGCAGGGTATGCAAACGGTAAACCGTCTTGCGCCCTGCTGCAGCCTGCGGCGCCCCTGAGGGGGCTTCTTGGCGTGCAGTTAAGGGACATCTCGGTGCCGGAGGACGTCTTGATGTCGAGGGAGTATCCACGCGAGCGGGGGAGTTAAACTGCATTTTCGTGAACTTCCTTTTTCGATTTTCTTGGATCGCCCGTAGCTTCGAATCACATGCATAAAAGGAGACATGTGATGACGAATACGGACAAACCTCGGAAGACGAAAAAAATGATCGACCGCGCGACAATCGAGGCGGGGATCAAGATGCTGATGGCGACGCCGCCGAAAGTCGAGACCGAGTTCACCCAGAAAGACACCGTGGAGATGGCGGCGACTGCGGCTGCACATCTGTTCGCTCAAGGCTACGACAAAGCCGATGTGAGGGAAAAGTTGATCGAAACCTTCGGACTCGATCTTAGCCCGGCTACGGTCGGCAGCTATCTCAAGGGTGCATCGGTAAAGACGTCGGTGAAGAGCGGGCGCAAGGGTAAGGGCAAAGGCAAACCGGTCACGACTCAGGTCGCGGTCGCGCCGGCTGAAGATGCAGAGCAGACAGCAGAGGACATACTGGACGCATCGGATCATACACTGACGGCGGATACCAGGGACACACAGCCGGAAATCGCAGAGGCATCGACGGCGGATGAGACGCCGGCGACAAGTGTGGCTTCTGACGCAGCTGCTGACGATCTGGATCGCACGCTGGATGAGATGATGAAGGCCGACGATGACGCACCCGTGGCTGACTTGAACGGAGACCCTGCAGACGCCGGTACAGACGATGCACGCACCGCCGCACCCGTCACATCCGATGCGGAGGGTTCATGATGTCGGACACAGATGAGAACGCCGAAGAACCCATCCGCAAACCCAAATCCGAACGGCGGAAGACAAAATGCGTCTTCTCTTTCCGCGCGACGCCGGAACTCGCCAAGAGGCTGAAAAAGGCGGCCGCGAACACGGATCGCAAGATGTCCAGCTGGCTGCGGGCACTCGCACTCGAGGCCTTGGGGCAGCCGGAGATGAGCCGTCCGGTGCTGACAAAGCTCTACGTCGAACTGGGCAAGATCGGTGTGAACCTTAACCAGATCACGAAGCACGCGAATACGAACGGGCAGATCGAACTGGAAGCGGAGTTGCGGGCCACCATGGCCGAGATGGTAACGCTGCGCAAACAGATCGCCGACGCGCTGAAATGATCCCCAAGGCCATCCCATCCAAGGCGAGCGGCGCGCGAACGCGCACAAGACTTGCAGACTTCGTGCGGATGAACGCCTACGTCTGCCGCAAAGCCTGTGCGGTCGCCGCCCTGAACATGATGTGCGACTGGCCGGATGCGGCCGAGGAGATGTGGCTGGTCGCAAAGAACAACACGCGGTGCCGGACCAAGACCTATCACCTGATGCTGTCTTGGCCGGAAACGGAATGCCCGACGGACGAGCAGGCGATCGCGGCGATGAAGGTGGCGCTGGCGGAGCTGGGCCTGAAAGATCACCAGGCGGTGATTGCCGTGCACCGGGACGGGGCCAATGTTCACGTGCACGCCGTGGTCAACAGGATTCACCCGACGACATTCAATACGATGTCCACCTCGAACGACTTTGCCAAGCTGGAGAAGGCCTGCCGCAAGATCGAGCTTGCACAGGGCTGGTCGGCGGACCGGGGGCGGTTCGACGTTGAGGTCACACATTCTGCGGACGGCCCCGAGGTCAAGCTGGTGCACAAACCGCAAGAGCATCTGGATGAGAAGCTGGCACAGCGTGAAGCCGGACGCGGACCCACGCCACGCGATATCCATACCGAGCGCCGGACCGGACTGGCACCGTTGACGGAAACCCTCTCTGACGCGTGGAAGATGCGGGTCCGGACGGCGATGGACGGGGCTGCGGACTGGGCCGCAGTGCATGCCGCTCTCGGCGCGCTTGGCTTGAGCTACGCCCCCTTCGGATCCGGGGCCCGGATCACGCTGCGGGGATCGGACAGCGTGCTGTCGCCCTCGACACTGGGCAAGCGATACGCGCTGGCCGGGATGCAGAAGCGGCTCGGTCCGTGGATCGCACCGGGAGACAAGGCTCTGTTGCCCGCGCCGCAGATGCCCAAACGCAGTGGAGGGTGCCTGAGGCAATCACCCGCATCGGATGCACCGCTCTCGCGCGCACAGACGTTCAAGCAAACCTTGCTGGCGCGGACCTACGCAGGGCTCACGCTGGATGACGCGGTCGTGCAGCAGATCAAGCGGGTCGATCTGGACAAGGTGCCGCCTTACGTGACCCTGATGGGCGGTGGCGTGGTGGTGGACGAAGGTGACGCGATCACCACGTCACGGGACGGCGACGCTACGATCCGCGCGCGGCTGGCGGTGGCGATGGCCGTCGCGAAGGGCTGGAGTGACTGCACGGTGGATGGCTCGCGCGCGTTCAAGCGCGCCGTGGCCCGGGCGGCGGCGGATGCCGGGCTGACCATGTCGAACATCCCGGACGATATCGCCGCCGAGATCGCGGCGGAACAGACGACGGAGCCAAAGGCGGATCCGGTGACCGCCCCGCGCGCTCCTGCCGGACCGCGCATGGCGCATGCGGAGGCGGATGCCGCGCGGACAGACGCGGCGGCGGCCCGCGCCGCCGAGACCGCCGCCCGCGCGGCACTGGCCGCACAGCAGCAGGCGGATCGGGACGCCTTGGCGGCGCTCGTCGGTCGAAGACGGGATCCGCTCAGCCAGGCCATGCGGCAGGGTCTCGGGATGCAGCACGCCGACCAGCGGCGGGAGCGGCAGGCGAAGAGCCCGCGCAGACCGCCGGTGCCCGCCGTGCCGCTGTCGGCGCAGGACCGCCGCAGGCGGGCGGCGGGACGGGCCATGACGGTCCCGTTGGGTGATTTGCAGAGGGCGCTGGATCACACGACCTGTCGGCAGCTGTGGATGGCTGCGGATGTGCAGGTCGAACACGTTCTGGGCCATAAAGCATCGGTTTCCGACAATGAGGCATCGGGCGATCCTCACCGCGATGTGCGGGTGATCGAGGGCGGGCTCCACCTCGTGGCGCAGCGTGATCCGCGCGACAATATCGTGGGCTTCGAATACGCCCGTATGCAGGACGACGGGACAGTCGTGTCGGCCCTGGCTGAGGGCGGACGTGCTGGACTCTACCGCTGTGGCGATATCGTGACCGCAACCCGCGTGGTGATCACGCCCTGGGCGATGGATGCCATCACGCTGGAGACGCGCGAGGCCCGTGCCGATACGCTCTATGTCGCGGTCGGCGGTGAGATCGGGTCACGGGTGCGCAACACGCTTCGTATCCTGTTGCAGGACAGGGACATCGTCGTGGCCTGCGAAGATACGGACACCGGTGATGCCTTCGCGGCGCAGGTGGCGGGATTCCACATGGGTGACACCCCGATCGAACGGCATGATCTCAATGAGAGCGGGTCGGTGCTTCTTTCCGACGCCGGGGCAGACCCCCCGGACACGGACAATGTGCCTGTGCCCGAGGGGGATTGGGACACGCCGGGCATGTAAAACTCACATCCCCGGCGGACAATATCCTCGGCGCGTCGGACGTCTTGCGGATAGGTGGCGCGCGACCGTCAGTCTGTGCTCGTCTCCGTCTCCGATCCCCACAGGTTGCTGGTCGTCGCGCAGATCTCTTCCATCTGCTCCATGCTCACCTCCACGGGGGTGATATCGGTGCCTGCGTCGTCGGCCATGCTGTCGCTTGCGTCGGCTTGTGATCCTTCGGCGGAACGGTCCGTTTCGGTTCCGGCGATGTCCGTCCTGTCCTCGGTTCTGCGCTCTGACTGGCCGACAAAAAGCTCGCAGTCGCGGCGGTTCATCAGCCTGTCCTCTTCGGACATATCGTCCCAGAGGGCGGCAATGTCGGCGGGCGGACGGACCGTGCCGTCTTCCGCAAGCATCGCGGCACCAAGCGTCGTGGTCCAGTCGCGACCGAAGCTCTCTGTCATCATGCCGGGTTCAGGGGCGTCCACCTCGGCATCGGTGGTTTGCGCCAGTGCGCCCGTCGCCGTCAGCGGCAAAGCGAGGGCCAGTGTCAGAAGAGTGCGTTTCATGTCCGTCTCCAGTTTGCGAATTGCGTGAGTGGTGGCCGGCGGGCCGTTTCCGGGCAAAATGTATGGGGGCATAACCCGCTGAAACGCGACTTCGTTCCCGCACCGTCTCTGCGCGGTGTGGTGGCTGGCGGGATTTGGCCGGACAGCAGAGCGGCCCTGTCTTGGGTGATGATCTGTGACGGGTAGCCACCTGGACCACCCGTCAGACACCTTACATCCCCGGCCAGATACCATCACCCGCATCCGGCCCGTCGGGCGCCGGACGGGGCTGATCCACGCAGTAGACCAGCAGGTCCCGCAGGGTGTCGGTGTCGACCACGCCGTCGACGACGAGGTGTCCGGTGATCGCCTCGACGCCAGCACGGTTGGCGCGGATCAGATCGCATGCGCGGGCGTAGGTGCCGTCCAGACGCGTTGCCACGCGGTCGCGCAGGCCGGGATGGCGCGCGAAGAGCGTGGCGGGATCACCGTCGGATCCGCACCAGACGAGACTGCCGAGGCCGTAGCTCAGGGTCTCGCGGATCGCGAGCTGCGTGGCCTGTGCCAGATCCGAGCTGGCGTCGCCGCCACCGAGTCCCGATGTCGTGCCACACAGATCCTCTTCTGCGGCGCGACCTGCCAGCAAGGTCACAAGTTCGCGCCCGATGTCGGCGCGGGTGCGGGCGTCCGTGCGCCGGGTCAGATCGACGCTGGCCGCAGCACCCGCCAGCCGCAGGGCGTCGGGCCGGGCGCTGCCGGTTACATGGGCGGCCACGGCCCGCCCGGCGGCACAGGTGGCGGCACGCCGCCGCAGCGCCTTGGACAGGGGCAGGTGCGTGCGGGCGAGCACGGTGAACAAATCATCCTCGATCATGGCGCGCTTTGCGGCCCGCGCCATCTGCCGGGCCTGCTGCACAAGTGCCCCGGCCTCGGCCATGGACAGGCCCGCCGCCGCCCGCGCGATCCGAGTGAGGTCGAGACCGGCCAGATCACCGCCGAGGTGGAAGCGCAGCACGTCGGGCAGATCCTGTGCTGTCGGATGGCCGATGGCGATACGGGTGCCCAGGCGGCCGGGGCGCACCAGCGCGTCATCGAGCTTGCCCGCGTGGTTCGTGGCGCCGATCACAAGCACACCTTCCCGTGCAACGGCCCCGTCCAGATGCGCGAGCAGCGCATTGGTGGTGTTGATGAAGTAGCTCGAGTTGTGATCGCGGGTCTCGTCCCGCGACTGGAAGCTGTCGATCTCGTCGATCAGGACGACCGCCACGCCGCCCTGTGGGCCTGCGACCGCGGCGCGGGCCTCGGCGAAAGTAGCGGCCATCGCCTTCATCACATCGCGGCCCCCGGCGCTGGCTTCCTGCCAGCTGCTGAAAGAGGTGGCGATCAGCGGCACGCCCAGGCTGCGCGCGAGGGCCGTGGCCACGGTGGTCTTGCCGGTGCCGGGCGGGCCGGAGAGGATCACGCCGTTGGTCACATCCGCCCAGGGCAGGTTGCCCGCGCGGTAGGCGGCAAGGCCGTCCACGATCTGTGCCAGCTGCTGCCCTGCGTCCCCCAGCCCGGGCAGGTCCGCGAGGGTCGGACCATCGCCCGGCTCCACCGCCAACTCCGCCAGCTTGCGGGCAACCCGCAAAGGCCCTTCGGCCCGCAGGGCCAGATCGATGAGGTCCTGCGTCAGCTGCACGAGGGCGGCGTCGTCGGGCAGGGCGTCCCGCACCGCCACCTCGGCCAGACGCCCCGTGGCGCTGTGGGTCCGGCGCAGGGTCCAGAGCAGGGTGTCGGCGCAATGCGATGCCAGGGTGACATCGGGCAGATGCGCCAGCGCACCGGGCAGGCTGGCGGGCGGCACGGTGCTGACGAGCAGCAAGGGTGCGGGATCCGAGATCCGGTCCTGCGCGCGGGCCCGGTTGCTGGCGGTGGCAAGACAGCCAGCGTCGAAGACCACCACCTGGCGCGTGGGCGGCGTCTGCGATGCATCGCCGCTGAACCGCAGGGCGCTCTTCAGCACCCGGGCCGTCCTGTGGGCCTCAGCGTCCGAGGCGCAGAGCAGCACGGTGGCTGCGCCATCGCACAAGGCGGCGTTCACGGCCTCCTGCGCGCCATAGGTCTTGGCCAGCCGCGCGAGAACGGCCACGTCGCCGGCATCGACAGCAAGGGGCGGACGGTAGCTCATAGTGCCGCTGTCCATCGCCCAGGGGTCGTCACCGTGCTCCAGCGCCTGTGTGATATCCTCTGCCGTGATGATGGCGGCGGCGGGCACGCCGCTGGGCTGGGCCGCATCGTCCTCAAGTCCCGCCTCCGCGATGAGATCCGAGATGTCGTCCGGCACATCGTCGTCGGGGATGTCCCAGTCCGCGAGGTCCCGATTGCGCAGCCGCTCCACGTGCGTGGCACCATCGGCGGCGGCCTGGCGCATGGCGGCGAGATGGACGCCGATCCCGCTGCGCTTCGTCGGGCTGCCGCCGGGATAAGCCCGGGCGAAGGCCGTATCGGCGAGAGTCGTCCAGTCAGGACGGGCGGTGGTCTGGGTGCTGGGTGTGATCATGGTGTCATCCGATCATGGAAAAAGGGAAAGAAGGTTGGGCCGGTGGCCCGGGATGGGCCACCGATGAGAGGTGAAAGAGAGAGCGGGCGGCGTCTGGACGCGCCCGTGACGGCGCTGATTGGACCGACTGAGCCTACGCGACAGGCTCCGGGAGGATCGCCGGTGCAGGCGCTGTTCCGCCCTCATCACCGAGGCCAGGAAAGAGTCGCGCCAGAACCGGCTGCCAGAGCAGGGCAGGATTGCTGCCGGGCGGGTCGTCCGCCAAGGCGGTCAGGGCCGCCTGCAGCTTCTGCGCTGTGCTGTCCCGCTGCAGAAGGGCTTCGGCGGTCTCCGAAAGGCTGCGGGCCTGCGCAAAAAGCGGCGCCCAGACCCGGTAACGGGAGGTTTCGAGAAAAACATTGAGGATGGCGGTTGCGTCGGTGTCCTGGAACCCCGAGGCGTCGCACTTGCGCCCGGTCAGCAGCGTGCCCAGTGCCGCGATCACCTTGGGCAATCCGTCAGCCTCGGCGTGAGATGCCGTCAGGGGCAGGCCGGTCGCGCGGCAGAGGCTGTCGATCCGAGCGTTCAAGACCGCGCGGTCGCCCGCCTTGAGGGCAGCAAAGACGCGGGCCGTCATCGGATCAACCCCCACAAGGGGCCGGGTGATCGCACCTGTCGGGGCCACCAGCGCGAGAGCCTCCACCAGATCCATTGCCTTCGCGGTGTAGCCAAGACCGCGCTTTGTCTCGCGCAGGGTCACCAGCCGCACGCGGGCGGACTGGCCCGGTGCCCCGATCGCAAGGCTTGCACCGTCCAGCGCCAGGATGGATCCGCCCTGACGCCAGACGATGTCCTGGAACCCTTGGCGCGGCAGAATTTCCCGCAGGGCATCCCCGTCCACGATCCAGACCAGAGGGGTCTCGGCCAGCCCATAGAACCGCTCGCGCTCCCGCAGGGTAGTGGCCTGCGGGCGCGTGAGCTGGACCTCGAAAGCGTAGCGGATGCCGCCCAGACGCGCCTGCACATCCGGCCTGCGCCGCCGGTCGCCCGCGACCACGGCCCGCTCCACTGCCACGTCCCCAAAGGCGGGGTCCTCCGCCAGCATGCCGGCAAGGCCAAGCTTGAGGGCCCGGTGCCGCGCACCTTCCTGACGTCCGTCGAAACGGGCGGCATCGACGGCGTCGGGATTCTGGCCCACGGCGAGAGCCGCAGGGCAGGTGAGACTGTCCTCACTGGCGTGATGCTTGAAGAAAGCGCGGGTGCCGCCCGTCCGCTGCGAGGCCCTCATACCGTAGGCCGAGAGGTAGAGCGCACCGCCGCAATCGGGGCAGGTGAAGGCCTCATCGCCGCGCAAACGGGACAGGCCGACAGTATCGCGCAGCCCCGCGACCCCCTCGGCGGACAAAGCGTCAAGCACATCGGAGGACTCGCGCAGGGCCGCCCTCGCGCCGCGATGATCAATGACGGCATCGAGGCTGCGCCGGATCGGCGGAAGCGGAGCCCCGTCCCGCGTGATGGTGATGTGATCGGTGGTGTGGGTGTTGATGGTCATGGGAACATACCTGTCGATTTGGGACAGCACCGGATGCCGCCAGGCGGCGGTCCGAATGCGGTCTAAAGGGAGGGGTGACGTCCGGAGCATCCGGACGCCCGGGAGATCGGTCTGAGCCGCGGATGCGGTCAGAGGGTGATGATCTCGTGTATCGACAGGGAGGGGTCTGCTTTCGCCGCCTCGGCGTCGGCCATGGCATCCGTGACGATCACGCTCAGCAGCCGGGCCGCCTTGTCCAGCAATGCTGCGGTGATGCGCTTCACCCGGTGCGGGCTGCGGGCGAGGGGCCGCGCCATCCGCACCAGTGCGACGGGATGGGCGGCAAGAGACTGCGGCGCTGCACCCTGATCCACCAGCACCGCCAGGATGCGCTCGGCGGCCAATGCCAGTTCAAGCGGCGTGTCGTCAGAGGTGACGATCCGTTCGACCACGGTCTCGCACAGGGCGCGCTTGTGGGCCGCATCGGTCTCGCAATGCGCAATGGCAGGATCGCCGTGGCCGCCATCGACAAGTGCGTCAGCCTCGATGGACGCGGCCAACAGGGCCACCGCATCCGCGAAATCGCGCAACGGCGTGAGGGAAGACGGTGCGTTGGGGGTTTTGGATACGCCGAAAGGCGTGGTAGTGAACTTGGTAGTCATCTTGATCTCCTTAGGATCAGGGCGATGAGAGCTGAGGCGAGGGGGCCAAATCCCTTGCTTCAGCTCGATTTATGACGATATATATACGTATCGTCAAGAGGATATATAATGACATCGCAAAAAAAGTCCGGTCCCGGCCGTCCTGCCGTTGATACGCAGCCGGTCACCATCCGCCTTCCAACCAGCATGATAAAGAAAATCGACAAGCTCCGGGGGCAGGAAGAGAACCCGCCAACGCGGCAGATTTTCATACGCAGGCATCTGGCTGAGTGGCTGGAGATCGACGACTGAGCCAGCCAGCGACGCGCATCCGAGATGCAGGGCGATTATACATCCCGCACGCGGGTGACGTGATCGCGGGCGACCGACATCGATTTGATGATGGCATGCACGGTCTCGCCCGGCTGCAAGGCCGTTTGCGCGCGAGTATCTCGTCTGCGCCGATGGCGATGTGGACGATGGCCGCCGGCCCCTTGCCTTCGGTCGTCCGGGCGATCTTGCCGGCGATGAGCCGGCTTACCCTGCGGCGCGGTCGAGCACTTCTTCGGCCCACTGATTCAGGCTCTTGCCCGATAGCTCGGCAGCCATCGCGGCCTTGCGGTGGACCTCAGGGCTAACCCGGAACATGACCTGCCCCGAATAGGTCTTCTGCGGTTCCTTGCCGACCTTGGCGCAGGTCTCGATATAGTCTTCGACAGCCTCATGAAAGGCATTGCGCAGCCCTTCCACGGTATCGGCATGAAAGCCCACTCTGTCGCGAATACCGGCAATCCGCCCGGTGAAGATCCCATCGTCGTCGTCATATTCGATCCGGGCGCCATAGCCCTTGTAGCTCATGGTGTTGGTCATGGTTTCAATCCAATCCGTTCCAGAAAATCGCGGGCATCGCGCACCTGATATCGCTTGGCTTCCTTGGCAGTGTGCGGGCGGTGGAACGTCGCGACCTCGCCATCCTTCTCAAACCGCACACGTGATCCACGGCCCTCGATCAGCTTTGCCCCTGCGGTCAGCAACAGGCTTTCGACTGCCGCCCATTCGATGGTTCCAGACACCGGATCAGTGAAGACCACGGAAAGGGTCTTTCGGTGCTTGCTGTTCATTAAGACGATATAGGTTATGCTAGCAAAATATGCAAGCGACTTGCTTGCGCCGTGCGTTGGGCATTCATCCCGTAGTAGCCGTTCAGCTCTGGCAGCTCGCGATCTTCATAGTGATTGCGCTTGAGCTCGCGGTAGACGGTGCTGCGATGCCGACCGATCTCGACTGCGATCCGGCTCACCGGGATTTGCGCATGCAACATATCTTCAATCGCGCGCCGTTCGCGCAGATCCAACTCAGTGTGGGCCATGGTCTGTCCTCCTTGCTTTCCAGCAAGATAGGGGATTTGTCGCAACCCAGAATAGAATGTGCCCGCGCTGTGAACTCACGCCGAAGCGCAATTCCTGTCACGATGGTTTACGTCACGCCATTCCAGATTTCCATCAGCTTGCTCTCGAAGACCTCGGCAGGCGTTCGGTAGCCGAGGCATTTGCGCGGCGTCGCATTGAGGCGATGGCAGATCAACCTCAAATATCGATCTGTCAGCGCCGTCGGTTCGGTCGATCGGGGCAGGAACTTTCTCAGCCTGTTGTTGGTGTTCTCGACCGTTCCCTTTTGCCATGGCGCCTGCGGATCGCAGAACCAGCTTTCCGCGCCGATCCCGGGTGCAAGATACCGCCACGCAGAGAACTCGGTGCCACGATCAAAGGTGATCGATTGGCGCGCCGCGGCGGGCAGGGGTGAAAGACCCCTGATCAGGGCCTCCATGATCGGTTTAGAGCGCCGGTCCTCGTTGCGCATGACGACGGTATAGCGGCTGACCCGTTCCACGAGAGACGTCACATTCACCTTGCTGTGCTCCTTGCGGAACAGCATCAGATCGCATTCCCAGTGCCCGAACTCGGCCCGCTCCGACACACGATCGGGCCTATGCGACAGGCTCTGCGTATCAAATATCTCGGTGCGATTATGCCGCCGATAACCACGTGGCCTGCGACGTTTGCGATGCTCTGGCAAGTGCCGGTAGAACTGCTCTGCACGGCCGTCTTTCGAATAGGCGTAGCGGTAGATTGTCTCGTGGCTCACGCACACCGGATGATGCTCCAGCCGCATCCGCCCGGCGATCTGCTCCGGTGACCAGCCAGCCCTGAGCCGACCCTCGACGGCGGCTTTCAGATCCGGGTGCATGACCAGCTTGCGGTGAACCGCGCGACGACGCTCATACATCTGCTGCGCTGTCACAGCGTAGTAGCCGTTCAGCTCTGGCAGCTCGGTATCAGAGTAGGTATTCCGCCTGATATCCCGGTAGAGCGTCGAAGCATCACGGCCCAGGCGATCGGCCATCTCGGCCACGGACATTTTGGCTGCACGCCAGGTGTCCAGTTTACGGCGTTCTTCCAGACTCAGGTGAGAGTAGTGACGTCCCATTGATAAACTCCATGCAATATCCTGTTTTCATACAGAATTTGCACTTCGTTTGTGAATCCACCCGCGTACACACATTTGGCCGGTAAGGAAGGTTATGTATAATAGGCTGCGGAATATGATCCACAGACCTCAATACCCGACGATCTCGACCCGGCGGTTCATGCTGCGGCCGGCTTCGGTTTGATTGTCGGCCATGGGCTCTGCCTCGCCGCGTCCTTGCGAGGCGATGGTCACATTCTCTAGCAACGGATGCGCCTGCAGATAGGCCTGAACGGAGGCCGCGCGGCGCTGCGACAGATCGAGATTGTAGGCATCGGCGCCGGTGGAATCCGTGTGCCCGACGACCCGGAACCGGTCCAGCCCGGCTTCGGCGATGTCCTGCGCCAGCGCATCCAGCGCGGCTTGCGCCTCGGGCCGCAGGTCGCTGCTGTCCACCGTAAACAGAACCTCGCCCTCCAGCACGAAGCGCAGGGTCGATCCGATGGCGGCCACCGCGTCGATATCGCTGCCCGCAAAGCGCGTGCCGCAATCAATGCCGTCGTCGGTCAGCCGCACGAACCGGAAATTCGTATCGGGCGGCACCTCCCCCGCAATATCCACGGCAGAGCGTCCACCGCTGATATCGCCAAGCTCTGTCCAGGTCGTGCCGTCCTCGGAGATGGCAAGGCCCATGCCTTCCACGTTGGGACCGACTTCAAAGACGTAAAGATCGGGGCCGTCCACATCGATCAGGGCGTTGTCCGTGAACTGTAGAACGACCGACCCGTCGCAGCCCAGCGACAGGAAGCTGCCGTCGTCCACGTCGCCCGAATAGTCCGGCGCGTGGAGTGTAGCCTGCGGATCGCGGGCACTCTCCTCGATCTCGCCCGTTCCTTGGGTGTAGGACACCACGACATCGGCAAAGGACCGTTCGCCTTGCGGCAGTGTCACGGTGCCGCGCGCCCCGTCCTGGTAATCGCGGCTTTCGATGGATTGACCAAGGGCGGGACCGGCAAGGCAGGTCAAGGTAGCGACAAGGATTCGCACCGGCGGCATCACGTGACGAATAGACATGGGACTCACTCTTCCAGACTATAACCTTCCGTATGGTCACCATCTTTTCCGGCACAGGTAAAGCCTGCGCCGCGGTCCGGGATCCTACCCCTTTTCGAAATACGGCGACGAAACCCAGGCCCAGCTTGTGGCGCACATGTCGAAAAGGCTGCGGCGGGCGGTGAAGGATAAAAGCCGCGCGCTCAGGCTCGGATCAGCGTAGCACGACGCCACGTCGCCCGGGCGGCGCGGGCTGAGTTCGAACGGAATGTCCTGGCCGCTGGCCTCGCTATAGGCGCGGATCATCTCGAGGACGGAATAGCCCTGCCCGGTGCCAAGGTTCACCGTGTGCGAGGTGCGGTCGGCCAGCAGCCGCGTGACCGAGGCCACATGCCCCTCAGCCAAATCGCTGACGTGGATATAATCGCGCACGCCGGTGCCGTCGGGCGTGTCGTAGTCACTGCCGAAGACGTTCACCTGTGGCAGCTCGCCCGTCGCGACCTTGGCGATATAGGGCATCAGGTTACTGGGCACCTCATTCGGATTCTCGCCAATCAGCCCGCTTTCATGGGCGCCTGCGGGGTTGAAATAACGCAATGTGCCCAGAACCCAGGGGTCAGGCGAGGCCGCGGCCTGTTCCAGCAATTGTTCCCCCACCAGCTTGGTAAAGCCATAGGGGTTGGTATAGCCGCGCGGTGCGTCCTCGGTGATCGGCAGCGTCTCCGGCGTGCCGTAGACCGTGGCGCTTGATGAAAAGACCAGCGTCCAGACCGCGTGTCGCTTCATCGCCGCCATGACATTGGTCAGCCCACCCACGTTCACCGCCACGTAGTCGACCGGCATATCGACGGATGCGCCCACGGATTTCAGCGCCGCGAAGTGGATGACCGCATCGAAAGAGGTTCCGGCAAAAAGCCTGTCGAGATCGCTCTCCGACCGCACGTCCCCCTCGACCACCCTGACGGGGCGTTGCGTGATCGCCGCCAGCCGGTCGATCACACTGCGACGGGTGTTGCTGAAGTTGTCGAGGATCGTGACGTCGAAGCCCGCATCGACCAGTGCCACGTAGGTGTGTGAGCCGATATACCCGGCGCCGCCGGTCAAAAGGATGTGCTTGGTGGGGGACATGTCAGACGGCTCCAAACTCGGTGATGATGGTGACGATGGTCCTGCGAACGATGTAGGCTTCCATCCCGAAGCCACTGTTGCGGATGTAGGACAGGTCGTATTTCAGCTTGCGCGCGGCACTGATGTCGCTCGCCGTATAGCCCAGTTCGACCTGCGCCAGCCCGCTCAGGCCCGGCCGCACGCTGTGACGCAGGTCATAGTTCTCGATCCGTTCGCTATACTGCTTGGCGAAGGCCGGCTGTTCGGGGCGCGGGCCGATAAAGCTCATCTCGCCCTTAAGGATATTGATGATCTGCGGCAGCTCGTCGATCCGCTTGCCGCGCAGGAACTGCCCGAATGGCGTGATCCGCTGCCCCTCTTCCGTGGCGAACCGCGGAGAGGAGGCATCGCCGGTCATCGTCCGCAACTTGTAGATCGCGAAGGGAACACTGCCCTGCCCGATCCGCAACTGCGTGTAGAACAGCGGGCCAGGATTGTAGCGCAGGTTGGCCAAGGCAACCACGCCCGACACCACCAGCAGAACCGGCAACAAGATAATGGAGAGCCCGATGTCCCACAGGCGCTTGATCCGCCAGAAAAGGGGGCTTGCGCCATCTGCCATGAAATTCAGTTTGCCCAGTCAGTCGCGAGTATAGCGTCCCCAATAATCAGCACATGAAGAGGTCACAACTGTAAAGGCACGGAACGACGAGCACGCAAGGTCTTGCCAGAGTGTTGCAGGGATCAGCGACCGGAGGAGCAAGATTTTCATGACCGACAAGCTCGGGATTGTCATTCCTTCCAGAAGCGCCAAGGCGAACCCCCGCAATTGAACAGTGGCGCTCGCACCACCTGCCCACCCCTCCTATCTTTCCGCAATGAAACCGCCCGTGATGGTCTGCGCGCGCCCCTCGTGGGTCACGCGGCCCAGCACCTCGCCGCCCATGGCGCGGGCGGGGTCGGTCAGGAAGTCGCCTTCCGCCCGCGTCTCCACCAGCAGCTTGCGGCCCGTGCTGTCGGTCAGCGTGCCGGTCGCGGCGAAGGTCAGGGTGGCGTCCGCAAACGGATTGCCCGCCCGGTCAAGCACCCCGTCAGACAGGGTCAGGGTGCCAATGATGGTGGCGCCTTCCGCATCCGTGAGTGCCGTAACCTCGCCGTCGATGCGCAGGCTGCTGGCCGTGAAACGGGCCGTGACTTTCAACCGGCCCAGCAGGCTGTCGGTCAGCGCATCATTCCAGTCCGACAATGTCCCGCCCCAGGTGCCATTGTAGGTCAGGCTGCCCGTGGTCGGCACCAGTGCCAGCGGGGTATAGGAGAGCGGGGTGTAGGCGGTGATCAGGCTATCGCGCAGGGCGATCTCCGGGGGTGGGGGCGTGCTGTCGGGTGGGGCCTGATCCGGAGGTGGGGGCGGGTCCGAGGTGACAGGGCTGCCGCCACCCCCGCCGCCGCAGGCGGAGAGGATGAGGATGAGGATGAGAGGAAGAAGGGGGCGCATGGGGTGGTTATGCGCAAGCAGAGGTTAAGATTGGGTGGGGGTTTGGGGGCGCTTATCTGCAGGTATAGTGTCTGGTGTGAGGGGTGATGGCGCTTCCTCACTGCCGAGTGCGCTGTCACTTTGCCTCGCAAAGTGACAGCGCACGCCGCGAAAAAGACGGTGCTTTTTCGCGGGGATTACTCGCGGGCGTATACGTCCTCGTAGCGGATGATGTCGTCCTCGCCCAAGTAGCTGCCGGTCTGCACCTCGATCAGGACCATGGGCAGCTTGCCGGGGTTCTCCATCCGGTGGACAGCGCCCAGCGGGATGTAGACCGACTGGTTCTCGGTCACCAATGTCACACTCTCGTCTACCGTCACCTTCGCTGTGCCCTGCACAACGATCCAGTGTTCGGACCGGTGGTGATGCGATTGCAACGACAGGGCGGCACCCGGATGCACGACGATGCGCTTCACCTGAAACCGCTCGCCCACGACAAGGCTTTCGAACCAGCCCCAGGGACGGTGATCCTTGGGAAAGCTTTCGGCCTGCGGGGCGCGTTTCTCTTTCAGCGCCGCGACGGCCTGCTTGACCTCCTGCGTGCGGCCCTTGTGGCTGATCAGCACGGCGTCGGGCATGGCGACGGCGACGATGTCATCCAGCCCGATGCCGACGATCGCCTGTCCCTCGACCTCGGAGCGCAGCAACGTATCGCGGCAGTCGATCGCCGTGGCGGGCCCCGAAAGCGAGACGCCGTCTTTCTGCGTCTCGCGCCAGACGGCGGCCCAGTCACCCAGATCCGACCAGCGGCCCGCAAAGGGCACGACGCTGAGGTTGTCAGCCTTTTCCATGACCGCGTAGTCGATCGAGATCGCCTCGGCCCCCTCCCATGCGGCGGGGTCGAGACGGGTGAAGGACAGGTCCCTCTTGGCGGCATCGAGTGCGGCCTGCACCGCCGCGATCATCGCGGGCTGGTGCGCCTCATAGGCTGCCACGATGCTCGACACGCTGAACAGGAAAATGCCCGCGTTCCAGAGATACCGTCCCTCGGCCAGCATGGCAGCGGCGGTCTCGGCGTCGGGCTTTTCAACGAAGGCTTTCAGCGCCACTGGGGCAGGATCAGACCCTAAATCGGGCTTCTCGGCCAGTTCCAGATAGCCATAGCCCGTCTCGGGCCGGTCGGGACCAATCCCGAAGGTAACAAGTTGCCCCGCTTGCGCAGCCGGCATCGCTGCCGTGACACAGGCGGTGAAAGCATCGCGGTCGGGGATCACGTGGTCGGACGGGGCCACCAGCATCAGCGCGTCAGGATCACTCGCCTGCAGATGCAGCGCGGGGGCCAGCACCGCCGGTGCGGTATCGCGCCCGGCAGGTTCGATCAGCACGGCGGCGGGATCGATGCCCGCATCCGCCAGTTGTTCGGTCACGATGAAGCGGAAGGCATCGGCGGTCACGACGACAGGTGCAGTATAGCCCTGCCCCGCCAGCCGCTTGGCACTGGCCTGAAACAGGCTCTCATCCCCCATGAGCGGGGAAAACTGCTTGGGATAGCTCTTGCGCGACAACGGCCAAAGCCGCGTGCCGGAGCCGCCGCAAAGAAGAACGGGGGTGATCATAAACTGGGCCTCATCATGTCATTTTCAAACTGTATAGCAGGCTATCTTGGGCGAAAGCAGGGCGCCGAAAACGCTTTTCCACCGACTTAACGCAGATTGCCGCAGCGCGGCAGGCTTTGCTGAGGTGCCGCGACGGGATGCGACCTAAATCACACGCCTGTCTATTTGGAAGACCGCCACCCTCACCTCCCCCATCTCTGCAGTCCGCAAACATAGCAAAATGAGAGCCGAAAAAGCCCCGTAGCATTCAAGCAGAAATTGACCTAAACGAGTATTCGGGGCGGCACGAAGCAGGACAAGACCACGTATGACCAAGCAAACCCTGCTTCTCACCGGCGGCTCCGGCATGGTGGGGCGCAATATCCTTGAACACCCCCGCGCCGCAAACTGGACCCTCCTCGCCCCCGGCTCGCGCGAGCTGGACCTGACCGATGCCGGTGCCGTGGCCACCTAAGTCGCGGCACACAAGCCCGATATCGTCGTCCATGCCGCCGGACAGGTGGGCGGCATCCATGCCAATATGGCCCAGCCCGTGGCCTTCCTCGAACGCAACACGGCGATGGGCCGCAACATCATCATGGCGGCCTACCAATCGGGCGTGCGCCGTTTTCTCAACCTTGCCTCGACCTGTATGTATCCCCGGGCTGCCGTGAACCCACTGCGCGAAGAAATGATCCTCACCGGAGAGCTCGAGCCCACCAACGAGGGCTATGCGCTGGCCAAGATCATGGCCACGCGGCTGTGCCAATATATCCGCCGCGAGGACGCGCAGGCGCAATACAAGACACTCATTCCCTGCAACCTCTTCGGGCGCCACGACAAATTCGACCCCAAGACCTCGCACCTTCTGCCCGCGATCATCCACAAGGTGCATCAGGCCAAGGTCAACGGCGCGCCCTCCGTAGAGATCTGGGGCGACGGCACGGCGCGGCGCGAATTCATGTATGCGGGCGATCTGGCCGACGCGGTGCTGCGCGCCGCCGCCGATATCGACGCGCTGCCCGAGTTGATGAACTGCGGCCTTGGCCATGACCATGCGATCAACGACTATTACCGGACCGTGGCCGAGGTGATCGGCTGGGACGGCACCTTCACCCACGACCTCTCCAAACCGGTGGGCATGAAGCAAAAGCTCTGCGCGACCGACCGTCAGTCCGATTGGGGCTGGTCCGCCCCGACCTCCCTGCGTGACGGGATCAAGGCGACCTACGATTTTTATCTCAAAGAGGCTCTCACATGAACTTTCGCTTTCCCCTCGCCACCTCGTCCTGGGACCAAAAAGAGCTCGACGCGCTGCAACGGGTGATCGCCTCTGACCGCTATTCCATGGGCAACGAGGTCGCCACATTCGAGCGCCAGTTCGCCGCACACTTCGGCTCCAAATAGGGGTCTGCTCCGGTAGGGGGCAGGATAGTACGCTAAGGAGTTTCTTTAGCTCTGAGGCGCTCTAAAGTTCGGTAAACGGTTGGCCTGGAAATCGCGAACACTTC
>Ga0307970_1000146_pt1 | contig 40944 bp, 31 predicted proteins | sample OrgLakmetagen712_FD_202093 | JGI IMG/M metagenome (GOLD analysis project Ga0307970, IMG submission 202093) | Saline water microbial communities from Organic Lake, Antarctica - #712 | ecosystem: Environmental > Aquatic > Non-marine Saline and Alkaline > Saline | place: Antarctica: Organic Lake... | reverse complement strand
ATCGCATTAATCGTTCTCAAAGCAAGGAAACTATTTTCAACAATTTAATAAGGAGAATGGTTACCACTAAAAATATTACTCACGCTCAATTAATATGTAGCTAAATAGTGACCTCTATAATTGTTTTCCGTGGCGCTTTCAAAATTTTAAAACTTGGCAAATAATGAAACAAATAATTCTAAAATCAACCGTCACTTGTCCGGTGTGTGGTTTTCAAAAGGAAGAAACCATGCCGGAAGATTCTTGTCAGATTTTCTATAACTGTGAAAACTGCAAAACAATGCTTAAGCCGAAAAAAGGGGATTGCTGCGTTTATTGTTCTTATGGTTCGGTAAATTGTCCGCCGGTGCAACAAGACAATAAATGCTGTTGATTGATTAAATATTATAACACTAACAGGTTAGACACTGTAAATCAGTAAATGTAAACCCATTTCGGATTGCCTAAACAAAGCTGTTTAACCCAAGGGTGTCCATAAAATCAAAACATAAAAATGAATTGGATCATCTTAATCATTGCAGGCTTTTTTGAAGTGACTTTTGCGTTTTGTTTGGGAAAGGCAAAAGAAGCTTCCGGAAATGAAATGTATGGGTGGTATGCCGGTTTTGTGGTGGCGCTGGTTATCAGCATGGGGCTGCTGATAAAAGCCACGCAGACTATCCCAATTGGCACAGCCTATGCCGTTTGGACGGGTATTGGTGCGGTTGGAACGGTGCTGGTGGGTATTTTGGTGTTTAAGGAGCCCACCACCTTTTTAAGGCTGCTTTTTCTAACCACTTTGATCGCCTCGATTGTGGGGTTGAAAGTGGTATCGCATTAAACGCTAGGTGAAGCGAATTAACGGTTTCCTTTGAAACTCTTGGCTTCATTATCATTTCAGCCTTTAAAAAAACGATTTCATCATTGAAGTCCAATTATAAATAAACCTTTACTTTCGTATGAAATTCTTCAGGTTATTATAGCTTGCGGAAGTTTGTAAAGCAATCATTCACTGAGAAATAAATATATCGCTTATGAAATGCCGAATAGGCTGTGGTGCGTGTTGTATTGCTCCGAGCATCAGCTCCCCGATTCCGGGGATGCCGGAGGGGAAGCCTGCCGGTGTACGGTGCATCCACTTAACGGAAGATTACAAGTGCGGCATATTTCACCATCCTGACCGCCCGAAGGTTTGTGCTGATTTTGCGGCTGATGAGGTGGTTTGCGGTAACAACCGTCAGGAAGCCCTTAATATTCTCACCTTCCTTGAAACGCGTTCAGCCGCTGCTGATCGCTAAAAGTTATTCACTCAAGTTTCGCACTTAAAAATCGGAATAGTGGAATATTGTATTTCAATAAGTTAATATCATCTAATACCCAAATTGAGCGATTCTCGCTCACGATAAAGAAATTGTAAGCATTTCACCTTCCCGCCATTCTGCGCGACAGGCTACCCATTCGGTGAAAGACAACAATTTCTAAATCGTCCGCCTAGGCGGATAAGTAAAGCGCTTTTTCACTTTCCCGGAAAATAAGTCGGGACAGGCTGTTCAAACCGCTCAACTTAGGTAATAGTTAACCTTTGTGTTTCTTTGAGTCTTCGTGCCTTAGTGGCAGGCTTTCCAGAAGGCCATCAAGACACAAGGACACCAGGTTTCACCAGGATAGTCGTATAGCAAAATTGGAAAATTATTCATGATTTTAAAAGAAATGCGAAACTTGAGTTATTCATTTTCAATAATCTCCAGCGACTTCATGATAGCCTCCATCTGCAGCATTTTGTCGCGCTTCTCCTGTCCGGGGGCATACACATAGCTGTCTAAGGTGATAAGGCGTGCGTTTTTCTCATCCACGAAAGTGTAGCTCATAAAAGGTCCCCCCATAAAATCGTTAGCAACATCCCACAGGCCGCGTGTTAATACCGCATAGGAACCCATAAAGGTGGTCTCCTCCATGAGCGGATCCACCTCCGTGGAGATTTTCATATAAGACCCTTCAGAGGGCCCGGGAATGTGTTTTCTTGTAATGTCATTCCTTCTGCTTATGATGGCCTCCCGGTCGAATTGTGAGGAGCTCTTGTAATTGTTAAACATCACCAGTAAACCCTGGCTATACTCCTGAGTCTCTTTTCTTATCCACAGGAAATTGTCTTTTTCCTTAGCGATAAAAAACCCCCTTGGCATTACCAGCGAAATGCCTCTAGTCTTCATCAGGTTGTTTTTGAGGGTAATATCCTCTCCGGCTTCAAAAGTAATTTGAATCCTTCGTATCTCGCTTTTATGGAAAAGGGTCATCATCCCTTCTTTATACTTCTCAAAAGCTTTATAGAATGCCTCTTCTGAGGGAGCTGTAATGCGCACATAGCGCTGTGGGGAAGCCCACACATCAGATTTATTACTCACATTCGTCTCCTCAAAACTGTTATCAATCTCCACAACAAACAGGTTTCTGTGCTTCTTAAACATCTTTTTTTTCAGTGCGCTTACATTGATGTTGGCCGTATGAAAGCGTGGTTCTTTTTGCGGCAAACCAGGCACATTCTGATGAAAAAATTCTCTCACCCGCTCTCCCGGGGCGCTTTTCCAGTGCCCTTCATTCATCACAACCAAAAGCTCCGAAGAAGCCCCCACGGAGTTTGCCAGGTTTGATTTCTTTTTACCGGAAGCGTCCTGACTCCCTGATTGCTGCTTACTATCGCCATTGCTGCACGACACTGCAATGGTGAACATCAAAAACAGATAAAATGTCTTTTTTATCATGATTAACTGGTTTTTCTTTTTAACGCTTTGACGATAGCAAATATTACACCGGTGAATTGAATTCGTTGCTTTTAGCCCTCATTATATTTAAAATCCCTTTTCATAAATCTTTGCTGACGCTCACCGCAAAGTTCCTGAAAATAATGCCGGTATACAATTGGTATAACTCACTGATTCAACAGATAAAACAGGTTTTTACTAACCTGTGTTTAGCCATAAGTCCAACAAAAGATTTTGAATCGCAGAAGTTTATAAACGAACCTTGAATTACGCCCTCATGGAGGGATACTTTATGCCATTCACTTGCCAAAAAACACTACAAATTCTATCAGCTATTACCGGCAGACAATTTAATTCTTTGGCCCACATTCAGCCGCTTAGAGTTATAGATATTATTGAGCCTTTTGATTTCATCCACCGTAACCCCTTTATACTTGTTGGCGATGTCCCACAAAGTGTCGCCGGACTGCACGGTATAATACCTGGCCTCTTCTTTTGTTGCCGTTTCCTGCGATGATTCTGCCGGGTTTTTCACTCTCAGCTGCTGATTAATGCGGATAAGATTCCCTGACAGGTTATTCCAGCGTTTAAGGTCAGCCACCTTTACATTATAAGCCTTTGCAATAACGCCAAGCGTTTCTCCCCGTTTAACGGTATGGTAGCCGTCAGAAGATTTGGAAACCGTGCGGGAGGAAGAATTATTATATCCCGGAAAAACAATCACCTTCTGGCCGGCATAAATGCGGCTTGAGCGGAGGTTATTCCATGCTTTCAGTTTAGAAACCGAAGTGCGGTACTTCCTGGCAATCAGTCCCAGGTTTTCGCCGTAACGCACCACATGTACCCTTCTTGAGCGTGCTTTCTCTATCTCTTTGAGCAGCTGTTCTTTTTTTATGCCGCTCTTTGTTTTGTAAGCATATACCTCCCCGGTGTTTTGCAAAAACCTGGTGGCTACGTCGTACGGCAACCTCATGTAATGCACTTTTCCGTCGTTGGCGGGGATGATGCCTTGCTTATAGCGGGGATTGAGAAACTGTATCGTCTCCATATCCACAGAAAACTTTTCGGATACCTGCTCAAAACTGAGCACATCGGTTACCCTTACGGTATCCACTTCGTGGTATAAATACCCCGGATCCACAGGATATATATTATGTTCTGCCGCATAATTCATTACATAGGTCACGGCAATAAAGGCAGGAACATAGCCTCTGGTTTCGCGGGGCAGATACGGCCATATGGCCCAGTAGCTTTTCACACCGCCGGCAAAACGGATGGCCCTGTTCACATTTCCCGCCCCTGAATTGTATGCGGCAAGCGCCAGGCTCCAGTCACCATAGATATCGTAAAGGTCACTAAGGTGCTCACTGGCGGCTTGGGTAGAGCGTTGCGGATCAAAGCGGTCATCGATAAAGGAATTTACTTCCAGTCCATAAACTTTCCCGGTAGTATACATAAATTGCCAGAGGCCTTTCGCCCCGGCATGCGATCCGGCAGTAGGGTTTAATGCTGACTCCACAATAGCCAGGTATTTCAGCTCCAGCGGCAGGTTGTGTTTGTCGAGGCTGCTTTCGAACATAGGAAAATAAAAATGCGCCCTGCCCAGCAACCTGGAAGTTAAATCGCGCTTCTTGATGCTGTACAGGTCGATATACCGCTTCACCACCTCATTAAAAGTAAGGTTAATGGGAGTATATCTGTTCAGCTCTTCTATCCGTGCTTTTAACACAGAATCGGGGTATACAGGGACAGAGTCGCCGCGAAAGTTATAGATGTTGAGTTCTGCAACATCGGTATTCAGGTGGTCTTTCCCCCACAGTTTGGTGCGCACCAAACTGTCAAGCTGGTCTACGTCTACCGTGTCAGCATCGGAGAAATCCATATCCACAGAATCTTTATTGAGCACCATTTTACGCTCCAGCAAAAACCACTTCTCGTCGAACTGGGCATAGGTGGTTGACACACCTAACACTAGAACTGACAGCAAGGCGATATATAAAATTTTTCTTTTCATCATTTTCCTCTTAACAATTGTTTTTAAAGTGCAAAGATATTTGTTGTAACAATCCGCGAAACACCTGTGCTCAAAAAAAAAACAGCTTTCAGGCCACCATGAGGCTGGCGCGCGTCTGTGACGCGTGCCGACTAATACAGGTCGTTTGTAACAACCACATTCCCATCTTCCTTTTTCAGGAATAACTATTCTACGCTGAAAGTGTTGGTTGTATTTCGCATTTCAAATGCTGCTAGCAGTACACACGCGATGCAATCGCGCGCGAGCATCCGTTTACAATGCCGGCGCGTATCTGTAACATCTGCAGCCTGAATTTGCTCATTTGCAATGTTTAGCTGAAGCTCACTTTGAAATTCAATTGTTATTACTCTAAGAAATTATGCGAGCCGCTTAAAAACGGACAAGTAATAACGCCGTTTTTTTAAAGGCCGTTGGTGCCCGGGAAGGTTATGACGGCTTACAACCATCACTCATTTTTTTTCTCTTCTTTCCTGGTGTCTTTTTTAGTATCTTTTTCTTCCTCGCTGTCTTCATCACTGTTTATTCCCTCTTTAAAATTGCGGATACCTTTTCCCATTCCTTTCATTAGTTCCGGAATCTTTTTGCCACCAAAGAGGAGCAGCACTATTACAAGCACTAATATTATCTCCATAGGGCCCGGACTGAATGCCAAAACGATTGTATTTATCATGGTAATAGTCTTATTTTATTTACATGACAAAGCTAATAAAGAAATTTAATTAATTGGCTAACCAATATGAGGGATTTTGTAAATTCTTTCCTTTCCATATTTCAAAATGCAATTCGGTTTTGTTGGTTTCCTGGTCGGTATAGATTGTGCCAACAGGGCTGTTTGTGCTAATCTCCTGCCCTACCCTGATTTCGATTTGTGAGAGGTTGGAATATACTGATAAATATTCCCCGTGTCTGATGATAACCGCCTTTTTAGCGTTAGGGATATTTATGATATTCGTAACTTTCCCATCGAAAACTGCGCGGGCCTTTTCTCCTGCCGGAGTTATGATGTCAATCCCGTTGTTATTGGTTTTAATGTACTTCAGCACCGCATGGGGATGTTCGCCAAAGGTACTAGACACAATTCCCTGGGCTGCGGGCCAGGGCAGTTTACCCCGATTGGCGGCAAAATTATCTGATAGCTCCACCTGGTCGGGCGTAAGCTCAAACGTTCTTTTTATGGTTGGAGCATCGGACTCTGTTTCCCCGGCAGCTTCGGCGGAGCGGGCAATCTCTTCGGCAATAACCTTCTCTATTGCTTGCTGCAGCTCTTTTGCGGCTTTCTCTTTGCGCCGTATTTCGGCTAACAGCTCTTTCTCTTTTTGCGAGAGCTGCTGCACCGTTTTGTTCTTTTCCTGCTTTGCTTCCACCATGCTTTGCTTTTCGCTCTCCTGTTGGGCTTTCAGGGAGATTTTGCGCTGCCGCATCTGGCGCAGCTCATTGTTTTTCTGCTTAATGCTGTCCTGTGTATTTTCGATTAACAGGGATTGTTCACGGCGGTAATGCCCGTACTGGCGGAAATACTGCATCCGCTTTATGGCCTGGTTAAAACTCTCCGAAGCAAAAATATACATCAGCCGGGTCATGTTATCCTGATTTTTCTGCGCCGCCTGAATCATCCTGGCATATTCTGAGCGCAGCTTTTCGAGTTTCTTTTCCAGCTCACTGATGCGTTTCTGGTTGTAGATAATAGCGTTATTCAGGTAATACACCTCCGCCTCAATATTGTCGATAAGGCGCTGCCGCTGCTGTATTTTTTTGTTGATAAGCACAAGCTCATTCAGCGATGCTTTTCTGCTTTTTCGGGTGTCTTCCAACAACTTGTTGGTAAGCGCTATCTCTTTTTCAATGCTTTCTTTATCTTTCTGAAGTTTCTCCTTTTCATCCTGGGCCAATGCAGGAATAGTTTTCCCGATGATGAGAAAAGCAATTACCAGCAGCCGCATGTAAAAAGCACAGTGTTTCATTATTGAGGTATTGAAAGCCTTTTGTATTTTGATGAGATATGAAACGGAAATTTCAGTTCTTCATCAATCTTCACTTTTGAATAGTCTAAGAAAATACTGATATTATCATCGGCCCTTACGTTGAACTCCGCATGCAAGGGCAGGCGTTGTGATTCTACGATATAATATTCGTCATATTCAGCAGTAAGTTTACGGTTTTTATCCGGGTTAATCTCTTTAATCATAATCTTTTTTATTTTAAACGATTCCGGATGCAGCCAGGTATTTTGGATGGGTATTTCTGCTGCCTGATTCTCCTTCACATACTTTTTGAGCTTCTTCCGGTTTGCGGTAGCCAGTTTATAAAGTCCTCCCTCTATCGAGGTCTTCCAAACAGCTTCATCATAAAAAGAAAAATCGTTTCCCAGAAGCAGCGCCTGCAACATATTAAAATCCAAGGCATTATTCAGATAGTAATTGACATAGCTGTAGCTTTCGATAAAATAGCTTTTATGGGGCCTGTCTATCACCTTCACCGAATCGGGAGTGATAAGGATGCGGGCCAGTTCAATGCCCATAACGGGTGCAATGGAAATCCATATCATGCTATCTTTCTTAATACGAATATTTCCTTTGAAGGAGGATTTTTCTTTTCCTTTTGCGTAATTCATGGAAAACTTAGCGGCAAAAGTATTGTATTTCAGTTCGTGATTTTCCAGCTGTGTCATCAGGTAATCTGCCCCTTCGTTTTTTATAGGGGCCTTATACATGCTGCGTTTAGAACTACATGAGTAGAAAAAAAGCAACACGATGGCTATAAACAGTATCCCGGTGGCACGTCTCATTATTCGGCAATTCTTTTCTTTTGTTCTATTTTTTTGTCGATATCCTCAGAAGCATCTCCAGCCTCTTTAGCTCTTTTCCAGTATTGCAGCGCCTGCTCTTTCTCGCCCAGTTCAAACAAGACGTCTCCCATGTGTTCGAGTACTGTCCCGCTGGGTTCATCGCTGTTTTTTATGGATTTCTCTATCCAGAATTTTGCTTCCTCATAGCGCTTCATCTTAAACAACACCCATCCGTAAGTATCCTGGTTATTGGGGTTTTCCGGGTCGAGCCTCACCGCTTTTTTTGCGTACTCTTCGGCAGCTTTCAGTTTTTCGCCGCGCAACGAGAGATAGTAGCTGTAATTATTCAGGGTGTAGGAGTTTTCAGGATCCACTTCTATGGCCTTTTCGAAATGCCTGTCTGAGGCCTCATAATTTCCCAGTTCATTATACGCTTCCCCCAGATAGGTGTTGAACTGTGCTTCCAGTCCTTTATTGCCGGCCACCAGTTTAACTCCTGATGACAATTGCTCTTGTGCTTGCTGATAGTTTTCCAACTGCAGGTGCCCTAACCCGGCAAAAAGATACAACACCGGTTGCATGGGGAAGAGCTCCTTAGCGCTTTCGCTGGATTCTATAAGCTTTTCATTCTCGGACTGCTGAAGCAGGATGTTGAGATAGTTTTCCCAGTTAAAAAACCTCGAGCTGTCAAGGGCTATTGCCTCTTTAAACTGTTGCAGGGCTTTTTGCTGCTGCCCGTCCTTATTGAGAAAATCTCCGTAAATAGAACGGGCCTTACTCTGCCCGGGGTGCGTTTCCACCAGTGTTTCGGCCAGCGAAAAAGCCCGCGCTTTCTGGTCGGAATAAATTTCTGTTGGCGAATAATAGGTCACTAAAATCTGCACTTTCGTATCTAAATCGAGCTGCGGAATGGCAAAGCCTTTTTTCAGCTCACTGAAGGCTTTGTCGTGATTCCCCTGCTTGCGGTATAAATCAGCCAGGTTAATATGCACATACGCGTCGTTTGGGGCTATCTCTTTTACCTTCTGATAAATATCGGCCGCTTTATCGTACTGTTGTTCTTCAACATAAAGGTTTGCCAGCAAGTTATGATATTTCACATTTCCGGGTTGCGATTCCACCAGTCTTTTTAGCTCCTCTATGGCTTTTTCTTTCTTGCCCAGCTGCTGATACAATTTTTGTTTCTGGATACTTAACCTTTCATTCACACCCACATTCTGCTCTATCTTATCATAATACCTGATGGCATTTTTATAGTCTCCCAGATAAACATACATCATGGCAATTTCAAAATAGAGCCTCGGGTTGCTCTCAAACCGGTCTATTATCTGCTCATAAACCTTGATAGATTCTTCGAGCTTCTGTTGCTCCTTAAGGATTTCTGCCAGGGTGGTCTGATACCATTTATTTTCAGGATCACCTGCAACGGCTTTGCGGATATGCTTTTCAGCTTCAGGAAAATCGCCCCGCTCCATCTCTATCCGTGCCAGGTCATAGTTGGCAGGAGCGTGGTTTGGTTCTTTCTCCAGCACTTTCAAAAACAGTTCTTCCGCTTTCTCATGGTTTTTCAGCACCCTTTGCTTTACGCCGTCGAGATACGCTGCTGTAACCTCATAATCTATCGTCTCATTGGATGAGCTTTGCGGAGCATTCTGCGTGGAAGCACAAGATGTCATCATTCCTGTTATCAACACCCATACTACTCCTCTAAAAATCATTTTCTTCACTTCCATATCTTCTAATCCTTTCCTGTACTTCCGAAGCCACCGGAGCCTCTATTTGTTTCCCCCAGGGCCTCCGTTTCTATCCATTCGGCCTGCTCATGCCGCTGGATAACCATCTGTGCTATGCGTTCGCCGTGAGGAATTGTAACGTTGTTTTCCGACAGGTTTATCAAAATCACCTTCACCTCTCCGCGATAATCGGCGTCTATAGTTCCGGGACTATTTAAGACGGTGACTCCTTTTTTTATGGCCATCCCGCTGCGCGGGCGTACCTGTGCCTCATATCCTTCGGGTAATTCTATAAACAAGCCGGTGGGTATCAAGGCACGCTCCATAGGCTGCATAACCACCTCCAGTTCAAGGTTAGCCCTCAGATCAACGCCAGCCGACGCCTTTGTAGCATATTCCGGAAGGGCATTTTTTGATGTATTAACGATGTTGACTTTCAAACTGTTCTAATTTAAATAAAAGCAAAATTATAAATTATGATGAAAACTTATGAAAATTCTTTTTCTCTGCAACCACCGCCACGATAAAAAACATCAGAAGCAGTAAGCCATTAACGACAAAAGAGAGGATATTGTTGTTGATGGTAACCAGTGAAGACCCCCAGTAAATAGCCAGGGCAAAAGCAGAATAAAGCCCAATACGTTTTAGGGGATAGCCCACCTTAAAATATTTTCTTCCTAAAAAGAAAGAAAGTACAGCCATTGAGCCGTAGCACAGTAATTGGCCGATGGCAGCCCCCTGATATCCTATGCGTGGTACGAGGATAAAGTTAGCCAGCAACGTAATTGCCGTTCCTGCCAGAGCAATCCAGGCGCCCATCCGCGTTAAATCGGTCAGCTTATACCATATACTGAGGTTATAAAATACGCCCTGAAAAAGCTTAGCGATTAAAATTATTGGAACAATGGCGAGGCCGTCATGATAGCTGCTGTCAATAAAATATTTCAGGATATCGATAAAGAGCATCACCCCCAAAAAGATGAGCCACCCGAAAATAATAAAATACTTCATCACCTCAGCGTAAACGGGCCTGGCATTTTTTTCGCGGGCCTGGGCAAAGAAAAAAGGCTCGGCAGCAAAGCGGAACATCTGGATAAAGATAGACATCAGCACGGCGAGTTTAAAGTTGGCGCCATATTCTCCAAGCAGTGTTTTCCGCACTTCCAGGCTTTCATCCGTCAACAAGTGTTTCATCAAAAGCTTGTCAGCCACTTCGTTAACCATGCCTAACAAAATGATAAAAGCCAGCGGATAAGCAAATCGCACCATTTTTTTCCATACCTCTATCTCGAGCTTCAGGCGTGTTTTGAGCAGTTCAGGAAGCAGCAGCAATAACGTTACGGCACTGGAGATAACATTGGCAATAAAGATATATCCCACATTAATTTCAGGACGATAGAAAACCAGCCACACAGCGTCGGGGTTTGACTGCGCTATTTTTGGGGCCAGCCATAAAAAATAAAGGTTCAGGGCGATATTGACAATCACATTAATGAGTTTGATAGCGCTAAACCGCATGGCTTTTCTGTTCTCTCTGAGGTAGGCAAAAGGAATGGCTGCTATTGCATCCATCGCTACTATCAATCCTACATACAGGATATATTCAGGATTTGAGGCATAGTCAATCATGCTTGCAATATCCTTGCTAAGAGAGAATATGAGAATCAGAAATAAAATGGTGGTAACAAGGATAGAAGTAAACGCCGTTCCGTAAACGGTTTTCTTATCCTTTGTTTGGCTGGAAAAGCGGAAAAAGGCCGTCTCCATACCATAAGTCAATATTACCAAAAGGATGGCTACCCAGGAGTACATCTCTGTAAGCACCGAATAGTCGGCCCTCACCAGCACCCTCGTAAAAAAAGGCGTGAGCAAATAATTCAGCAAGCGGGGAACGATGGTTCCCATTCCATAAATGGCTGTTTCGCCGGCTAACCTTTTAATGGGATTAGTCACGCCGCTCATACACTCTTGTTTTCTTCATATTCCGTAATTTCGAGATAGAAAACCGTTCCTTCCTTACTTGTTTTTAATAATTCGATGGTGCCCCCAAAATTATTAACGATATTTCTCACCATCGCCAGTCCCAGTCCCGTTCCACCTGATTTGGTGGTAAAGTTGGGCAAAAATATCTTATTTATCTGGTCCTGCTGAATTCCTGTGCCATTATCTTCGATATAAATCTTTATAACGCCCGCTTCCTTTTTAACCGATATGCTTACATAGCCTTCCGGTTTGCTATGCAAGGCCTGCATTGAATTTTTCAGCAAGTTGATAAAGACACGCTGCAACTGTTTTTCATCTCCGTTGATGTAGCATGCCGGCGGCCCTGTATGATAAAAGGAGATATTATCCGACCCCCTGAAAAGCTCCAGCGTATTTTCTATAATGCGATTCACATCTGTCTTTTCAAGCACGATGGAAGGCATCTTGGCAAAATCAGAAAAAGCCGTGGCTATTTCTGATAATGACTCAATTTGGGTAATCATATTTCTGGAAAAACGCTCCAGGGCCTTTTTGTTTTCGTCCTTTTTCAAATCCAGTACGCGCCCCAGGTGTTGCACGCTAAGCTTCATGGGCGTCAAAGGGTTTTTTATTTCGTGTGCCACCTGCCTGGCCATCTCGCGCCATGCTGTTTCGCGCTCTGTTGCCACCAGTTTGCGGGCGCTCTTTTCCAGTTCATCCACCATTTTGTTATACTCCCTGACCAAATCACCAATTTCGTCATTACGGTGAATATTTATCTTTACGTTAGCCCGCGAAAGCTCTGTTTGACTTAATGACTTTTTGATGGCCTCCATAGGCTTAGTAATGTAATTGGAAATAATCCAGATAAGAAACAGTGAAATGACAGTAAGTATTACATAAATATTTATGAAGGTAGTAAGAAAAGAAGAAATCTCTTCAGCCAATTTACGCTGCTTGGAAAAGTATGGAACATTTACATAGGCGATAATTTCATCCTTGTAGTTCCTTAGCGGGAAATAGGAAGACAAAAACTGATACTCGCCAATCTTTTCCTGCAGGATATAAATATTCAGATGTTGATTTTTGAGTTTATGATAAGAATCGGGATTGATGCGTTCGCTGATAATGTTTTTGTCGAAAACCTGCTGCCTCGATGAAGCCACAAGGTCTCCACGCAAATCGAAAAGATTAATATCAGAGAAAAACACGTCAGAGAATTTTACCAGCTGGTCATAAGTATAATCCATGGGCACCTCATCCATAGCGTCCAGTCCCGCAAATTTATGCTCCAGCTCAATAAGTATAGAATGCGATAGCTCCTTTAAGTTGGTTATATTTTTTTGGTTGTTCTGATTTCCTATATGAGTAAAAACAAAGTACCCGATAATTGTAAAAGTTAAAAATAGTATAGTAAAAATAGAGATCTGAAGGCGGCTGCGAAACCGCGAGAAGGCACTAAATTCTATCCGCTGATGAATGAGAAAATACATAAAGAAGAAGGCTAATCCTAAAATAATAAACAAATAGGATGAGCCTGCCAGCGCGTCCGTAACGGCATCCTCACGTACAGAAATAATCAGTGTTTTTCCATTTTTGCGATAGGTATAATGCCTGTAATCATTCTGCTCCTTTAAATATTTTGCGTTAAAAACCAGCGGATAGCTAAAGTCACCATAGCTGCTTATCAACGACTCGTTACGATATATTCCATAATCATATCCGGAAAGCCATTCCGTTCCTGAGGCTTCTGTAACCAATAACTCCGGATAACCTTTCGTAAAGGGTGTGTTTTTCTGGTAAATATCTACAAACAGCGAAACCTCATCTTTCAGGGGAATCACAGCCAGATATTTTCTTACCTTATCGCCATCATCAATAAAATAAAGTCCCTGCGCTATTGATTCTTTTCCCACATCCCTGATGAGGTTCTTAAAAAAACGGTGACAATTTACAGGATCATCTTCATGATTAACCAACAGCTGTGTTGCCGAATCACATATGGTTACGGAAACATTGTATTTCGCTTCCACATTAGAAAAGTATCTGCTTTTAATCCTGTTTCTGATATCCGCTTCTTTACCTTCAATCCCTGAAAGGTTCTCTACTTTATGTAGCAGCACTGAATCGGTCAGGATATTTTGCCTGGTGGAGGTAAAACCCGCCTCAAAAATCCGGTCTCGGTTATTCAAAATCCGCATAGAGCGAAGCTCTAATTCATTGGCCTGCTTTTCCTGGTATAAAGCTTCGATGATTACGGAGTATCCTATGGCACTTACCAGCAACATGGAGAGAATAAAATAAATGTTTAGATGAAGCTTAGGAGAAAAAAGAAAAAGAGTTATGACACCATACTGCAGCAACAGAAATAAATAAAAATCATTGATAAAAACTGCCGCAGCAAACAGTATCAATCCGCCGGCAGCAAAAATTAGCATCCTGAAATATCTTCCGGCGTAAACCCTGTAGACAAAAAGCAACGCACGTGTATTGATGATAAGGACAGCAATAATTGTTACAATTAATAACAGGATGCCTAACAAACTATCAACATCAAGCTTTACCGGTTCTGATATCTCTATTGTAAAGCCGCTGTTAAATATAAGATGCTTGGCCAGCATATAGGAAAAGAAAAGTAAAAAAAGCGCCACCCCCAGCAATGCCACAGAGCTGAATAAGTGCCGCCGTGAGCGGGAAGCAACAGGCGGCAGCCAGTTGTGGAAAGCCCATGCCAGCACTACTGCCGGCGCTAATAAAAGCAGCGGGTTCCCCAGGCCATAAAAAAGGCCGGGATACACAAAAATATCATCCTCGAAGAGGTAGAGGTCAAAAATAAAGCCGGGTAGTTGGAAGTGAAGAACAATAAAAACGACAATGGCCAAATCGGCTATAAACGAAACAAGGCGTAAAAAAAGACGCTGCCTGAAAAAAACAAATTCCTCATAAAGCACATAAATCAAAACAAACAGCATGACCCACGGCAGGAAAAAGAACAAAAAAAGCGTCCTTGACTGCCGGTCAGACCAAAAAAGCGAATCTTCATTAGTAAGGCCTATCCGGAAATCGTTACCCACGTCCACATTGTGCTGCTGTGGTTTTGTTGTCAGCTTAAGTTCATTAGGAATGTTTTTATCAATAATGAAGTTGTTACCCAGGAAACGATTAGTAAAACCATAATTATTCCTGATTCCTATAACATGGATAATAGCTGAATCACTATTAGAATGATAACTATTGCTCAGAAGCTTTTGATTAACCGCATTAATTAAGGCATACTTATTACCGGTGGCGTTGACGATACAACTATCATCTAAAATAATTTGATTGGAGGTGTAAAATATGACCGAGTCGTTACGAATTACAAAAAAATCGCGGTAAAGCTTTCTCCCGGCAAATTCCCTTAGTGAAGCGTACCCGGGTTCCTCTTCCAAAAAGGTATCGGTCAGGCTGATCTCGTCCTTGATTTTATCTTCGATATGTCCTGCTATTTTCTCTTTATCAAGATATCCCAGATAAAAGCGGCCCACTGCAATAAATATCACAGTGAGCACCAGAAAAGCCAACAGATTCCACAAAACTCTACCTTTATTACGAAACATAAGCATTTGTTTCACGTGAAACAATTTAAACAATCACTAAAATCTTACCAGGGTTGCCAGTCAAATGTAGTGTTTTTTATCCATAGTGCTAAGACCATCAGTACAAAAACTACAAAGCCTCTCAACCCATAAATAAAATATCCGGGGACACAGGTATACTTTGTTTTCTGTGGTTCGCTATACAAAAAGCCCAATTGTTTCCATCTGTTCATTTACTGCTATATCCTGTGAATAGTATTACTTGCTGCTACCGTGCCAGGTGCACTAACAACACTGAGATATCTGCCGGGGAAACACCACTAATCCTGCTGGCCTGACCAATTGTCCGAGGCCTTTGCTTATTCAATTTCTCTCGCGCTTCGTAGGACAAAGCACTAATCTTCCGGTAATCGAAATCGCTGCGAATATTCATCTCTTCGAACCGCAGCATTTTTTCAGCCATCTCTTTCTCTTTATCGATATAACCACTGTATTTAATCAAAATCCCTGCCTCTTCCAGGCTCTCCTGATCGCTTTCCATTGTATTATTGAAAAACTCCTTAAACGATGGAATATGATCTTTAAGCTGTTGGATGTTTAACTGGGGCCTTGTTACCAACCCCTCCATTTTTTGCTTTTGTCTTACAGGGGTCGTACCCATCTGTTCCAGTAAGTCATTCACTTCTTCCGGTTCTATGCTTGTTTTCCTTACAAAATTGATGGCTTGATCTGTGTGTCGCTGCTTTGTCTCCATCCTTACCATACGTTCTGTAGATGCCAGACCGATATCATGCCCTTTGGGGGTAAGCCGAAAATCCGCATTATCCTGGCGCAATAATATCCGGTATTCTGCGCGGGAGGTAAACATCCTGTAAGGCTCATTCACTCCCTTCGTAATCAAATCATCGATCAAAACCCCAATATAAGCTTCCGACCGTTTCAGGATGAACGGGTCTTTATCATTAATCTTCCGGTGTGCATTAATGCCGGCAATAATTCCTTGTGCCCCGGCCTCTTCATAACCTGTTGTACCGTTAATCTGGCCGGCAAAAAATAAGCCTTCAATGAGTTTGGTTTCCAAAGTATACTGTAATTGCTCAGGTGGAAAGTAGTCATATTCTATCGCATACCCTGGCCGGAATATCTTAGCCTGCTCAAACCCTTCCACTTTATGCAGCGCATCCAGCTGCACTTCCATAGGTAGCGAGGATGAAAATCCGTTAACATATACCTCATGCGTATTCCATCCTTCGGGCTCTATAAAAAGCTGGTGGCTGTTCTTATCCGCAAAACGCTCTACTTTATCCTCAATACTCGGGCAGTATCTAGGGCCGGTACCCTGGATGCGTCCGATAAACATCGGGCTCCTGGAAAAACCGGTACGCAAGGTATCATGCACCTCTTCACTGGTATAAGCAATGTGACAGCTTCTCTGATTCCGAAGTGGCGGTGTATCCATAAAAGAGAATTTAGAGGGCTCCTTATCTCCTTCCTGCACGGTAAGTCTGGAATAATCGATCGTTCGTCCATCCACTCTCACTGGTGTTCCGGTTTTCATTCTGCTGGATTGAAAGCCAAGTTCGTTAAGTGTCTCCGTGAGTCCTACCGATGCTTTCTCACCTATTCGTCCTCCACCAAATTTCTGTTCGCCGATATGTATTGTGCCATTTAAAAATGTTCCGTTAGTAAGGATCACCGTCTTGGCCATTATGGTTAAACCCATACGTGTCGTTACACCAATGACGCGACCCTTATCCGTGGTGACAGATAACACCATATCCTCCCAGAAATCAAGGTTGGGGATAGCTTCAAGCTGATTAAGCCACTCTTCGGCAAAACGCTTCCTGTCGCTTTGTGCTCTTGGACTCCACATTGCAGGACCTTTAGATCGGTTAAGCATTCTGAACTGAATCATTGTTTTATCCGTAACAATTCCGGCCAGGCCCCCTAAAGCATCTATTTCGCGCACTATCTGTCCTTTTGCTATGCCACCCATGGCGGGGTTGCATGACATCTGGGCAATAGAGTGGCGCGAAAGGGTAACCAGAAGCGTTTTACTTCCTAACCGGGCCGCAGCAGCAGCGCCTTCGCTTCCGGCATGTCCTCCGCCAACGACAATTACATCATATTTTTGTAACATAAATTCTCCTTGTTTCACGTGAAACAAAACACAAAAGTATAGGAAGTGTTTTTTATAAATCAGCCAGCAAAGATAAGTATTTGTTTTCAGCTAATCGCATGGCTTCTTTATTGGAAGGGGAGTCGTCTTTGTATCCGCAGAGGTGCAAAATGCCGTGCACCATAACGCGGTGAAGCTCTTCCATAAAACTGCGGCTGTATTTTTGGGCGTTCTCCTTGATACGATCGGCCGAGATATAAATATCACTGTTTAACTCATTCCCCTGCCGGTTATCGAAGGTGATAATATCTGTTAAATAGTCGTGGTTTAAAAACTCGCGGTTAATCTTTAATAAAGAGTTATCGTCGGTAAAGACAAAACTAATTTCCCCGACCTTAAAGTGATTGTCCCCTGCAACTTTCGTAAGCCATTCTCTCAATAAATCAGGATTCTCTATAACCAGATCGACTTTTTCAGTGAAAAACAGAATTTCCATATCGCGTTATTTTCCTTATGCGTGTTTTGTGCTCTTTTTAAAATATGATTTCAGTAAGTTATTACGCCGCGCCCACTCTTTGTTATGTAATGCATTGATTGTGAAGGTTATAACTAATTTATTACTGTCCATAAATACCAGACTGGTAATGAGCAGTTTTAAGGTGTTGGTCTCTTTATTATCTGCTTCGCTGTTAAACATAACGGACATATGGTAGCTTGTTTCTACAGTATAACTGACTTTATCCTTATCGGATTGCTGTTGGATAGTGATGTGACCCTCTTTCCCTTCGTTTAATGTGATGATTCTGTTCAGAATAATATCCATGGAACGCAAAATAACCCCAAAATATTCATCATGAATACGATGGGTTAAACAGAAATCTTCTATAAGTTTCTCTATCCGAGAAGTCTCCTCCGGCTTACTACTAATAGTGATTTTATCTTCCTTGCTCATCATTGTTTTTTTGGTCCTTCAATAAAATATTCATTTACTTTTTTCTTATAGTATGGGTTCATCTCAGGTGGTACAGCCCTTAAAATATCCCTGCCTTTCTCTATCATCTTTTCAAATTCCATGGCTTCCGGTTCGCTTCGTAATGCATCGCGCGCCGTAGTGCCTTCCCTTCGTTTCTCCTTCTCCTGCTCTCTTTCGGCTTTTTCGGATTCCAGAAGCCTGGTTAAAATTTCTTTTTGCCGTTCTATAAGCTCTTCAGTAATACGTTTATTCACCAAATCAGTTTCATTTTCTTCCATCTTTTTTATGGTTTTAGAAAGTCCCTGATCGCCCTGGCCCTGCTTCATCAACTCTTCGCGGTATTGATTGAGCTTTCTGCGTATGGCTGCTTGTTTGGCGGCCATACGCGCAAGCTCTTCACTCATGGAAGGCTTTTGACCGCCGGGCTTTTCCTGGCCCTTGCCATCTTTCATCTGCTGCATGTTCTTTTGCAGCTCCTGTTGCATTTTCTTTATCTCTGACATTTTGGGCACCCCCTGTCCGGGTTTTGGCTTGCCTTTGCCGCTACCCTTGGCATTCATGCTTGCCTGCATATTTTTGAGCGCCTCAGAGAGCATCAGCGCAAGGTTATTCATATGCATCATAGCATACTGTTGTCTGGCAACACCTGAATTCACATTCCTTTCATTTAGGTAATCGATAGCTCGCTCACTATTGCTTTCAATATCTTCAATCTCCTTCATAACAAAAGGCTCTATCATCGCCTGCCGCTTAGTAAGAGCAATCAGAGAGTCTTTTACAATTTTTGCTTTTTCACGCAGCTCAAATTGTTGCTGAATCTCTTCCACATACGACGGATCATTGCGGTTTATCGACTGAAAGCGGTTCATCAGCTTCTCCTGATCGAAAGATAGCTGTATCAGGTTTTGCAGTATTTGTTTCAGGCTTTCAGCATCTTCCGCCTGATTCTCATCTTCCATCTGTTGCTGCTGCATCTTCAGATTCATGCTTAATGATTCTAATGCTTCTTCAGCCTCCTGCATTTTTTCTATGGACTTATTTTTATTGTTTTGATCAAGTTGTTGCCGGCTTTCTTCCATAGCATCCTGCCCCTTATCCATCTCTTTTTGGGGTGGTTTAAAATTATTGGGCTTTTCCAGTTGCTTGTTTTTTTCGTGTAGCTCTTGGCTGTTCTTCCTTATCGAGTCCAGTTCTTTTTGTAAACTCTCCTGTTCCTCACTTCTTTTATTAATGTCTCTGGGTTTTTGCTCTGCTGTTTCTTCTCTAAGCTTGCTCTGTTCATCACGAAGTTTTTCTGTCTTTTTAATAAGATCATCCAGCCCTTTCTCAAACTCCAGCTGCTTAAAAAGCTCCAGGCTTCTGTCCACCTGCCGTTCCATTTCTTCTGCTTTCATCTCCATCTGCCTGAGCGTTTCATCAAAATTTTTATCGGTAAGTTCCTCCATCAGCTTTCTGATCTCTTCCATCATCGCTTTCATCTCTTCATCAAGCACCTTATCCATCAATTCTTCAAGCTCTTTCTGCTTCTCCAGCAAAGCTTTCTCGGTATCGCTCAGCTCTTCTTCAAACTTTCTGTTCTGCTCCAGCTCTTTACGGAGCTGCGCTTGCTGCTGCTTAAGCTTTTCGAAGTCTTTCATCACTTCCTTCATCTTCTCGGTCTCTTCCCATCCGGGGCCTTCCTTATCCAACAGGCTCTCCTTGAGCTTTTGAATTTTCTTATTAAGATCTTCCGCCTGCTCCTTTTGTCCTTCAAACCCTGAACGCATTTCCGTATTCTGACGCCGCTTATCTTCTTCCACCTCTTCCTGTGTAGGGAACTTCAATTTTCTCTTTTCGGATATAGCACTCTTTGGCCCATTAACGGCGTCGTTATCGGTGACCTTAAAAAAATAAGTCAGCGAGGCGGCTTTTTCCCGGAAATCGGAAAATGCTTGCGAGAAGTAAAATTGCTGCTTATTGGCTTCGGTGATGTCAATGGCCTTATTAATGATATTAGAATCATTGCTTTGGGCAATAAACCGCAAGTCAGTAAAGCCATAATCATCGGAAATAACGCCGGTGAAATACTTGCGAAAATATTGCAGGCTGTCATCCACCTCCCGGATATCTATCTGCGGAAACTCATCCTTTATAATGCCTATGGTATAGCTTAAGGTGTCTTTTCCTTTTAAATATTGATTCTCGGCATAAACCCAATAGGGCTGATCTTCGCTAAAAATTCTTCTTATTTCCACTGCTTCTCGCTGTTCTACAGTCACCCCCTGAACACTGTCCTTTGTTTCAAAAAATATTCTTGTTATATCTTTAGGATAGAACTTCCACCGGATAGTTGTGCCTTCAGGAACAAAAACATCTCCGTTATTGGAAACCGTATCTTTTTCTAACCTGGTATATTCCGGAAAGTCAAGAAATAAGCTAAAATCGAGTATTACGGGCAAAGCAAAAACTTCCAGACTATAGGTTTTGGATTGCACCTTGCCGCTACTAAAAAAGAAGTCGGTATTTCTGCTGATGTTAGGTACTTTGTATTGAAAGGTGGTTCCATGCCGGCTCATAAGAAATTTTTCCTCACCGAAGTGAAGATAGGCCTTTTCAGGAATATATTTCCCCTCTGTAGAAGCTTTTATGGTGAAGGAACTGTTCTCTTCGGTAGATAAGGAAACATTCATAACCTGAAAGGTAAAAGGCTGTGGCTTGACAAATTCCTTTCTGAACTGCACCACCCTTTCTGCTGAACTCTTAAACTGCTGCGGAAATAGCGATAACATAATTCCTACCAAAACAAAAACAGGAGCAAAACGTAACAAAAAGGGTATATTGCTTTTGAAACTGACGGATTGCCTGAAATCGAAAGGAGTGAGTGCTTTGGCCTTTTGGTTGATACTGGCTTTCAGCAGCTCAGCCTGGTTTTCTTGTCCGGCTGTTTTTTCCAGTTGAATATAATTCAGTAGCTTGTCGCTGATTTCAGGAAAATGTGCCCCAACAATATTTGCCGCCTGCTCATCACTGAGCCCCTTACGCAGGCGGAAGAGCTGTAGCAGCGGGATAAAAATATAATAGGTGATGATGACCAATGCCGCCAAGGCAAACAAAAGTAACAGCATTAGCCTGACATCACCGGAACTGTATAAAATCCATTCCGGAATGATAATGAGAATGGCTAAGAGTATCATTAACCCCAGAGAAATAATCCCTCCTTTTATTATCTTATTCAAATAATATTTCCGGATAAATGTTCTTAGCTTGTTTTTTATCGTGTCTTTAACCATAGTACTTTCTTCCAACCACAAAATTAGTCACATTATATCAACTGAATTACATTTGCTTTGTTAAAATAAGTGATATCTATATCATTTTAATGAACTAAAAGCTTCAGGCATCTGTCTAAAGCAAAAAACTAAGTCTATGAAAACATTTTTTCTATCTGCATTTTTAATTGTGTCAACACTTTTCACTTATTCTCAGGTTGATAATCATGACAGTCATGACTGCAGCATAACCAAGATAAAAGCCCATGAGGAGCGGCAGCAGCGCGCTATTGAAGAGACATATAATCCTTTGATGGATCACTATGATGTTACATTCTACCACCTTGATATTGCTTTAAATGAAAATTCCGTAGCAATTGAAGGGAATGTGCGTATTGTGGCCACTGTTACTTCAGACGACATGGATGAGTTTGTTGTTCAGCTCGTGGATCAATTAACGGTAGATTCTTTAATCATCAATGGGAACACTACGGAGTTCAGTCACAGCGATAATGAAATCCATGCAGATATTGCCCCGCAACAAACGGGCGATATTTTGGATGTAAAAATATATTATGGTGGCATGCCACCCACCGGCGGCTTTTTTGCCGGTATTTCTTCACAAACACACTGGACTTATGGTTATGACGCTACCTGGACGCTTTCTGAGCCTTACGCCGCTAAAGAGTGGTGGCCCGTTAAGCAAAATCTGCACGATAAGGCTGATTCGGTATATGTATTTGTAACTACCGATAATGATAACATAGCAGCATCTAATGGTATTTTAACCGATGAAGTGCCACTTGACAACGGGGAAAAACGCTATGAGTGGAAGTCCAATTATCCCATTGCTTATTACCTTATTTCCGTTGCCGTAGCTAATTATCAGGATTACAGTATCTATGCCCACCCGGAGCAGCTGCAAGGCGACAGCGTGTTGGTGCAAAACTTTATCTACGACTCGCCCACCATCCTCAATCAACTTCAGGACGGTATGGACGCCACAGCGGATCTGTTGGAGTATATGTCCTCAGCCTATGGTCTCTACCCCTTTCATGAAGAGAAATATGGTAATGCGCTTACACCTCTTGGAGGAGGCATGGAACACCAGACGATGACCACTATAGGCAGTTTCTCTTTCGGACTGAATGCGCATGAGCTGGGCCATCAATGGTTTGGCGACCATATTACTTGTGCCTACTGGAACGATATCTGGATAAATGAAGGGTTTGCCACCTACTCAGAGTACTTGTCGCGCTACAACCTTATCAGTCCTTCAAATGGAACGAGCTTTATCGTCAGCGCGCAAAATAATGCCATGTCATCGCCCGGCGGTTCTGTTTACGTGCCTGATGAAGATTTGGATGATATCTGGCGTATTTTCAGTTCCCGCCTGAGCTACGATAAAGGAGCTTCAATTCTGCACATGATCCGTTTCGAGCTTCAGGATGATGATCTGTTCTTTGATGTCCTCCAGAACTACCTTGACCAGTATGGTGATAGTGTGGCCACCGGCGAAGATTTTAAACAGGTGACAGAAGAAATGTCGGGAAAAGATTTTGATCCTTTCTTTGACCAGTGGTACTACGGCGAGGGTTATCCGGTTTACGATATCACCTATTTCAACCATGAAAACTCACTGGAGATTATCTTTGAGCAGTCCACGTCCACCTCTGTAACACCTTTCTTTGAGATGTTGATGGAGTATGAGTTAACTTTTCAGGATGATTTTGATACCATAGTTCAGGTCTATCACACCCAGCCGGAGCAGATAGAGACATATCCGGAACTGGCGGCCAACCATGGCGCCCTCACAAACATCGCTATCGATCCCAACGAATTTACGCTTGATAAAACCGGATCCATTGCAGTATCTAACAAAATCATCGACCCGGCATTGGTTTTCACCCATTACCCCAATCCTGTAAAAGCCACCTTAACTGTTGAATTTCCTTCGGTAAATTCCAGGGAAATTATTCTCAGGGATGTGTCGGGAAGAATGCTGTACAGGGAACATAGTAAAGCAAAAATAAAAACCCTTGCGATGGAATATCTGCCTGGTGGAGTCTATTTCCTCGAGGTCAACAACAAAGGGCTTTCCATAAAGAAAAAGATCATTAAGCAATAGCAAATACCGATTATCAATTGAATTGAGCCTTTAGCTCCCCAAGGCCTTTAGCAGGACAGGCGCTTCGTTCCTTAAGTCACTTCAATTTTATATTTGGCATTAACCATTACAAAACAATACCGAAAGCTTTCGGTATTGTTTTGTACTTGGTGTAATTTTAATGTTTCGCTGAAGCGCTCTTTGAAATACAATTGATAATCCGGCCGGGCCTGTTCTAAAATGCCCCGGGTGGCAATTTTAACCACCCATGAAAAAAAGGGCATTTTTATACGGGCCCGGCCGTTTTTCGTTTCACGTGAAACAGGCTAAAACTTATGCAGGTTTTCTATGCCATCCCAATCATCCGGAACGCCTTCCTTCAGAAAATGCTTGCAGCGATTTACATAAAAGGCAGCAGCCTTGTCAGAAGGGTTTTGTGTACAAATATCGCTAAAGAGTTTTAAGGCCTTATCAAACTCTTTGTTCTGGTACATATCGGCTGCGCGACCAAAATTCAGTTTGGTAAGTTTTTTCAGCTCGCGGCAACTTTCCGGCTCGCCATTCAAAATCTCAAAAATGTATACCGCCTTTTTCTTACCCTTTACTTTAACCACATCCAGAAAGCGGTATTCATAATTGGCAGAGTTATTAATTTTCACCAGGGTATCCTCGCTGATGATGACTGACCCCCCATATATTTTGGTAAGCCCTTCAAGGCGTGACGCCAGGTTCACAGCATCGGAAATTACCGTACCATCAATCCGGTTTTCGCCACCCACTACCCCAAGCATCAATGAACCGGTATGGATGCCTATTCCACTGTTGATAGGCTCTGTATCAAATTGTGTAATCACCTGGTTAAACTCTGCGAGTTTTATACGCATCTCTATGGAGGCGTTAATAGCATCCTCCACATCCACCGGAAAGAGCGCCATTATAGAGTCGCCGATATATTTATCAATGAAGCCGTTGTTTTTACCTATAACAGGCTCCATATAGCCATGATACATGTTAATGAAATCAAAATTCTCTTTGGGCGTCATCGATTCGGATAATTCCGTAAAGGAGCGGATATCGGTGAAAAGTACCGTCATCTCGCGTTCTACCTGGTCACCGTGAGAAATCTCCTGAATGCTTTGCTTTCCTAAAATATCAAGAAACTGTTTAGGCACAAACCGGAAATAGGCCTGGTTAAGATTAGAGATGTTATCGATATAATCACGTATCCGTTGGGTCATGAAGTTATACCCTTCGCCAAGAGCCCCTATCTCATCGTTAGTGCGAATGATAGCATACTCGTTAACATGGTCTTTGCCGGTTTTCTGCATATGCTCTAACAACTCGTTTACCGGCCTTACAATATCCGTGGTAGTCCACTTGACAAACAAAATAAGGTATACAAAGGCAATAAAAATACCGCTGAATATGCCTACAAACATAAATATGCTGTTCCAGGCGTTGACATAGATAACAAAAGGATACTGTATCAAATCATCATAACTGAAATTATCAGCTTTTTCGAAGAGCGTAGCTTCTGTGCCAAAGAGTATTTTTGTCTGATTGCTATCCGACAAATCAACATCCATATCCTGAATTTTGCTTACGCTTAAAAAGATGTAAAGCATAACAATGGTCAGCGGCAATAAGGAAGTCATCAGGTTGGAAATGAGCAGTCGGTTCCCTATTCTTCCTTTATTCCTTCTGAAAATGCGTACTTTTAGCTCTTCTAATGTATACACATGCTCCAGGTATTTCAGGTGAACACGGTGCCGCTCCCAGAAATAGATAAGCAGAGTAGCAAGGATGGTGGCTATGATGCTTATATAAAAGTATTGATGATAAATATTGGAGCTAATCTCATCCGAAAAATCAAAAAAGCGTATTTGATAATATGTGTAGCCCAGTGAAGCTACCAGTCCGCCACCAAAGATGATTAAATTAATAAGCGGAACCCTCAGGATCCAACTTTTTACGAACTTATAGAGATTCTTAGGAATTTTCTTTCCTTTTCGCTTAAGGCTAAAATAGCGCTTAAACGGAAGGTTGAAAAATAATCCCAGCAAAAAACTTATCAGCATTCCCCTGAAAATAAAAACGAAGGTCGGCGTCAACGTATCATCCCCAACATTAAATTTTTGATTTTCCGATTCGGCCTCCATAGAAAGCCATGGCTCTGCTTCCCGGATGTTCTCCCCTGCATTCCCTCCAAGGGTGTCCTGCACCGCCGCTCTGCTTTGGGTGTCGGTATTCATAAGTGTAAAGGTCTTTTGCTTACTGATGATTTCGGGTAGCGACTTCATTCCAACAATAATTACAAAAGGCAACACCAGCAAGAAATAGAGCATTGTGGTCAATAAATAGATACGCAAACCAAAAAACCTGGGAATATTACGTTTCATAGCATTTGTTTATGATCACAAATTTAAGGCATTTAAATTTACAACTAACCCAACATAATAGTCAAAACGATAGTTGCCTTAAAGATTTCGCTGGTGAGATATTTTTATCTTTGCAAAAACAAAAGGATGAAGAAACAGGTAATGCCTGTGATAATCTATACATCGCACCAGGTTTGGTGACAAATATTGCAAAAAAGATAAACCATTACAAATTTTAAACGAATGATAAAAAATACGCGCGTAAGGTTTGCACCCAGTCCCACCGGTCCTTTACACATCGGAGGTGAAAGGACGGCCCTTTATAATTACTTATTTGCCCGCAAGCAGGGTGGCAAAATGATATTACGCATCGAAGATACCGATCAAAAACGCTATGTTGAAGGTGCGGAAGCATATATTATGAATGCCTTGAGCTGGTGCGGTATAGAAATTGACGAAGGGGTAAAACAGGGAGGTGATTATGGCCCTTACCGCCAATCGGACCGTAAAGAGGTTTACAGCCACCATATCAAAGAGCTTATCGCAGAAGGAAAAGCCTATTACGCTTTCGACACCCCTGAAGAACTGGAAGCCATGCGTACAAAGCTGGAGGAAGCAAAAGCAGACAATACCAGCTACAACGCAGCTATCAGGAATACGATGAACAATTCATTAGTGATGTCTGAGCAAGAGGTAAAGGCAAAAATAGATGCGGGCGCCCCTTACGTAATTCGTTTTAAGATGCCGGAAGATGAAATCATAGAAACGCGGGATATTATTCGCGGCACTATCAAAGTAGACACCGCCACCCTCGATGACAAAATACTCTACAAATCCGATGGCATGCCCACCTACCACTTCGCTAATATTGTGGATGATCATTTGATGGAAATATCGCATGTGATACGCGGTGAGGAGTGGCTCCCCTCGCTGCCGCTTCATGCTATGCTCTATAAAGCCTTCAATTGGGATGTTCCCGAGTTTGCCCATCTGCCGTTGCTCCTGAAGCCCAGCGGTAAAGGAAAGCTCAGCAAACGTGATGGCGATAAATTAGGTTTTCCCGTATTCCCGATGGAATGGAAAGATCCTGAAAGTGGAGATGTGGCTATGGGCTACAAGGAAGAAGGTTATTTTCCGGAAGCCTTTATCAACTTCCTGGCCCTTCTGGGCTGGAACCCGGGCACCGAACAGGAGTATTTTACCAAAGAGGAACTTATTGAAGCCTTTTCGCTGGATCGGGTCAGTAAAGGCGGAGCACGCTTCGAACAGCAGAAAGCACGCAATATTAACGCCCATTATCTGCACCGCAAACCAGACCATGAGCTGGCACTTCTTTTTAAAGAACAGCTTGACGCGAGAAACCTCAGCGCTGATGAGGAATACATCACCCAAGTGGTTTTGCTGGTAAAAGAGCGTGTATCTTTTGTTAGTGAAATGTGGGAACAGTCCTACTTCTTTTTTAGCGCCCCGGAAGAGTACGACGCTAAAACAGTGAAAAAAAGATGGAAAGAAAACACCCCTGAGCTCATGAGGCAGCTTAAAGTAATCCTCGCCAATACCAAACCTTTTACCAGTGCCCATACCGAAGAAAAAGTAAAAGCCTGGATACAAGACAATGAGCTGGGTATGGGTGCGGTAATGAATGCTTTCAGGCTTTGCATCGTTGGCGCCTCGAAAGGGCCCCATATGTTCGATATTATTGAAATGATTGGACAAGAAGAAACCATCAGAAGGATTGAAAAGGCGATTGAGGAGTTGGGGTAAATTTCCCTTTTCAATAATAGCTGAAGTGAAGAGCCAATATAGATTCCTCAGTCGCTCTTTTAACCGCGACAAAAACCTGAGAATAGATTCCTCATTCGCTCCGCTCCATCGGAATGACGGACGGTTGGGGAGAAAACAAGAAAAAGCACGCGACGACGCAAGTGAAATTTGCAGTGGTGTCGTCGCGTGCTTTTTCTCCCTTTTATGCACCTGGATGTCGTCTTTCCTACCGGAATTGCCAAGCGGCAGCGAGGCAATGGGGAGAGGAATCTGACCATCAAGCCCATGAGGTTAGCACCCACTTTTAAGTGGGTGGATTAAGGCATCATTCCAGTTTCATCAGCGCGCTTTAGCGTGCTTCAATGACCGATGGTGAAGGTCGGTGTTGTCTTTGGTGCGCCATAAGCAGTGAAGCCAATTTGTTGTGTAGGACATAGCTTTTTATTTTTATAAAATCAGGAAGTTTTTACACTCTAAGGATGAAAAAAGGGGACTAAAGTCCCCAAAAATCTATTGGTGTGCTGCAACCGTCGGCTGACCCAGTAAGATTTCGGGGGACGGCTATCGGGTTTAACCAACGGTTTTGAAGTCATCATCTCCACCCTCACGGGACTTTAGTCCCTCATCAACAACGAATAACAAAAACACCCGGCTCTCAACAAGGAACCAGGTGTTTCACAGGAAACAAAATGTTTTTATTTCTTATTGGATTTCTTGCTCCAGTTATCCCGTAAAGGAACGGTACGGTTAAACACCGGCTTACCTATTTCACAATACCGGTCTGCCACAAAGTAGCCTAACCGCTGAAACTGAAACCGCTGCTCCGGCAGTGCATCTTTCAGCACGGGCTCCAGGATACAGTTTTTCATCACATTCAGGGAATCGGGATTAATAAAATCTTTAAAGTCTTTGGATTTATGCGATGCCGGTGCCGGGTCGCTGAACAGGCGGTCGTAGAGGCGCACCTCGGTGGGGAACCCGTGTGGCGCCGAAACCCAGTGCAGGGTGCCTTTTACCTTTTTTCCTGACGTATCCTCGCCGCTTTTCGTTGAAGAATCATAGGTGCAGTGGATCTCTCTGATATTTCCTTGCTCATCTTTAACATAATTCTCACACTTAATGATATAGGCGCCTTTAAGCCTCACCTCCCTGCCTGGTCCCAGCCGGAAAAACTTGCGTGGCGGGTCTTCCATAAAGTCATTTCTTTCGATAAAAATTTCACGACTGAAAGGTACTTTACGCGACCCCATAGACTCATCTTCAGGGTTGTTAATAAGCTCCAGTGACTCTTCCTTTCCCTGCGGGTAGTTGTCTATAATAACCTTCACAGGGTCCAGCACAGCCATCACTCGCGGAGCTGTTCTGTTCAAATCTTCACGCACACTGTATTCCAGCTTCGCCACATCAATCACATTGTCGCGCTTGGCAATCCCCACCTCTTCAGAAAAAATCTTTAAACTGCCGGGGGTAAAACCCCTTCTTCGCAGTCCTGAGATAGTGGGCATCCTCGGATCATCCCATCCATCTACAAACTCATTTTCCACTAATTCCAGTAGCTTACGCTTGCTCATAATGGTGTAGCTAAGGTTAAGGCGTGCAAATTCCGTTTGCTCCGGCCGCTCTTCGCCCGGTTCGGCAATATGATCCAATAACCAGTCATAAAGCGGACGGTGTACTTCAAACTCCAGAGTACACAGCGAGTGCGTAATCTTTTCAATAAAATCACTTTGTCCGTGGGCAAAGTCATACATAGGATATATGCACCATTTGTCAACGGTTCTGTGATGGTGCAACCTTCTTATGCGATATAAAACCGGGTCACGCATGTGCATGTTGGTCGAAGCCATATCAATTTTTGCCCGCAACATTTTGGAGCCATCCGCAAACTCGCCATTGCGCATCCTTTTAAACAAGTCGAGGTTTTCCTCTACACTGCGATCCCGGTAAGGGCTCTCCTTTCCGGGCTCGGTGGGCGTACCGCGATATTCCCGTATTTGATCCGAGGTAAGATCACATACAAAGGCTTTCCCTTTCTTGATGAGCTTGACAGCCATCTCATATAACTGCTCAAAATAATCAGAGGCATAGTGCTCATGCCCTTCCCAATCATAACCTAACCAATGAATATCTTCCTTAATAGAATCCACATATTCCGTACTCTCTTTCGCAGGATTAGTATCATCAAACCGGAGGTTGCACTTGCCGTTATATTTTTTTGCCAACCCAAAATTAAGTACAATAGACTTGGCATGGCCGATATGTAAAAAACCGTTAGGCTCCGGTGGAAAGCGAAGGTGGACACGCCCCCCGTTTTTTCCCCTGGCAATATCCGTCTCTATTTTTGTTTCGATAAAATTTAGTGATTTGTATTCCTCTTTTGAGTGATTCGTCATGATTGATGGCTTTAGTACATTTCTTTTAGAACCGACAAAAATAATGCTTTATTTTGCATTCATAAAATGATATGCCTAAATAAACATCATTGGTTCAGTATTTTTAATACATCGGTTGAACATTTTTAAGAACTATGAGTTTTGTTAAATATTTTTATTAAAATAATAAACAAGGTTCATATAATTAGCATTCTTTTTTATAAAACAAGTACAAAACATAAATCATAACGTATGAAGTCACATACAAACAATTATATAGCTAAGAGCCACACCGGGCAAAGCAAGATAATCAATGGTTTTTCAAAACTCACCAAAGAGGAAAAGCTTAATAAAATATCATCATTTCTTCAAAACAGTAACGAGTCGGTGCAGGAATTCAAATCATTTTGGCACACTAACAAGAAAATTCAGAAACGAATAGATGAGTTTAGCGAAAACACCATATCCAACTACTACTTTCCTTACGGGATAGCCCCTAATGTTGTTATCAACGGCAAAAGTTACCTTGTGCCAATGACCATAGAAGAGAGCTCGGTAGTTGCCGCCGCCTCAAAAAGCGCCAAATACTGGGCTGCCCGTGGCGGGTTTCATGCAAAAGTGATTTCAGTTTCAAAAATAGGGCAGGTGCACTTTATCTATAACGGAAATGTGGAGAAATTGTATGAAGCGTTTCCCCGCATCAAATCCGCTTTAATTGAACGCGCCAAACCCATTACCGCTAATATGGAGGAGCGGGGCGGAGGAATACAGGATATTGAGCTTGTGGATAAAACCGACGACATGGAGGGTTACTTTCAGCTTAAAGCCACTTTCAATACCGTGGATTCGATGGGCGCCAATTTCATCAACTCTTGCCTGGAAGAGTTTGCGGCAGGATTACAAAAATATTTTGATGAGCATGATGTATTTGAGCCCCACGAAAAGGACATCCAGATTATTATGTCTATCCTCTCTAACTACACCCCGGAATGCCTCGTAGAGTGCTGGGTAGAGTGTGATATTGAAGAACTTGCTTCGGAGGATTTGGGCATGGGCGCAGAACCGTTTGCCGAAAAATTTGAGAAGGCGGTAAAAATAGCCCAAATCGATACCTGCCGCGCCACCACCCATAACAAAGGAATATTTAATGGCATTGACGCCGTAGCCCTGGCCACAGGCAATGACTTCAGGGCCATAGAGGCAGCAGGACATACCTATGCCGCAAGAACCGGAAAATATCAAAGCCTGTCAGAAGTAACAATAAAAGATGGTAAGTTCAGGTATTCCCTCAAGCTGCCCCTGGCCTTAGGTACTGTAGGCGGATTAACTACCCTCCACCCGTTAGTGAAAAAATCGCTGGAGCTCCTCGACAATCCAAAAGCGGAAGAGCTTATGATGATTACAGCCACTATGGGACTTGCCAACAACTTTGGTGCTATAAAATCGCTGGTAACCAGTGGTATTCAGAAAGGACACATGAAAATGCACCTTCTGAATATTTTAAATACCTTTGATGCTACCGATGAAGAAAAGAAACAGGCTATTGAGTATTTCAAAAATATCAAAGTGTCCTATGCCAACGTATCAGACTTTTTAACCGCGTTACGAAAAAACCAATAACTTTTGACAGGGCAACAATATTATTCGAACGGAAAACTGCTGCTTACAGGAGAATATCTTGTGCTTAAAGGCGCTAAAGCTATGGCTTTACCGCTAAAATATGGCCAGAGCCTGAGAATTACGCCTTGCCGGAACCCGGAGAAGCTTATATGGAAGTCGTCTGTTAAAAACAAGCCCTGGTTTGAAGCGGTTTTTGACCAAGCACTTAATATCACAGCAACTTCTTCAAACGATGTGGCTTTGCGCCTTCAGCAAATCCTTAAAAAAGCGATACAGATTAAAGGCGTCACCGCTGATGCTATTACCGACACAGAAATTACAACAAACCTCGATTTTAATATTGAATGGGGTTTCGGGAGCAGCTCCACCCTGCTCTCCAATATCGCATATTGGCTAAAAACAGATCCTCATCAGTTACTGTCAGCTACCAGCAATGGCAGTGGGTATGATGTGGTTGCCGCCCGGGCTGAACAACCCATTTTCTTTACATTAGAAAACAACGACCAGGTAATTGAAAGGGCCAGATTTAACCCTCCTTTCCGGGAGAACCTCTATTTTGTGTATTCAGGAAAAAAACAACGCTCTGAGGAGAGCGTAAGGCAGTTTAACAGCACCACCCCTGTTCCCGAAAAATTCATTCCGCTCATTTCAGAGTATACACAAAAGGTTTCGCAAGCCTCTTCGCTGGAATCGTTTATAGCAACCATGAAAGCCCACAATGAAATATTATCGGAAATTTTGGGGCAGCAACCCCCGGGAAAAACTATTTTCAGCGATTTTGAAGGGCTTATTAAGCCCCTTGGTGCATGGGGAGGAGATTTTATCCTTGCAGCTACTGATAAGGATACAGAATATGTGAGGCGCTATTTTAAGAAAAAAAACTGCAGCCCGCTATTTACCTACAATGAATTAGTGAAATGATGAAAGAGATTTTTCTCCATAGCGCCGATGTTCAACTGACAAAGCCTCTGGCCACCTCCTGGCTGGCGCCATCAAACATCGCATTCATCAAATACTGGGGGAAGAAAGAAGTGCAGTTGCCGGTAAATGCCTCCCTGAGTATGACGCTCCAAAATGCCTTAACAACCACATCGCTGCAAGCTGTTCCGGCTGATAAAAGGTCTGTTTCTTTCTTTTTTGAGGGTTCAGAGCGCCCGGATTTTCTTTCGAAAATAGAGACTTTTTTTCAGCGCATCAGCAACTACATCCCCTGGATAAATAACGCCGCGTTTACAATAAAAAGCAGCAACTCTTTTCCCCATTCTGCGGGAATTGCTTCCTCTGCTTCGGCGATGGCGGCGCTGGCACTGGCACTTGCTGATGCAGACGCTCAGCTTACCGGTCAGCCCCTCGATGATACTTTTTACCGCAAAGCCTCTTTCCTGGCACGTCTTGCTTCGGGAAGCGCTGCACGATCTGTGTATGGGGGATATGCTGCCTGGGGTAGCCATGCCCATCTCTCCTCCTCTTCCGATGAATATGCTGTCGCCATTAATGAAGCGGTCCATCCCCGCTTTAAACAGATGCATGACGACATCCTGCTGATTAACAAACAGCCAAAAGCGATCAGCAGCAGTGCAGGCCACCAGCTGATGCAACAACATCCGTTTTTGCAGGGACGAATCTCCCAGGCCAACAAAAACTTCGAGAGGCTCTGTTATGCCATGACACAAGGCGATTTGGATGTGTTTGCGGAAATAGTGGAAAACGAAGCCTTTACGCTTCATGCACTGATGATGAGTTCTGAAAAATCATTCTCATTACTGCATCCCAATACCTTGTTGGCCATCCATGAAATCAGAGCCTTCAGAAAACAAACCGGCATCCCTTTGTGTTTTACACTCGACGCCGGACCAAACGTGCATTTAATTTACCCGGAGATGTACTATGATAAAGTGAAGCCGTTTGTTACCGAATCATTAACCCGGTTATGCACCGGAGAAACAATTTTATACGATAACATCGGCAAAGGTCCCCGTAAAATTGAAAAAGAGATATGATAAAAAACGAAATCTACTACGCAAAAATATTGCTCTTCGGTGAATACTGTGTCATATTTAACTCTATGGGATTAACCATACCCTATACACATTTTACAGGGCATTTAAGTATGCCCAGCGAAAGAAAATATACCAACCTGGATTTTGCCCTTCGCTCTAACCAGGATCTTCATGAGTATGCCTCCTATCTGAAAAACTTATCTTCAGAAGAAAATGAGGATTTCAATATGGATTTTGAAAACTTTGACCGCGATTTAAACCATGGCCTCTATTTCGAATCAAACATCCCCCAGGGATTTGGCCTGGGCAGCTCCGGAGCGTTGGTTGTGGCCATCTATTCAGCATATGCGCTAAACCCTGTCATCCGGTCGCGACAAATGGAAAAGAAAGATATCCTTAAGCTGAAATATATTTTTTCCAGGATGGAGTCCTTTTTTCATGGCACCAGCTCCGGGCTTGACCCCCTAAATTCCTACATGCAGTTTCCGTTGCTTATAAATGCAAAAGACGACATACAAATGGTCAACATTCCGCGAAACCATAACGGCGACAGCGCCATATTCCTCATCAATACCGGAAACCCCGGAAAGACAGAGCCATTGGTAAACAGTTTTCTGGAAAGCAATAAAAACCCTGAATATAATAAGAAAGTAAAAGAACAGTTTATTCCTTACAACAATGAAAGCATCAAATCACTTATCGCTGGCAACTATGATGAGTTTTTCGATAATCTGGCCAAACTGTCTAAATTTGAATACGAATACCTCAAACCCATGATTCCCAACGCTTATCACAAGGCGTGGGATTTTGGAAACACCTCCAGCGCTTTCCACCTTAAGCTGTGTGGTTCCGGGGGCGGGGGATTTCTGTTAGGCTTTGCCAGGGATTATGAACAAGCCCGCGAAGAGCTCGGCCGTTTCAATATCAAGCCGGTAACTGTTTACCAGAAAAGCGCTTCAAAAATTTTGAATAATCAGGGTTAATACCCATTATCAATTGAAATGAGTCTTTATACTGATTACTGCTTTAATTTCAATGTTTCGCTGAAGCTCACTTTGAATTACTACTGTTATAACTTAGTTCTTTCCTGAGCACGCCGGCTATATGCTCCACGGTTTCTTCTATAGGAATAAATTCATAATCCAACACTTCTTTTACACGTGCTGAGGAGTAGTAGTTTTGTCTTTGCCCCGCCCGGGCGGTTTCTTTGGTAACAAGCGCCTTCTGTCCTGTTAAAGCACTCTTTATCGCTTCCAGGCGCCAATACACCTCTCCCATCCAATAAGAAGCCTGAATGTGAGGAGGCCTTTTATTAAATGCTTTGGCCACCAGGGCAAACATTTCCCTGAACGGTAAATTAACAGCATTGATGATAAAACGCTGCTGCGAAATATCACTTTTGGTTAATACCACCATGATTTTAACTACATCACGCACATCAACAAAACCGGTGGTTCCGGGGGTGTAAAACTTCAAGCCATCATAAATTTTTGTGAACAGCTGGGTGCTTCCCTTGGAATAATCGCCAAATCCTAAAATTATCGAAGGATTTACAATAACCATATTCAACCCTTCTTCGGCGCCCCGCCACACTTCCTGCTCCCCGTAATATTTGCTGAATCCGTAATGGGTGTTAGCCGTTCCTTTCTGCAAAAAATCTTCTTCGGTGTGTTCTTTCCGGCCGGGATCAGGAGCTCCTAAGGTCGAAATCGAGCTCACATAGCAAAACTTTCTGATGTTTTGTGCCAGGGCCGCATTAACCATGTTCTCCGTTCCCTTCTGGTTGATCTCGTAAAGCGAATTGTAATCTTCAGGCTGGTAGGAGACGAACCCTGCACTGTGATAAACATCCTTCACCCCTTCCATGGCATCCTGTAAAACATAAAAATCCAGCAAGTCACCTTCTATCCATTCTATCTTATTATACAAATCATTCCATCTCTCAGGTTCATAAAGGCTAAAAACGCGTTTTATCACCGCCACAGAACTGGTGGATCGCCGCAGCGCTCTGACCTTTTCGCCTCTGCGCAGCAGATCTAAAATAAGATACGCTCCTACTAATCCTGTACTTCCTGTAACAAAATTCATACTACAAAGGTACATGATTTGATTACAAGACGATTACCCTGTTTCCTTTTTTTAGGGATTCCGCTTATCTTTGCCGACTGTAAATAGAGCGTTTTCATGAAAAATTTCGTAGAAGAACTAAAATGGCGTGGCATGATCCACGATATGATGCCCGGCACGGAAGAGCTGTTGGACAAGGAAATAACCAGCGGCTATGTGGGTATAGACCCTACAGCCGATTCATTACATATCGGGCACCTGGTGGGAGTAATGATGCTGCGGCACCTGCAGAACGCCGGCCATCGGCCCATTGCGCTAATAGGAGGCGCTACCGGTATGATTGGCGACCCTTCGGGAAAATCTGACGAGCGGAACCTGTTGGATGAAGAAACATTGCGATACAACGAAAGCAAAATAAAAGAGCAACTAAAAAATTTCCTGGATTTTGATGATACAAAAGTGGATAATGCTGCCATTCTGGTGAATAATTACGACTGGATGAAGGAGATTTCTTTCCTGGAATTTATCCGTGATGTTGGAAAGCACATTACTGTAAATTACATGATGGCTAAAGATTCTGTAAAAAAGCGTCTTAGCGGAGAAAATGCGCAGGGCTTGTCGTTTACAGAATTCAGCTACCAGCTCGTGCAGGGAAACGACTTTTTGCATCTCTATAAACATGAAAACTGCAAGCTGCAAATGGGCGGCTCGGACCAGTGGGGTAACATTGTTACCGGAACAGAGTTGATAAGACGAAAAGAAGGTGGCGAAGCTTTTGCGCTGACCTGTCCGCTGATTACAAAAGCCGACGGAGGAAAGTTTGGCAAAACCGAAAGCGGCAATATCTGGCTTGATCCGGAAAAGACCTCTCCATATAAATTCTACCAATTTTGGGTGAATACCTCGGATGCAGATGCCGAAAAATATATCAAAATATTTACTTTCCTGAGGAAGGAAGAAACCGAAGAACTTATAACCCGTCACCGCGAAGCGCCACATCAGCGTGAGCTGCAAAAAACGCTGGCGCGTGAAATGACCATTATGGCCCACTCCGAAGAAGAATATAATGTTGCTGTGGAAGCTTCCGGCATTCTTTTTGGAAAGGCTACAGCCGAAAAACTCAAACAACTACCCGAAAAAACATTGCTGGATGTTTTTGAAGGCGTTCCTCAATTTACCGTTTCACGTGAAACTGTGCAAAACGGCGTGCCCGTGGTCGATTTATTAGCTGAACATACACAGGTTTTTGCCTCAAAAGGCGAAGCCCGCCGGATGCTGAAAGATAATGGGGTTTCTATCAACAAAGAAAAAGTAAAACCGGATTACACCTTAGATAAAAAAGATATCATCGCAGGAAAATACATTCTGGCACAAAAAGGGAAAAAGAATTACTTTTTGGTGATTTTAGAATAAAATACGTGCGTTTTCAATGCCTGCAGCACGCATCTCATGCAAATTTTTATTGTTCGTGCCCTTTTATGCTACAAAACGTATCAAAAAATGCTTCTGTGGTATTTTCGGATATCCTGGCGCTCTTCATTTATCCTTGGTTTTCAGGCCTAAACCTGTCGTCATCCCATTTAGATGGGTTGCTGATGATGTATTTTTTTATGCGTTGACAGGTTGAATAATTTCGAATAATGTGGTCGTGGTAATTTGGTTGAAAAAAATGATTTTTCCGATTGTATTTTGGGATATCCAAATTGTTTTCATCAATGAAATCATCAATTTTTGAATTCACCGCCAATTTAAAACCCGCAATAAACGATGAAATGGATTGGGGTTTGCGGTGCAATTTGGATGGTTGGGATGACGGTAGAGACGCACGGCCGTGCGTCTCTATGGGTTGTTCGTTTTCCGTTTTATTCAAAATTATAATGGCGTGTAAATGATTGGGCATGACAATATATTCATCCAAATACAATTCATGGCGTATTTCAAATGATTTCAACCATTCATTATCAACGATTTTTCCAAAACCGGATAATTTCATTTCGTTGTTTTTAATTTGTCCCAGATTGCATTCCCGGTTTTGTGTAACCAGGGTGATGAAATAAACACCGTTGCCTGAATAATCCCATTTAGGCATACGGTGGGATGCTATCCGGTATTTATTTTGGTATTTATCTGTCATTGTTTGTTCTTTATGCTTTTTTATTCAATACTGAGGCGGGTCTAAAATAAGCAATTTTTATATTCAATGACATAATATATTGATCAACTGGACTTTATAAAAAACTCCATTATTTATTTAAATTGCTGAATTTCTGATTATTAACATACATACCTAAAAACTTACTAACTTTTTAACCTGAAGAGGCAATGTAGAGAGGAACCAGACCATCAAGCCCATGAGATTAGCACCCACTTAAAAGTGGGTGGTTTATGGCATGATTCCTGTTTTTTCAGCACGCTTTAGCATGCTTTAATGACCGATGGTGAACGACGGCAGCGAGGCAATAGAGGGAGGAATCTTAAATTTTCCTTACCCTATCTCTTACTCTCCTAAACTCCAATCTGCTCCGTCTTTGCGGTCTTTTATGCTGATTCCGGCATCTTTCAGGGCATCCCGGATTTTGTCGGCGGTTTTAAAATCTTTGCCCTCCTTGGCTTCCTGCCGTACTTTGAGCAAATGGTTTACCACATTCGATAATAATTCATTTTCGCCACTTTGAGTTTTCTCAGGCTCCAAACCGAGGATATCTGCAGTAAAGGTTGTAAAAAATGCTTTCAGCGCTTTCAAATCTTCAGATGCAATTTTCTTTTTACCATCCCTTATGGCGTTAATCATTCTTACGGCCTCAAAAAGATGTGCAATTGCAACCGGACTGTTGAAATCGTCGTTCAGTGCCTGATAGCTTTTCTTTTCCAGCGACTTAAAATCAACGGTGGTTTCATCAGACAGGGGAAGTTTATCAAGCAACTGAAGCGCATCGGTCAGCCGTTTAAACCCTTTTTCGGCAGCTTGCAACGCTTCGTTAGAAAAATCAACCGTAGAACGGTAATGGGCCTGTAGAATAAAAAAGCGGATTGTCATGGGTGAATATGCTCGCTCCAGAAATTCATGTTCACCATTAAAAAATTGATTTAGCGTGATGAAATTGCCGAGCGATTTGCCCATTTTTTGCCCGTTAATAGTAACCATGTTGTTATGCATCCAGTATTTTGCCGGTTCATCGCCATTGGCGGCTCTCGACTGCGCTATTTCGGATTCATGATGAGGAAACAACAAATCCATCCCGCCGCCGTGGATATCAAATTTTTCTCCAAGGTATTTGGCGCTCATGGCAGAACATTCCATGTGCCATCCCGGGAAACCGTTTCCCCACGGCGACGGCCAGCGCATGATGTGTTCCGGAGCGGCATCTTTCCAAATCGCAAAATCAAACGGATTGCGTTTTTCATTCTGACCCTCCAGTTCACGTGTGTTGGCTTTTAGCTCTTCTAAAACACGACCGGATAGTTCACCGTACTTTTGGGTGTCATTGTGATATTTTTGTACATCGAAATAAACAGAACCATTGACTTCATATCCATAACCCGCATTTACAATCTTTTTCACCATTTCTATTTGCTCTATAATGTGCCCGGAAGCATGCGGTTCTATAGAAGGACTCTTTACATTCATCTGAGCCATATTATGATGATACCGGTTGGTGTAATGCTGAACGATTTCCATCGGCTCAAGCTTTTCAAGCCGCGCTTTTTTCCCCACTTTATCCTCGCCCGTATCGGCATCATTCTCTAAATGGCCAACATCGGTAATATTTCTGACATAGCGAACTTTATATCCAAGATGCTGAAGGTATCTGAAAACCAGATCGAAAGTAATGGCCGGACGGGCATGACCCAGATGCGCATCACCATATACCGTAGGGCCGCAAACATACATTCCCACGTGAGGAGGATTAATCGGCTGAAAAAGCTCTTTCTTTCGTGTTAAAGAATTATGGATCAATAACGTATTTTCCATAGCTGAAAATTTTTGCAAAGTTAACAAATCGTCATCATCCCTATACGCTATCATGCAATTATGCTTTTAAACTAAAAAGCCATATATTTGTTGCATTAACAATTATTGTTTAATCAAGTATTAAAAAGTGGAAAATTATCAAGAATATAAACTGGCAGATTCGTTGCTTCACCTGCTCAATGTTACTGATAAGCTATTAAAAGGGTCGTTGGCAAAAGCCTTACAGCATCATGGCTTTACCATTACACCTGAGCAGTTTACCATACTGGTTAGTTTATGGTCGAGTAACGGCCAGTGCCAGTATGAACTGGCAACGTGCCAGGGCAAAGACAGGGCAAGCATTACAAGGCTGGTGGACGGAATGGAAAAGGAGAACCTGGTGGTGAGAATTCCTTCTGAAAAAGACCGCAGAATTAAACTGGTTTACCTTACGCAAAAGGCTAAAGGACTACAAAACAAACTACTTGAAGTTGTTACTAAAGCCACTTCCGAAGCTCAGCACGGAATTACCCCAACTGAGTTAGCCACTACAAAAAAAGTATTGACTTTAATGATTGAAAATATGAACAATTCATAATTCATTTTGTATATAGTTGCGTAATCAATTATTGAGTTATCAATTTAAAATTTAATTACTATGAAAACATTTAGAAATTTATTATTCGCCTTTGCTACAATATTTTTGTTTAGCGAAGCTTCTATTGCACAAACCAACACTGTTGACCTTAACGAAAACTCAGGCACAGTAGAATGGGAAGGAAAAAAAGTTGGAGGAAGCCACAATGGTGAAATCGATATCAAAGACGGGCAGTTGACTTTTAACAACAAAGAACTGACAAAAGCCCATATTGTTATTGATATGAGCAGCATTGTTAACCATGATCTGGAAGACCAGGAATCCAATCAAAAGTTGGTTGGCCACCTGAAATCTGATGATTTTTTTGGTGTTAAGACGTATCCTGAAGCAACTTTTAAATCAACAAGTATAGCGTCTAAGGGATCCGGAAAATACATGATTTCAGGAAATATGACTATTAAAGGGACAACTAATCCGGTAGAATTTCCTGTAGAAATGAAAACCAGTAAAAAAGCCTTTTCCGTAGAAGGAACATTCAAAATTGACCGCTCTAAATACGACGTCCGTTATGGTTCCAGGTCATTTTTCGATAATTTGGGCGATAAGGCAATTTATGATGATTTTGAGATATCATTCAAAATCAGCGGAAGCTACTAAACAAGTTTTCCTGCTAAAGAAAAAAAGGATGGCCCGCAGTCATCCTTTTTTTCTTTGATAAGCTGTATAATGAGGACTATAAAAAACTTATTGAGGTGTAAAAAACATAGATACTTATTGTAAGCCTTTAGAAAACAACTGCTTAATATTTAGAATGCGTGATTAGTCACAGTCAGTAGATTTCTCCCTCGGCCAAATAGGGTCAATACTTTCTTTATTGCTATCTTTTTGCTCAAAGACATATGTTCCTCATAAAGC
>Ga0307970_1000145_pt1 | contig 41359 bp, 42 predicted proteins | sample OrgLakmetagen712_FD_202093 | JGI IMG/M metagenome (GOLD analysis project Ga0307970, IMG submission 202093) | Saline water microbial communities from Organic Lake, Antarctica - #712 | ecosystem: Environmental > Aquatic > Non-marine Saline and Alkaline > Saline | place: Antarctica: Organic Lake... | reverse complement strand
GATAGCAGGGCAACGCCCCGCGACAGGCTCACGGGCCGGCCTGTGGCAGCCGCCCGCCCCGGCGCACCATCTCGATGCGGGTGGCGCGCCCGGTGGCGTCCTCGGTCTCGACATAGACACCCGCCAGTGTCACCGCGCCCATGGCGGGGGTGAAGCGATCGCGGCCCATGCCGGCCACAAACCGGCGCATCGGCTCGGCCTTGTCCATGCCGATGACCGAGTCGTAGTCGCCGCACATCCCCGCATCGCCCTGAAACGCCGTGCCGCCGGTCAGGATCTGCGCATCGGCGGTGGGGATATGCGTATGCGTGCCCACCACGAGGCTGGCGCGCCCGTCGCAGAAATGGCCCATCGCCATCTTCTCGGAGGTCGCCTCGCAATGCATGTCGACCACCGTCGCATGCACCGCCCCGCCCAGAGGATGCGTGCGCAGCACCGTGTCGATCGCCGAGAACGGATCGTCGAAGGCGCGGCGCATGAACACATTGCCCAGCACCTGCGCCACAAGCACCTTGCGCCCCCGCGCGTCGCTGAACACGCGGTGCCCGCGCCCCGGTGCGGCCTTGGCATAGTTCAGCGGCCGGATCAGACGCGTTTCGCGCTCCACGGCCTGCAGCATGTCCTTCTGATCAAAAGCATGATCGCCAAGGGTGACGCAATCAGCCCCGGCCTCGAACAAGCCCGTCGCATGCGCCGCCGACAGGCCCATCCCGCCCGAGGCGTTCTCGCCATTGACCACCACGAAATCGAGGCCCCAGTCCTTGCGCAACCCCGGCAGCGTGTCAGCCACCGCCGCGCGCCCCGCGCGCCCCATCACATCGCCCAGAAAGAGTATCTTCATGCTGCCCTGATAGGTCCCGAAAGCCGCAAGGGCAAGCATCACCCGACACGCCCTTGCCCTTCATCTTGCCCAAAATACTCAATATCCCGCGGCACGGCCCAACGCACCGCCCTCAGGCACCGAAGCAGATCACCTCGGCCTCGGTCACCACCATGTCGAGCGGCTGATCGCTGGGCTCCAGCGGCAGCGCGTCGGCTTCCTGCGCGGCATAGGCAAAGCCGATGGCCCGCGTCGCACGCCGGCTGCGCAGCAGCGCCAGCGTGCGGTCATAGAACCCCCCGCCATAGCCCAGACGCCCGCCGCCCCGGTCGAACGCCACCAGCGGCACGATCAGGATCTGGGGCTCGATGAACTCATCCACCAGCGGCACCTGAGCGCCGAACGGCCCGTCGCGCAGCGCGCAATCGGGCGTCCAGCGCGAGAATAGCAGCGGCTGCCCGGTGCCTTGGATCACCGGCACCGCGACGGGGCCGTGCGCGGCGGCCCCGGCCATCGCCGGGCGCGGATCGATCTCGGTGCGGATCGGCAGATAGCCCGAGATCGGCACGCCGCGCCACGCCTGCAAGACGTCCCCCAGACGCCGCGCCCCGGCGCCGGTGTCGCCCCGGTGCGCCTCGGCCCGCCGGACGAAGGCGGCCTTGCGCGCCGCGCGCTTGATCTCGGCAAGCTCGCTCACAGCAGCACCAGCGCGCCCAACCCCAGAAAGGCGAAGAACCCGATGACATCCGTCACCGTGGTGACGAACGTGCCCGAGCCCAGCGCCGGGTCGATCCCCATCCGGTCCATGACCACGGGAATACCCGCGCCGGCCAGCCCGGCCACGGCAAGGTTGATCACCATCGCGGCGGCGATCACATAGCCAAGCTCCGGCCCGCCGAACCAGACCACACCGACGAAGCCCATCACGACCGCGAAGACGAGGCCATTGATCAGGCCCACCATGACCTCGCGCATCAGCACCCGGCGCAGATTGGCGGTGGTCAGATCCTTGGTTGCCAGCGCGCGCACCGTCACGGTCAGGCTCTGCGTGCCGGCATTGCCCCCCATCGAGGCCACGATCGGCATCAGGACAGCCAGCGCCACCAGTTGCCCGATCGCATCCTCGAAAATGGAAATCACCAGCGAGGCGAGGATCGCCGTCACGAGGTTCACGCCCAGCCATGGCAACCGCTGTTTCGAGGTCTGCACGACGCTGTCATTGACCCCGCCCTCGCCGACACCTGCGAGACGAAAGATGTCCTCCTCGTTTTCCTCATCCAGCACGGTCATCGCGTCGTCGATGGTGATGACGCCGACCAGACGGCCCTCCTCGTCCACGACGGGTGCGGAAATCAGGTGATACTGGTTGAACGCATAGGCCACGTCGCCCTCGGCGCGGGTGACGGGGATGATGTGAAACCCCTCCTCCACCAGATCCTTGAGCGCCGCGCTCCGCGGCGAGGCCATGATCCGGCCCAGCGTGACATTGCCCAACGGATGCAGGCGCGGATCGACGAGGATGATGTGATAGAACTGGTCGGGCAGGGTCTCGGCACCGCGCATGAAATCGATGGCGTCGCCCACGGTCCAGTGCTCGGGGGCGATCACCACTTCGCGCTGCATCAGGCGCCCGGCGGAATATTCCGGATAGGTCAGCGACTGCTGCACGGCAAGCCGGTCGCCGGCCTCGAGCGCGCTCAGGATGGTTTCCTGCTGGCGGTCCTGCAGATCCTCTACCAGATCGACCACGTCATCGGAATCAAGCTCGCGCACCGCGTCCGCCAGAACCTCGGGCGTGAGCAGGCCGATCACCTCTTCGCGAATCGACTCGTCCAGTTCCGACAGGATCTCGCCGTCGAATTCCTGCCCGTAAAGCGCGATCAGGCGGCGGCGGTCGCCAGAGCCGAGCTGTTCCAGCAGGTCGGCGATGTCGGCGGCGTGCAGCGGCTCCATTTCCTGCCACAGACGGTCGCGATCGTCGGTGTCCACGGCCTCCATGATCCGCGCCACGGCCTGCTTGTTGAGCGGGTGCGCCTCTTCCTCGCGCTCGGGCTCAGGCGTCGTCGCGTCATCCCGGTCGTCCATATCGCCTACTCCCGTCACCCGATCTCCACGCAGGGTTAAAGAAGGCAAGCGGGTAAAACAATGACATTGGGTCGATTTACCCTCGGATCGCCCGCCCCTATCGTGACAGCCGCCTATCCGTTCAACCGACAGGGGGACCGTCACGATGTCGGACACGCTTCTTACCGGCCGGATCCTGGCCTTTGACCGGTCGCCGTTCGACGGCGATCCGGGCACCTCGGCACGGCTGCACGAGGCGCTGGTGATCCGTGACGGCCATGTCGCGGCCGTGGGTCCGCTGGCGGATCTGCGCGCCGCCCACCCAACGGCCACCGCGCGCGACATGGGCGACCGCCTGATCACGGCCGGGTTCATAGACGCGCATGCGCATTACCCCCAGACCGCGATCATCGCCAGCTGGGGCAAGCGCCTGATCGACTGGCTGGACACCTACACCTTCCCCGAGGAAATGCGCTTTGGCGACCGCAGCCATGCCGACGAGATCGCGGCGCGCTACTTCGATCTCACGCTCGCGCACGGCACGACGACCACCGTCAGCTATTGCACGATCCATCCCGAAAGCGTCACGGCGTTTTTCGAGGCAGCCCGCGCGCGCGGGCTGCGCGCCGTGGCGGGCAAGACCTGCATGGATCGCAACGCGCCCGAGGGCCTGCGCGACTCTGCGCAGTCGGCTTACGATGACAGCCAGCGCCTGTTGCGGGCATGGCACGGCGTCGATCGGCTGAGCTATGCGATAACCCCCCGCTTCGCGCCCACCTCGACGCCCGATCAGCTTACGGCGCTCGGCGCGCTCTGGACCGCCCATCCTGACTGCCTGATGCAGACGCATCTGGCGGAACAGCCCGACGAGGTCGCCTGGGTCGCATCGCTCTACCCGCAGGCGCGCGATTATCTGGATACCTACGAGGCGCACGGGCTTCTGGGGGCGCGCGGCCTTTACGGCCATGCCATCCATCTGGAACCGCGCGAACGCGCGCGGCTGGCAGAGGTCGGCGCGGCGCTGATCCACTGCCCGACCTCGAACACCTTCATCGGCTCGGGGCTGTTCGACATGGCCGCGCGGCTTGCCGATGGTTGCCGCGTCGGGCTGGCCACCGATACCGGAGGCGGCTCGTCGTTCTCGATGCTGCGCACCATGGCGGCGGCCTACGAGATCGGGCAGTTGACCGGCACGGCGCTGCACCCCGCGCAGCTTTTATGGCTGGCCACCGCCGGCTCGGCGCAGGCGCTTCACATGGGCGATCTGATCGGCAATATCGCCCCGGGGATGGAGGCCGATCTGCTGGCGCTCGATCTCGCCTCGACGCCGGCGATCGCGCAAAGATACGCGCGCGCCGATGATCTCTGGACCGCGCTCTTTCCGACCATCATGATGGGCGACGATCGCGCCATCGCGCAGGTCTGGGTTTCAGGGCGTGAGGTGGCCTGATGGCAACGACCGCCCTATCATCCTGTCGCAAAGCAAACAGGAGCCGCCCATGACCGAGATCCCCACAGCCCCGGCCAGACATCTTGCCGAGGCCATCCGCGCCATCGACGCCCAGTTCGGCGACGGCTACGCCCGCGACCACCCCGAGCTTGTGGCAAGCCTCGTGCAAAGCGCCACCATCGATGCGGCCGTCGCCACCGGCTACGGGGCCCATCAGGAGGCGCTTGCGGCCGCGCGGCAGATCAGCACGGAAATGGGCGAGACCATCCTCAAGCTCAAGCCGCGTATTTTCGGCTGACGGCCCGGTGGGTCGGGCGCGGCGCGTTTTTAAAAACAGGCCCGCGTTTTGGACAAATGTCCTGTACAAATATCCTACGGTACCCGCGACAGGATGGCGAGCGCGGCCGCGTGCTGTTGGCGGCCCGCGGCGGCCAGCACCCGCCCGCCGCCATGCGCGGGCCGGCCCTGCCAGTCGGTGACGATACCGCCCGCCGCCTCGATCACGGCAATCGGCGCGCCGATGTCATAGGCGTGCAGCCCGGCCTCGATGACGAGGTCGATCTGCCCCGCGGCCAGCATGGCATATGCATAGCAATCAAGGCCATAGCGGGTTAACTTCATGCATTGCATTACCTGTTCAAAACCCGCCTGCTCATCCGGCGTGCCCACTTCGGGAAAGGTGGTGAACAGGATCGCGTCGGCCAGCGGCCTGTCGCCTCGCACGCGCAAAGCCGTGGTGCCGCGCGGACCGTCAAGCGCGGCGCAGCCAAGACCGCCCTCAAATCGCTCGCCAATGTAAGGCTGATCGATGATGCCATATATCGGGCCGGTCTCGTCCGAGACCGCAATCAGGACCCCCCATGTCGGGGCTCCGGACAGAAACGCCCGCGTGCCGTCGATCGGGTCGAGCACCCATGTCAGGCCCGACCGGCCCGCCTGCACGCCGAATTCCTCGCCGAATATGGCGTCATCGGGCCGCAACTCGGCCAGAACCGACCGCATCGCCGTTTCCGCCGCACGATCCGCTTCTGTCACCGGATCGAAAGACCCGTCGCACATCTTGTTGTCGGCCCCAAGGCCGACACTCCGGAAATACGGCAGGACAGCGATCCGTGCCGCATCAGCGACCGCATGACCTGCGACCCTGATCACCTCCGCATCCATGCCCGGCTCGTGCTTGAGGTTTTGCGCGGTCGTGGCGCGGTGGCTCAAGCCACCTCGCTCAGGACCCGCGCAAGATCGAACAGACGCCGACGCTGGTTCTCGGGGATCGCGTAGTAGGATCTCACGAGATCGAGCGCTTCCTTGTCCCCGATGAGGTCCCCCGAAAGATGCTCGCTGCCACCGACGCTTTCCTTGTCGTCGATGCCCTCGAAGAAGAAGCTGACCTGCACATCAAGCGCAGATGCGATATCCCAGAGCCGCGATGCGCTGACTCGGTTTGCCCCGGTCTCGTATTTCTGGATTTGCTGAAACTTTATTCCGACGGCGGCCGCCAGTTGCTGCTGCCTCATTCCGACGAGCCAGCGACGATGGCGAACACGTTTACCGACATGCACATCAACTGGGTGCGACATAGAACTTTCCTTTTGTTTCTTGGATGCGCGAACCGGATCGTACAATTCGATACATCCTGTATTGGGCCAACGCCACGCATCCCAGTAGCGTCTGTATTACATACCAATTCCCCTCCGGAACACAAGATTTATCGCTAATCGTTAACGTGCTTTGTGTGCAAACCACTCAATTCACAGGCGAACAAGCCCGGCAGGCGCGAGCAGCCGAGGCACCGGCACCCGCCTCAGGGGCCCGAAGGCCCGCTTACCTACTCGAATCGCATTGAATCTTGCGTGGATCGCGGGCTAGCGTGAGGGCGCAACAACCGGATTTGCCCCATGCGCGCGTACACCATCACTTCGGCCGGAACGCCGCCTGCCGTTCATGACATTGCGATACCGACACCCGGACAGGGGGAAATCGGCGTCGCCATTGCCGCCTGCGGGCTGAATTTCGCCGATCTGCTGATGATCAAGGGCGAGTATCAGGAAACACCCGAGCCGCCCTTCACCCTCGGGATGGAGGTGGCGGGCCGCGTCGAATCACTTGGCCCCGACACGGACGGGCCGCCGGTCGGCAGCCGTGTCGCCGTGTTTGCCGGTCACGGCGGTCTGGCCGAGCATGGCTGCTTTCCCGCCGCGCGCGCGGTCGTCCTGCCCGACGGCATGAGTTTCACCGACGCCGCCGCCTTTCAGATCGCCTACGGCACGAGCCACGTGGCGCTTGACCACACCGCGCGGCTGCAGCCCGGCGAAACGCTTCTGGTGCTGGGCGCCGCGGGCGGCGTGGGGCTGACCGCGGTCGAGATCGGCAAGCTGATGGGCGCGCGGGTCATCGCCTGCGCTCGCGGGCAGGACAAGCTCGACGTGGCCCGCAAGGCCGGCGCCGATCACCTCATCGATGCCAGGACCGACGACATTCGCGCGGTTTGCAAGGATCTCGGCGGCGTCGACGTCGTCTACGACCCGGTCGGCGGCGACCAGTTCAAGGCCGCCTTCCGCGCCTGCAATCCCGAGGCGCGGATCCTGACCATCGGGTTTGCCAGCGGCGAGGTCCCGCAAATCCCGGCAAATCACCTTCTGGTCAAGAACCTCGCGGTGATGGGCCTCTACTGGGGGGGCTATCTCAAGTTCCGCCCGGAGGTCGTGACCGACAGCCTGCGCACCCTCTTCGACTGGCACATAGCGGGCCGGATAAAGCCGCATATAAGTCATGTCCTGCCACTCGATCAGGCCGACGAGGCGCTCGAGCTTTTGCGCGGCCGCAAATCCACCGGCAAGGTGGTGGTCACGCCGCCAAAAGGCTGACCCCTGCGACCATCCGCCGCACCATAACGTGCGACGGCAACACCATTTCCGCGCCCGTCGGGCATATCCTGCGCATGCAGCAGGCGCGGCCGCCGGGAACATGTCGAAAACTGTCGGAAAAGCTTGAAAATGCCAGCGCGCTGACCGATATTGCATTCAAAGCCTCAGTCAGGAGGCTGGCACACATACCGGAGGGTTTAATGGCAGAGTTCAACACGATGCGGTCGGCGGCAGCTGTACGCAGCACCCAGATCGATGCGGGTCTTCGCGCACACATGAACAAGGTCTACGCGACCATGTCCATCGGCATGCTCATCACCGCGCTCGCGGCGTGGGCGATTTCCGGACTGGCCGTGACAACCGATCCATCCGCCGCCGCCGCGGAACTTGGAAACGGCAAGATGCTGACCGGCCTCGGGGCAGCGCTCTATCTGTCGCCGCTGAAATGGGTGGTGATGCTGGCCCCGCTGGCCTTCATCTTTCTCGGTTGGGGATCGCTTCTGCGCCGGGCACCGGCCGCGGGCGTGCAGCTTGGCTTCTTCGGCTTCGCGGCGCTGATCGGTCTTTCGCTCAGCTCGATCTTCCTCGTCTTCACGAACTTCTCGATCGCACAGACCTTCGTCGTCACCGCGATCGCGTTCTCCGGGCTGTCGCTCTGGGGCTACACGACCAAGAAGGACATCTCGGGCTGGGGCAGCTTCCTCATCATGGGTGTGATCGGCCTGATCGTGGCAATGATCGTCAACATCTTCCTGCAAAGCGAAGCGATGATGTTCGCGATCTCGTCGATCGGTGTCCTGATCTTCGCCGGCCTGACGGCATACCACACGCAGGAAATCAAGAAAGTCTACGTAGAGCATGCGGCTCACGGCGATCAGGACTGGCTCGACAAGGCAGCCTATGACGGGGCGCTGAACCTCTACATCAGCTTCCTGAACATGTTCCAGTTCCTCCTGATGTTCATGGGACAGCAAGAGTAACGTCCACCTGCTGAACCAACTGTCTGATAAAACCCGCCAAAGCATCGCTTTGGCGGGTTTTTCCGTGCGAACGTCACTACATCCAGCTGTTGCCGACGAAGACCCCGGAACCCGATCACACTCAGGCTGGACACGATCTGCGCCAGACAATCGGTCAGGCGTTGCGTGTCATGGTGTTGCTGCGTGCAGCTGCCGAAATTACAAGAACTTGGCAAGAGCGCCTATCTTCCGGAGGGCTTCGGCCGTGCCACCCGACAAATCCCAAAGACGAAACAGGCCCGCGCGGGATCCTGCGCGGGCCTGTGGTCTTGTGCCGGGCCATGACGGCCTTCATATCCACGGCGCTGCGGATCGGGGGTCCGGGCACGTCCGGCATGGACTCGGTCAGGTCGTATGAACCGTAGCCAAGGGGGTGCGGGCCGGGCGATGAAACAGGCGGCGTAAAAGCCCGGTAATCAGCAGGGCGCGCTCCCGGCGGGCCTGCTGGATGATGGCCTCGACCTCTTCGAGGTTCGGGGTCCTGGTCTGGGTGGTCATTCTGGTCGTCCTTCACTGGATTTTTCATGTCTACCAAGTGTATATTGCTGCGCTGCGGCAATATCCAAGTCATTGCCGCTATGCGCCCGGCGCAGGGTTGTCCGAGGATGGTTCCGGTCGTCTTTGCACCCGGGAAAACCCGGACGCGATGCGTGAGGGACATGGACGTCCCGGGTCACCGACGCCTGGTCCGAAACGCAGCGTCCCGCTTGCCGTCACGCTGTTTGAATGACACCAATGGACCCAACGCGCCGCCTGCCGGCGCATTCGCAGACAGAAGGAAGCCCATCATGTTCACCATGCGCAACATCATCGTGGCCGCCGTGGCCGGCGTCATTGGCTGCATCGCCAACTCGCTGGCCATAATGGCCATGGCGGGGGCCGACCCCATGCCGTTGATCCTGTCAGCCGGGCGCCAGTTCTGGTCGATCGTGTTCGCCATGGCGTTGATCCCGATCTTTGCGCGCCTGTCGCAGGTCACGGCATGGATCGCGGGCTTTCTGGTTCTGAACGCGCTCGCATCGCTGTCGGCGGTCTACATCTGGGGCGCCGGCGCGCCGTGGGGCTTCGTTCTGACGGTGAACGGTGCCTATGCGCTGGCGGCTGTGGCCGTTTACGCGCTCGGGCGCTCGAGGTCCCTCTGACACGCCGCGACAGGGCTGTGCCATCATGGGCAAGGCCGCGATCGAGGAGGTCGGCGGCCGGATCGGGCGCGGCATGAACGCGATCCGGCCGCCGCGAGTCGTCCGGGCGTCTCGCGGCCAAACCAAATAATCGGTCGATCAGCTTTCTTATCCGGGCAATGTCGCCTATCTGTGCGCTGAAACAAAACGCCGGAGGCACGCATGACACACCCCCGCCATACCAAATGCCTGATCATCGGGTCCGGCCCCGCCGGCTATACCGCCGCGGTCTATGCCGCCCGTGCGATGCTCGACCCCGTTCTGGTGCAGGGGATCGAGCCGGGCGGACAGTTGACCACGACGACCGAAGTGGAGAACTGGCCCGGCGACACCGAGGTGCAGGGACCCGACCTGATGGTGCGGATGGAAGCGCATGCCAAGGCCATGGGCTGTGAGGTGATCGGCGACATCATCACCGATCTCGATGTGGATGCCCGCCCGTTCACCGCCACCGGCGACAGCGGCCGCGTCTACACCGCCGATTCGGTGATCCTCGCCACGGGCGCGCGCGCCAAATGGCTTGGGCTGCCATCCGAGGAGGCGTTCAAGGGATTCGGTGTCTCGGCCTGCGCCACCTGCGACGGTTTCTTCTACCGCGGTCAGGAGATCGTGGTGGTCGGCGGTGGCAACACCGCCGTCGAAGAGGCGTTGTTCCTGACGAATTTCGCGTCCAAGGTCACGCTGGTCCATCGCCGCGACGAGCTGCGCGCCGAAAAGATCCTGCAGGACCGCCTGTTCAGGCATCCCAAGATCGAAACGCTGTGGTTTCACACGCTCGACGAGGTCACCGGCACCGACATGCCCAAGGGTGTCGAGGGCGCGCGGGTGAGGCATGTCGAGACCGGCGAGATCACCGAAATCCCCTGCAAGGGCGTGTTCATCGCCATCGGCCACGCGCCGGCCTCGGAACTGGTGAAGGGCAAGGTCGAGATGCATCACGGCGATTACGTGCAGGTCGAGGCGGGCAGCACGCGGACCTCGATACCCGGCCTTTTCGCGGCGGGCGATCTGACCGATCACCTCTACCGTCAGGCCGTGACCAGCGCCGGCATGGGCTGCATGGCGGCACTGGACGCCGAGAGGTTTCTCGCCGATCAGGACAGCTGACCCGGGTTTGATCCAGCGGAGTGGCTGCGCCACGCAGTTTTCAGGACGCGCCTTGCGGCGCGTGTCCGGGCCCCTGTCGGCAGGGCGTGTGGCCGCCGGTCGAGACGGGCTTGAAAGCTGAGCCACCAGCGTTGGCGGGCGATACCGCCGAAAAACACCGAGGCCGGGTCATCGCTCCGCTTGGCGGCGCGGCCCGGCTGGGTCGAGGGTGCTATCCGTCTTCGGTTTCGTCCATCCTCTCGCGCAGCGTGATCTCTTCGGAGGACTCCAGCCGTCTGATCGCGTTGACCACCTCCGTCATCGCCGCCTCGGCGTCGCGCGTCCGCACAGGGCCTTTTTCGGTGATTTCCTCGCGCAACGCGTCGGCCATGCGCGCGCCCATGTTGTCGAGCACGAACTCGGCCGCCGGGGCGAGATCACCCGCCAGTGCGCCGGCCAGGGCCCTGACCAGCACCGGCTGCTCCACCTCGCGGGCGATCCGGGGAATGTCGGTCGGATCGATCCGCTCCGGGATATGCTCGAAGGTGAAGATCGCACGCCGCACGAGCGCCGCGAAGTCCTGATCGGTTTCTTCCAACCCCTCCATCACGTCGTCGCGCGTCAGGCTGGTGGACGAGTTCAGGATCGCGCCCACGCGTTCGACGGCATCTCCGGCAAAGGCGCTTTCGGGCACATCGTGGAGTTGCGCGGCCAGCGCCAGCCCGATGCGATCCACCGCCGCGGGGCTGACCGACCCGGTCTGCGAGATCGCGTAGGTGATGCGCCGCGCCACGGGTCCGGGCAGGCGGCCCAGAAGCTCGGCGGCGCGCGCGACCTCGAGTTTCGACAAGACCACCGCCGCCACTTCCGGGCTTTCGCCCTCGAGGATCGGCAGCAGCGCGCGCGGCTCGGCAGTCTTGACCAGCGTCCAGGGATCACCGTATTGGCGCACGCCCGCCTCCTTGCGCAGGCGCATCGCGGTTTGCGGGCTGATCCGCCCGTCCAGCGCCGAGAGCGCGCCGGCCACGCCGCGCGGAAAGGTCAGCCCCATGCCCTCGAGCTCCTGCGCGAATTCGGCGACCACATCGGCCAGCGTGCCGCGATCGACATAGCGCATCGACCCCATCTGCGTGGTCAGCCGCGCCTGCAGATCCTCGGGCAGGTCGGTCAGCGGGACATCCGTCCCCTCGTTCAGCATGAAGCGCACGATGATCGCGGCCTTCTGCGCGCGGCTGAGATGCGCCGACGCCCCCCGTCGCGCAGAGGCATCTATCCGTGCCGGTGGTGCACCCATGGCCTAGCCTTTTCCGTTGCGTGCCGTTTCATCGCATCATTAGGGCCAAGAGGTGAAAAAACACTGAAGCCCGACCAGGGGCCGCATCCAGCCGCGATCACTCGGCCAGATGGCAGGCCACGCGCGTCCGGCCGATTTTCCGCATTTCAGGACGTTCCTCGCGGCAGCGCCCGACCGCGATCGGACAGCGGGGATGAAAGGCGCAACCGGGCGGCGGGTTGATGGCGTCGGGGATTTCGCCCTGGGGCACGTCGATATCGCGCCCGAACCCGTCCATGCGGGGCGCGGCCTCGAACAGCATCTGCGTGTAGGGATGTTTCGGGGTCTCGAACAGCGTATCGCGCGGCGCCTCCTCGACCAGACGGCCGAGATAAAGCACGCCGATCACGTCGGCCATGTGCTGCACCACGGTCAGATCGTGGCTGATGAACAGATAAGTCAGGCCGTATTCCTCGCGCAGGTCGCTCATCAGGTTGAGCACCTGCGCCTGCACCGACACGTCCAGCGCCGAGGTCGGCTCGTCGCAGACGATCACCTTGGGTTCGGAGGCGAGCGCGCGCGCGATGCAAATCCGCTGACGCTGACCGCCCGAAAACTCATGCGGGAACTTGCCCACATCGGACGCCGACAGCCCCACCTGTTCGAGCAGCTTTTCGGCCAGCCCGGTGGTATCGCCCCCCAGCACGCTGACCGGCTCCTCGATGATGTCGCGCACCCGCCAGCGCGGGTTGAGCGAGGCGAACGGGTCCTGAAAGATCATCTGGATATCGGCGCGCACCGCCGCGATCGCCTGCCGGTCGGCGGAGTTCGACAGATCGACGCCGCGCACCTCGACCGTGCCTTCGGAGGGCGGCACGAGGCCGACCACGATCTTGCCGATGGTGGACTTGCCCGATCCGCTTTCGCCGACCAGCGCGTAGACGGAGCGTTCCTCGACCTCGAAGGACACGTCCGAGACGGCGGTGAGCAGCGCCCTGGGCAGGCGTTCGATCACCCGGTTGAGCCAGGGTTTCGAGACGTCGAACACGCGGGTGAGGTTGCGAACGGAGATCAGCGCGCTCATGCCCCGGCCTCCTGCAACGGCGCGGCATTGGTCAACGGAAACCAGCAGGCGGCGTGCCCGTCACAGGAGGCGATATCGGGACCGGGCGCGTGGCGGCACTTCTCCTGCGCGTAGGGACAGCGCGGATGAAAGGCGCAGCCCTCGGGCAGCGCCTCCAGCCGGGGCATGGCGCCGGGGATCTGCCGCAGCCGCGCCCGGCCCTGACTGGCCAGCGGGGTGGAGGCCATGAGGCCCTCGGTATAGGGGTGACGGGGCGCGGTGAGCACCTCGCGCACCGGGCCGATCTCGGCCAGACGCCCGGCATACATCACCGCCACGCGATCGGCGGCCTCGGCGATCACGCCCATGTCATGGGTGACCAGCATCACCGCGACGCCCCGGTCGCGACAGAGCCGCTTGAGCAGCGCCACGATCTGGGCCTGCACCGAGACGTCGAGCGCGGTCGTCGGCTCGTCGGCGATCACCAGATCGGGCTCGGCACACAGCGCAAGCGCGATCACAACCCGCTGGCGCATGCCGCCGGAAAACTCGAACGGGTAGCTGCCGATGCGCTGTGCCGCGGCGGGGATGCCGACCTCGTCCAGCGCGGCGATGGCGCGCTTGCGGGCCTCGGTCGGGCTGACATCGAGATGCTCGAGGATGGTCTCGGTCAACTGGTCGCCGATGGTCAGAAGCGGGTTCAGCGATGTCAGCGGGTCCTGAAAGATCATCCCGATCTTGTTGCCGCGCAGCTTGCGCAGCCGGTCGCGCGGCAGATCGTCGATGCGCTGCCCCGACAGCAGGATCTGCCCGCCGGTGATCCGCGCGGGCGGGTCCAGAAGCCCGATCACCGCATTGCCGGTCATCGACTTGCCCGCACCGGATTCGCCCACCACGCCGAGGATCTCGCCGGCGGCGATATCCCAGCTCACCTGATCGACGGGACGCAGCACGCCGCGGCGCGTCGGGATCTCGACCACCAGATCGCGGACCGACAGGACGGGTGTGCTCATTTCAACCTCGGGTTCAATGCGTCGCGCAGCCAGTCCCCCAGAAGGTTGACCGACAGCGCCAGTGTCAGAAGCGTCAGCGCCGGGAACAGCAGGATCCACCATTCGCCCGAGAACAGGAATCCTTGCCCGATGCGGATCAGCGTGCCGAGGCTGGGTTGCGTGGGCGGCGCGCCGACACCCAGAAACGACAGCGTCGCCTCGGCGATGATCGCCAGCGCCAGCGAAATCGTGGCGATCACCAGCACCGGGTTCAGCACGTTGGGCAGGATGTGGCGCAGCATGATCGCCCCGGGACGGCGTCCGATCAGCTTTGCTGCCTGCACGTATTCGCGGTTCTTCTCGACCAGCGTCGCACCGCGCACCACGCGGGCGAACTGCACCCAGTCCGACAGGCCGATGGCCAGGATCAGCACCCAGATCGCCACCTCGTTGCGGTACTCGGGCGGCGTGATGCCCTTGGCGATCCCGAAGATCAGCATGGCCACGAGGATCGCGGGAAAGGTCAGCTGCACATCGGCGGCGCGCATGATCACCGTCTCGGTCCAGCCGCCCAGATAGCCCGCCAGCAGACCGAGCGTGACGCCCAGCACCATCGCCAGAAGCACCGCCGCGAACCCGACGAACAGCGAGATGCGCAAACCGTAAAGGATGGTCGAGAACACGTCGCGGCCCTGATCGTCGGTGCCCAGAAAGAAGCTCTGACCGGTGAACTGGTTCTCGGTCATCGGGGGGGTGAAGCCGTTCATCAGGTTCAGCGTCGCCGGATCGAACGGGTTATGCGGCGCGATGAGCGGCGACAGCAGGGCGGCCAGCACCATCAGCGTGACCGTCAGCATGGCGACCATGGCCACGGGCGACCGCCGGAACGCGTAAAGGAAATCCGAGTCCCACGCGCGCTGCAGGCGAGAGGGGGCCGCAGGCACCGCATCGGTTTGTGGGATCTGCGTGTCCATGTCGGTCATGTCGGCCTCACCCTTTCTGGTCCAGACGCAGGCGCGGATCGATGGCGAAATACAGCAGATCGACGATCAGGTTGATGCCCACGAACATCACCGAGATCAGCATGAGGTAGGCGGCCATCACCGGGATATCGACGAACTGCACCGCGTTGATGAACAACAGCCCCACCCCGGGCCATTGAAACACGGTCTCGGTAATGATGGCGAAGGCGATGATCGACCCGAGTTGCAGCCCCGTCACGGTGATCACCGGAACCATCGTGTTCTTCAGCGCATGGCGGAAATTCACCGATTTCTCGCGCAGCCCGCGCGCCCGCGCGAACCGGATGTAATCCTGCCGCAGGACTTCCAGCATCTCGGTGCGCACCAGCCGCATGATCAGCGTCATCTGGTACAGCCCCAGCGTGATCGATGGCAGGATCAGGGCCTTGCGCCCCGACTCGGTCAAGAACCCCGTGGTCCAGCCGCCGATCGCCACGACCTCGCCGCGTCCGAAACTCGGCAGCCATTTCAGCTCCACCGCGAAGAGATAGATCAGCAGGATCCCGATCAGGAAGGTGGGCAGCGACACCCCGATCAGCGAGGCCGACATGATGATATTGGCCGACACCCCGTTGCGCCGGATCGCGGTGAACACGCCAAGGCCGATCCCCCCCGCCAGAGCCATCAGCCCCGACATGAAAGCCAGCTCCAGCGTCGCCGGCGCGCGTTCGATCAGGATCTCGGAGACCGGGCGGCCCTGCCGGTAGCTCATCCCGAAATTGCCCTGCAGCGCCTCGCCGAGAAACTTCAGATATTGCACCGGAAAGGGCTGGTTGAGGCCGAGCCGTTCGCGCAGCCGCTCGACATCCGCCTGCGTGCGTTCCTGCCCCAGCATGTTGTCGATCGGATCGCCGATGAAACTGAACATCGAGAACGCGACCAGCCCGACGATCAGCAGGACCAGCACCGATTGCAGGACACGACGGATGATATAGGCGAGCATGCGGTGGCCCCCGTTCAGCAAGGCCGCACCCTGTCAGGGGCGCGAAGGTGACCGGGCGGCGGTGCCGCCGCCCGGCGCAGTCCATCGGTCCATCAGTTCATGGTGAAGAACTTCATCTTCGGGTCATCCTCGGGGCTGACCTCGGTGCCGACCGCCTCGCTCATGCCCCAGTTCAGCACCTGGTGGTGGACCGGCAGATAGAGCACCTGATCCTGCACCTCCTCCCAGATCTCGGCGATCATCGCGTTGCGCGCCTCCAGATCGGTTTCCGAGGCGAGGGCGACGATCTTCTCGTCGATCTCGGGGTTGGCATAGCCGGTATTGTTCCAGCTGCCGCGCTGATCGCCCCGCGTGTGCACGAGGAAATTGAAGATGTATTCCGAATCGTAGGTCGGCACCCCCCAGCCCAGCATGTAGAAATCGGTGGTCGCGTTGGTGATCAGCGGGAAATGCTGCGCCTTGGGCTTGGCGTCGAGGTTCACGGTCACGCCGATCTGGCCCATCATGCCGACCACCGCCTGACAGATCGACTCGTCATTGACGTAGCGATCGTTCGGGCAGTCGAGCTGGATCGAGAAGCCGTCGCCATAGCCCGCCTCTTCCATCAGGGCGTTGGCGGCGGCGACATCGGTGCCGACAGAGCCGTCCATCGCTTCAGTCCAGCCATTGACGAAGGGCGGCGCGATCATGCCCGCCGGCTCGCTCTGGCCGCGCATGACGACCTGCTGGATGGCCTCGCGGTTGATCGCCATGTTCATCGCCCGGCGCACCCGCACATCGGCCAGCGGGTTTGCGCCCTCGACATTGTCGGTGTCGAGATCGTCGGCCCCCAGGTTCATGCCGAAAAAGATGGTCCGGTTCTGCGGCGCGGTCTTGACGGTCAGGCCATCGGTGTTCTCGACACGCTCCAGATCCTGCACCGGCACGTCCTGAATGAAATGCACCTCGCCCGAGAGCAGCGCCGCCACGCGGGTCGAGGCGTTCTGGATCGGGGTGAAGATGATCTCGCTCACATCCATGGGGAAGTCGTCCATGCCCCAGTAATCCGCGTTGCGCTCCAGCACGGTGCGCACATCGGCCTCGCGGCTGATCAGCTTGAACGCTCCGGTGCCGTTGGCATTGCTGGCAGCAAACGTGGTCTCGCCGCCCTCGACATCCTGCACCTCGACAGAGTCGTTGGCCTCGGTCCAGCCCTTGTCCATCATGAACAGGTTGGTCAGGTTCGCCGGCAGGATCGGGTTGGGCCCGTCGGTCTCGAACTCGACCGTGTGCTCACCCACGGCGCGCACCTCGACGATCGACGACAAAAGCTCCTTCATGTTGGAATTGTCGGATTTCGCCCGGTTGATCGAGAACACCACGTCCTCGGCGGTGAAATCGGCCCCGTCGTGATAGGTCACGCCCTCGCGCAGGGTGAACACCCAGACGTTGGGGTCGTCTTCCTTGGGGGCCCAGTCGGTGGCCAGTGCCGCCTGAAACTGCCCCTCCATGTCGCGGATGATCAGCGGCTCGTAGATCTGGTGCGACAGGGTATGCGTCGGCCCCTCGTTCTGGGCATGCGGGTCGAGCGTCAGCGAATCCCCCGCGCGCGCCCATCTCAGCGTCTCGGAATAGGCGGCCATGCTGGTCGAGGCCAGCAGCGCCGCGGCCAATAGTCCGGTTGTCGCTTTCATGAATGAACTCCCTGTTGTCGGTGTTTCTGGTGCCCGCTTTCGGGGCACTGTCCGCGAACCATAAAGAACCTGCACCGATCATCAACCGTTTTGCGAAAATGTGACCCGGGGTCAGGGGCGCGGCCCGTCATGGCGGCAGGTCTCGCGTTCAGATCGCCCCGACCGGATGCGTGGCGATCCAGAGCAACCCTTTGAGGTATAGCTGCAAGCCGTCCACCAGCAGCGGTTGCGCGTAATGCCAGATCCCCCACAGCACGCCCGCCAGCCCCAGCAGCGGCAGCGCCCATATCAGGCTCAGCCCGAGGCTCGCGCGGATCGCATGCAGCGGGCTGGCGGGCGCGGCGGCGACCCAACCGGCGACGGGGCGGCGCAGGCCAAGCGGCCAGATCCCCTGCAACCCCAGCAGGCTGAGCGCGCCGTGCAGCAGCGTCGGCAGCAGCGTCGAGAACAGCATCAGGTAAAGCCAGACATACGCGCCCGGATCGTCCTGCACGCCGTCGAACAGCGCGGGCAGATCGAGGAACGGCACCCCTGCTGCGAGGTTCAGCCCATGAATGACGGCCACCAGCGTGGCCCCCAGCCCCAGCAACAAAACACTGGCCAGCCCCAGATCCGCCAGCCCCCACAGGAACGGCAAACCAGAGCGCAGCCCCCGCCGGATCAGCGACAGCGTGAGTGCGTAAGAGGCCACGTCGAACAACGCGTTGATCAACGGCAAGACGGCGAAGAACAGGAACAGGCTGCGGCGGTCTTCGGACACCTCGGACCAGTCAAGGGTAATGGCGGCAATCACAACGGCGCAGCTCAAGACACCTGTCGGCAAGAGCTGGGCAAGGCGCTGTTTGCCGCGCCTGTCCAGTACCAGAACTGCGGCTAAAACTCCGGCTGCGAATGCTAATGCAACTGTGCCTGCGACGTCGCATGCGCCTGCGCATGCCCCTTCGGACGCGAATGTGAATGCGAATGCGAATGGTAATGCGAAAGCGAATGCGACTGCGAATGCGCCTGCGCCTGCGAATGCGGCTGCGGCTGCAACTGCGAATGCTAATGCGACTGAGCCCGCGACTGCCACTGCCACTGCCACTGCGGCTAAGACTGCGATGAAAAGCAGGTTGATGGCGACCTTTTTCACGGTTGGTCGCTGGCTTGCTGAGGCCCGCTTCCGGCCGACAACACTGCCTGTCAAGATCAAGGCGATCAGAAGCACGACCGCGCGCTCCGGCCAGAAATCAGCCGCGGGCAGGATGGCAAAGCTTCCGACGCGCACTTCGGCCCCGGTCGCCACCCACTGCCCGACAAGCAGCAGGAGCGGATAGGCCACGGCCAGCCGCAGCGCGACATCGTGCAGCCTCCATGTCAGCGCGGCGCGGAAGAAGGCGGGAAGCGATGCGTCCTTCGGCGCGGGGTCGCAGAGCCTGTTCCAGATTCCCATGACATTGCGCCGCGCCAGCGTGGTATAGATCTGCGTGAAGGTGGATTTGCGCAGCGTGCCGGCGAGAAACTTGCGGCTGGCCTCATCCGACAAGCCCAAGCCTGCGACAAGCCAAAGCAATCCCCACACGAAGAAAGCGCTGTATCCCCACCATGGCACACCGAGGATCGCCATCCCTATCGTCGCACTGACGATCCCAACAAAGATCCCAATCGCAGCCAATATGGACCCGAGATGGCCGTCCTGCATGCTCGCCCCCTGCCCTTTCACCCCGTGCCCCGCCATGGCGGACACGGCCAAACGGCTCGAAAAACCGCGCGACCGTGGCAAATCCTCAATCGCTGCCTTCGGTCTCGATATTCAACTCCAGACCGCAATGCTTGCAGTGGATCGCGTCGGGGTCGTGCTTCAACAGGCCGCATTCGGGGCATTTGTGGCGCACCTTGGCCGGCATGAAGATCGCCCGCGCCAGCCGCAGGAACAGCCCCACCCCGACCACCATGATCGCCACCGCCAGCAGCCGCCCGGTATTGGTGGTCATCGCGATATCGCCGTACCCGGTGGTGGTCAGCGAGGACACCGTGAAATAAAGCGCATCCACATAGGTGTTCAGCCCCGGCTCGTCGCCGCCGCGCAGCACCAGCACCAGCGCGGTCATCGTGAAGATGAACACCAGCAGATTGACCGCCGCGGTGATCGCGTCCTCGTGCAGCCGGAAGAACCGCACATCGCGCCGCAGATCCTTCAGCAGGTGATAGGAATGCACCAGCCGCAGCGCCCGGAGCAACCGCAGCGCCGCGAATTGCTGCCCCAGAAACGGCGCGGCGATCAGCGAGGCCAGCACCGCCAGATCGACCAGCACGTAGATCTGGCGCAGGTGCCGCAGCTTGGCCTCGGCGATCCACAGACGGCAGATGAAATCGACGAGGATCAACACCGCGATCACCGCATCGGCGGCGATCAGCGCGGGCGTCAGCGGCAATGTCGCGGTGGCGATGAAGAACGCGATGCTGACCGCGTCGAACGCCAGAAGCGCGTAGCGGAACCGGGTCGCGCGCTTGCTGCGCCCCTCGTAGAGAAGCCTGATGCGATCCCGAACGCTGCGATTCTCCGAACTCATGCCTGGCACCCTAATCGCGGACACCGCCGGGCCACAGCGAAATCAGCCCTCGGCCTCGGCCTTTTCGGCCAGCGACAGCCACTCTTCCTCGGCCTTGGCCAACGAGGTCTGCCGGGCGGTCAGCGCCTCTGTGGCCTTGCGGAATTTCACCGGCTCGCGGGTGAAGAGATCGGCGTCGGCGAGCAAGTCTTCCAGCTTGGCGATCTCGGCCTCCAGCCGCGCGATCTCCCGGGGCAGTTCCTCCAGCCGGTGCTTTTGCTTGAAGCTGAGCTTTTGCGGCGCGGGGCGGGGCTTGGCGCCGCTGGTCCGCGGGGCGTTGGCCGGATGGCTGGGCGCGGTGTCGACGCCGCGCTGGCTGCGGTAATCGGTCCAGCCCCCGGCATAGGCGGTGGCGGTGCCGTCGCCTTCCATCGCGATGGTCGTGGTCGCGACGCGGTCCAGAAAATCGCGGTCGTGACTGACAAGAAGGACCGTGCCGTCATAGTCGTCGAGCAGTTCCTGCAACAGGTCCAGCGTCTCGATATCGAGATCGTTGGTCGGCTCGTCGAGCACCAGAAGATTGCTTTCGCGCGCCATCAGCTTGGCCAGCAAAAGCCGCGCCTTCTCGCCTCCCGACAGCGACCGGACGGGCGCGCGCACCTGCCGCTCGTCAAAGAGGAAATCCTTGAGATAACCCATCACGTGGCGCGGCTGTCCGCGGACCATCACCTGATCGGCCTGCCCCGACACGCGCATGTCGGGATCGCCGGTCAGGCTGTCCCACAGCGTCATGTCGGGGGCGAGCCGCGCGCGCGCCTGATCGAAGACGGCGGGCACAAGGTTGGTACCATGCGTCACGGTGCCGGTATCGGGCGGGGTCTCGCCCATCAGCATCTTCAGCAGAGTCGTCTTGCCCACGCCGTTGGGGCCGACAAAGGCCACACGCTCGCCGCGCAGGATCCGCACGCTGAACTCGCGCAGGATGAGGAGGTCGCCGTAACGCTTTGAAATCCCGTCGGCTTCGATCACCTTGCGCCCCGAGGACGGGCCGCTGTCCAGCGCCATTGCAGCCGTGCCCTGACGGCGGACCTGCGAGGCGCGCTCGGCCCGCAATTCCTGCAGGTTACGCACCCGGCCCTGATTGCGCTTGCGCCTTGCGCTGATGCCTTCGACGGCCCAGCGCGCCTCGGCCTTGATCTTGCGATCGAGCTTGTGGCGCTGCTGGTCCTCTTCTTCCCAGACCTTGTCGCGCCATTCCTCGAAATGCGTGAATCCGCGCTCCTGACGGCGGGTCATTCCCCTGTCGATCCATAGGGTTGCGCGGCTAAGCTCACGCAGAAAGGCGCGGTCGTGGCTGATCAGCACGAACCCCTTGCGGGTGCTTTTCAACTGATCCTCCAGCCAGCCGATCGCCTCGATGTCGAGATGGTTGGTCGGCTCGTCGAGCAGCATCAGCTCGGGGGACTCGGCCATCAGCTTGGCCAGCGCCGCGCGCCGCCGTTCGCCGCCCGAGGCGGTCTCGACGGGCCGCGCGGGATCAAATTTCAGACCCTCGCCGGCCATCTCGACGCGGTAGAGCTCGCCGGCGTCAAGTTCGCTCATGGCGAAATCGCCCAGCGTGGCGAAACCGGCCATGTCGGGCTCCTGTTCCATGTAGCCGACGGTCGTGCCGGGGGTGACGACGCGGTCGCCGCGATCGGGCTCCACCAGCCCGGCCATCACCTTCATCAGCGTCGACTTGCCGGACCCGTTGCGCCCTACCAGCGCCACCCGGTCGCCGGGCTGCACGACCAGCGACAGGTCGTGAAACAGCGGCGCGCCGCCGAAGGTGAGCGATATGTCGTTGAGTTGCAGAAGGGGTGCGCGTGCCATGGTGCTGCGCTATCCCGCCGCCCCGAAATCGTCAAGACCGCTCAGCCCGCCAGCGTCCGCAAGGCCCGCTTGCGCCGGTCGGGGATCGCGCCCACCTCGACGCCGGTGAAGACGTGCAGCGTGTCCAGATCGGGGTCGATCACCGCGTGATCGCTGACCCAGCCGCCCATCGCCAGATAGGTGCGCAACAGCGGCGGCATGTGCCGCATCGCCTCGCGCGGATCCGGCCGGTGGCGCGTCAGGCTTTGCGCAAAGCGGTAGACGCGCGGCGCCTTGACGCCCGGCCCCCATTTGTCGGGCGCGAGATGCCGCGCGCGCAGCATGGCGAAGGCATCCAGATACGCCTCCGCGTGCACCCCCCTGAACGAGGAACAGCCGAACAGCATCTCGATGTGCTTTGCGTCCACCAGCCGGGTCAGCGCCGCCCAGGCGACGCGCAGGATGTCGGGATCGTGCAGGTCCGGCGCGATGCAGAACCGGCCGACCTCGGCCATCCGGCCGTCGAACCCGGCCAGCTTCGAGAGATCGTAGAACTGCGCCGCGTAGCTTCGCGCGATGTCGCGGCCCCCGGTCAGGATCATCACGCGGAAACAGCAGACGAGCCGCCCGTTCGCTGCCTCCTCCACCAGCACATGCGTGCAGATATCGTCGAAGGCATCGCGATCCATGCCGCCGGCGCGTCCGAACCCCTCGGCGCGCAAGGCCTGCGCGCGGCGCACATCGCCCGCCCCGGCGGCGTGCCGCGCCACGTAGCGCGCGCCTTGGGTCATCGCGGCCTCTTTGCAGGGCATCCTTGCATCGCCTCCGCGTTCCCCCGATCGCCGTGACAGAGGGACGGGCCTGTGGGATGGGCCTGTCAAAAACCGAAGCCCTGGTCGTTGTTGTTGCCGAACGGATTGAAGTTGCCCAGATTCCCCAGCAATTGCCGCAGGAACCCGCTACCGGCGACCGTGGTGTCGGTCACGCGGCGCGCCAGCGGGACCGCACGGCCATCCTCCAGCCCGAAGCGTTCGATATTGGCGATGGTGTCGTCGGCGTTGAACGAGATCGCCAGCACCTGCCGTTCGACCACCTCGGGGCGGAACATGCCGAAGGTCCGCTGGCGCGAGCGCACGTAGTAGTAATCGCCCTCATCCGACATCCCCGACAGCGAGGGCGGACCGACCACGTCATCGACCGTGCCGCGCGTGTCTATGCCGACGACAAGCTGTTGCAGATCCTGCTCGGGCGGCACGTAGCCGTGATTCTTGTAGGTGGCGGAGCAGGCCGTCGCGGCCAGCAGGCCGACAAGCGCGAGGGCGCGAGCCGTAAGGTGGATCATGGCTGTCATCTCTGCCCTCTTGTCATGGCCGCGTGCGGCTCTTAGGTCCGCTTACATCAAGGTGGCGTACGGATTCAAGAAAGGAAGCATTGGCAAGATGAGCGATGCGATGCGAAATGCGGACGTTCTGCGCGTGGCGCAGCTGCGCGCGCGGGGCGAACAGGCCTTCGATCTCGCCCCCGACGCCGCCGCCCGCAAGATGATCGCCGAAGAATTGGGGCTGTCGGACCTGCGCAAGCTGCGCCTGCAGGGCCGTGTCTTCGAGGACGGGACGGACTGGGTGCTCGACGCGCAGCTCGGGGCGACCGTGGTGCAGCCTTGTGTGGTGACGCTCGACCCGGTGACGACCCGCATCGACGAGAGGGTGACGCGGCGCTTCTCGCCCAAGGCCGACCGCCCCGAGGATCTAGGCGGCGACGAGATGGAGATGCCCGAGGATGACACGCTGGAACCGCTCGAACACGATATCGACCTCGGCCGCGTGCTGATCGAGGCGCTGAGCCTCGCGCTGCCGCCCTGGCCGCGCCGCGACGACGCGGAACTGGGCCAGGCCACGGCCGCCGCCGAAGGGGTGGCGCCGCTGACCGACGAGGACACCAAGCCCTTCGCCGGGCTGTCGGGGCTGCGCGCCAAACTGGAAGGGGACGGGTGATCGCCGGGGGGTCGGGGCGGATCCGGGCCGAGAATCGCTTGTCGCGGTGACAAATCTCTGTATTTTCGCGCTTTCGCCGTATCGACGGGTTGAACCGGCGGCTCGAAAGGCTTTAAGAGCGGCAAACACTCCTGAACACGGGCCTGCCGGCCTGTCGGACGTAACCGGGCCGTTCGGCCCCTTGTATAACCGGGCCGATCGACCCGATGGATTAACCGGGCCGTTCGGCCCCTTGGAATTGAGGTTGTGACATGGCTGTCCAACAGAACAAAGTCTCGAAATCGCGCCGCAACAATCGGCGCGCGCACGATTCCCTCGTTGCGGGCAATCCCAATGAATGCCCCAACTGCGGCGAGCTGAAGCGCCCGCATCACATCTGCGCCGCCTGCGGTCACTACGCGGATCGCGAGATCGTCAGCACCGTCGACGATATCGACATGGACGACGACGCGGCCTGATATCCGAAGGGCTGTATGCCGCATGACCGCTTCAACAGGCCAGACGAGGACGGGTAACGGGCGTACCATAATCTCGGTTGACGCAATGGGCGGCGATCAGGGACCGGCGACCGTGATCGCCGGCATGGCCCGCTCGGCGCGCAAAAACCCCGAAATCGGCTATATCGTGCACGGGCCGCAGGATGTGCTGGAGCCGTTGCTGGCCAGGTCCCGCGATCTGACGGGACGCTGCGACATCAGGCACGCGCCCGACAGTGTCTCCATGGACGACAAACCGAGCAACGCCGCGCGTCAGGGCAACAAGACCTCGATGTGGTCGGCGGTCGAATCGGTGCGCTCGGACGAGGCGACGGTCTGCGTGTCCTGCGGCAATACCGGGGCGTTGATGCTGATCTCGGTGCTGCGGTTGCGCAAGCTGCCGGGCATCTCGCGCCCGGCCATCGCGGTGATGTGGCCCTCGCAGAACCCGCAACAGCACAACATCATGCTCGATGGCGGGGCCGATATCCGCGCCGACGCCCGCGATCTGGTGCAATACGCGCTGATGGGGGCCTCTTACGCGCGCAACGGATTCGGGCTTGCCCGCCCCCGCATCGGGCTGCTGAATGTCGGCACCGAGGAACACAAGGGCCGCGCGGAACTGCGCGAGGCCTATGACCTGATCGCCGCCAATGCCGAAAGCTCGGATTTCGAATTCGTCGGTTTCGTCGAGGGGCGCGATCTGCCCGGTACCACCTGCGACGTGATCGTGACCGACGGCTTCACCGGCAATGTCGCCCTCAAGACCGGCGAAGGCACCGCCACGCTTTTCGGCGACCTTTTGCGCGAGGCGTTCGCCTACTCCACGCTGTCGCGGCTGGCTTCGCTCATGGCGCTGACCTCGCTGCGGCGGATGAAAAAGCGGATCGACCCGCGCCGCGCCAATGGCGGGGTGTTTCTGGGGCTCAACGGCACGGTCGTCAAATCGCACGGATCGGCCGACGAGACCGGCGTCAGCTCGGCGATCAAGCTGGCCTTCGAGCTGGCGCAGTCGAATTTCTCGGAACGGCTGGCCGCGCGGGTGGCCGCCGCGTCGTTGCCCGAACAGACCGGCACGCCCGACATGACCCCCGACGAGGAGAGCACATGATCCGCCGCGCTGTCGTCGAAGGCATCGGGCACGACCTGCCCGACCGCATCGTGCCCAATTCGCATTTCGAGGCGACCCTCGACACCACGGACGAGTGGATCCGCTCGCGCTCGGGCATCGAGAACCGCCGCTTTGCCGCCGAGGGGCAGACCACTTCGGATCTCGCCACCAATGCCGCGCGCTCTGCATTGGCGCAGGCCGGGCTGACGGCCGACGATATCGACGGCGTGATCGTCGCCACCTCGACACCCGACCTGACCTTTCCGTCGGTGGCGACCATGGTGCAGAACGATCTCGGGATGACGCGCGGCTTCGGCTTCGACGTGCAGGCGGTCTGCGCGGGGTTCATCTATGCGCTGACCACCGCCAACGCGCTGATCGTCTCGGGACAGGCCGACCGGCTGATGATCATCGGCGCGGAAACCTTCAGCCGCATCATGGACTGGACGGATCGCTCGACCTGCGTGCTGTTCGGCGACGGCGCGGGCGCGCTGATCCTCGGCGCGGCCGACGGCGACGGCACCACTGCCGATCGCGGCATCCTGTCCTCGGATCTCAATTCCGACGGGCGCTACCGCGAGATGCTTTATGTCGATGGCGGCGTTTCGACCACGGGCACGGCGGGCAAGCTGCGCATGCAGGGCAACCCGCTTTTCCGGCAGGCGGTGGCAAAGCTCGCCTCGACCGCCGAGGCGGCGCTCGAGAAGGCCGGCCTGACGGCCGAGGATGTCGACTGGATCGTGCCGCATCAGGCCAATATCCGAATCATCGCCGGCACCGCGAAAAAGCTGGGCCTGCCGATGGAGCGTGTCATCGTCACCGTGCAGGATCACGGCAACACCTCGGCGGCGTCGATCCCGCTGGCGCTGTCGGTGGGCGTCGCCGATGGCCGAATCCGGCAGGGCGATCTGGTCCTGTCCGAGGCAATCGGCGGTGGACTTGCCTGGGGTGCCATCGTCCTGCGGTGGTAAACCGGCGAAAACACGCAAAAAACTGCGCGCCTGCGCCCTCTGCCAAGTCGTTGACATTGACACGGAAATTGCATGCCGCCACAGTGCTGCGAAAAACAGCGGGGATGGTATGACCAACAAGACACTGACCAGAATGGATTTGAGCGAGGCGATTTTCCGCGAAGTGGGCCTGTCCCGGAACGATGCGGCGCAGATGGTCGAAAGCGTTCTCGACCACATGTCAGACGCGCTGGTGCGCGGCGAACAGGTCAAGATCTCGTCTTTCGGCACCTTTTCGGTGCGCGACAAGACCGCCCGCGTCGGCCGCAATCCCAAGACCGGCGAAGAAGTGCCGATCAATCCCCGCCGGGTGCTGACCTTCCGGCCCTCGCATCTTCTGAAAGACCGCGTCGCCACCGGCAACAAGGTCTGAGGACGCCGTCCAGGGAAACAGGCCGCCAATGGCAAAATCCGCCGATGCCTTCCGCACGATCAGCGAGGTCGCCGAGATCCTGCAGGTGCCGGCGCATGTGCTGCGCTTCTGGGAAAGCAAGTTCACGCAGATCAAACCGGTCAAGCGCGCGGGCGGGCGGCGCTATTACCGGCCCGACGACATCCGTCTGCTGAGCGGGATCAGGACGCTGCTGCATGACGATGGCATGACCATCAAGGGCGTGCAGAAGATCCTGCGCGAGCGGGGGACGGCCCATGTCGCCGAGATGGCCCCCACCCCGTCGGACATGCGATCGGGGATGCCGGATGCCGCCGGGATTGAGGCCACGGGGGCCGAGGTGCTCAGCTTTGACCGGCGCAGCGGAGCGGCTACAGGGGCCGATGCGGAACCGCCCCCGCCGGACACCGCTACCGATGACACCGCCTCCGACGACGACGCGCCCGGCTCCGACCCCGAACCGCAGGAGGCCGCGCCCCCCGCGCCACCACCTGATGCGCCGGAGCCTGCCCCGGAGTCCGAGCCTGAACCGGACCTGCCTCCCGCGCCGCTGGACGCCGCCGCGCCAGAGTCCGAGGCCAGCACCCCCGCCGCACCGTCGCTGCCACCCCTGCCCGACCTGCCCGACGATCCGGGCGACACGGTGCCCGCCCCCCCCGGTGCCCTTGCGGCGCTCGCCGGTCTGCGCGGTCCCGTGCCCGCGGATCTCGCGACGCGCCTTTCTGCGATCGCGGCACGGCTGCACGGCCTCGACACACAGCGTCCTGCAAACGCGCCACCAAACACTGCGCCCAACACGGCTGCCGGGGATTAAAATGGGATTTGCCCCTTGTTCCTGCCTGCAAAGTGCGTATGAACGGGCCGAGTTCGGGCTATGGCGCAGCTTGGTAGCGCGTCCGTCTGGGGGACGGAAGGTCGCAGGTTCGAATCCTGCTAGCCCGACCAATTCTACAGGAATGTCGACCGCGCGCGGCCAGCGCCCCGCATGACAGGCGTCGTGTCCAGCCAGGGTCTGCGCGCGATGATCGGCGCGGGTGCCATCGCGGCCACGCCCGAGATCCTGCCCGATCAGGTTCAACCGGCCAGCCTCGATCTGCGGCTGGGATCCGTGGCCTACCGGGTGCGCGCCTCGTTCCTGACCGGCAAGGGCCGCACCGTCGCCGACCGGCTCGCGGAATTCGAGATGCACCGCATCGATCTCGGCCCCGGCGCGGTGTTGGAGAAGGGCTGCGTCTATGTGGTGCCGCTGCTGGAGCATCTCGCCCTGCCCGAGGGCGTGCAGGCGGTCGCCAATGCCAAATCCTCGACCGGGCGGCTCGATCTGCTGACCCGGGTGATCACCGATGGCGGGATCGAGTTCGACCGCGTCGTGCCCGGCTATCGGGGCTGTCTTTATGCCGAGATCTGCCCGCGCTCGTTCTCGGTGCTGGTGCGCCCGGGGATGCGGCTCAACCAGATCCGGTTTCGCGCCGGCCATGCGGTGCTGGATGATGCGGCGCTGCGCGCGCTGCACGGCCAGACCCCGCTGGTCGATGGCCCGGCCGTGATCGACGAGGGCCTCGGATTTTCGGTCGATCTGCGCCCCGCGACCGGCACGCTGGTGGGCTACCGCGCCAAGCCGCATACCGGCGTGATCGACCTTGACCGCGTCGGCCATTACGCCCCCGCCGACTTCTGGGAAGAGGTCCATGCCGGGACCGGCCACATCATCCTGGATCCGGGCGCGTTCTACATCCTCGTCAGCCGCGAGGCGGTGCACATCCCCCCCGGATGCGCCGCCGAGATGGCGCCCTACGTGGCCATGGTGGGCGAGTTCCGGGTGCATTACGCGGGTTTCTTCGATCCCGGTTTCGGCCATGCCGCGGCGGGCGGCGCCGGCTCGCGCGGCGTGCTCGAAATGCGCTGCCACGAGGCGCCCTTCGTGCTGGAACACGGCCAGATCGTCGGGCGGCTGGTCTACGAGCGCATGGACGAGGTGCCCGATCAGCTTTACGGGGCCGGCATCGCGTCGAACTACCAGGGCCAGGGCCTGAAACTGTCGAAGCATTTCAAAAGCTGAGCGGTGGCGTGGTTCCCTTGCGCGGAATCAAGGCCGCAGGGCGCCGCGCATCGCCATGCTGGAAGCATGCCTCCGGCATGACGCCGCCCCCCGGCACGGCGATTTGGCTGACGACTGCGCAACGCCATGATGCCATTCGGACGTGGCTGGCATAAAGTGCCTCTGCGCCAGCGTTGGATCGCCGCACCGCGGCCCGGCGCTGCGCGGCTTATCCTCGCGCCCTACCGACGGCACAATTGCCACACCCCGTCCCCTTCCAGCCCCCACGTCGCAGGTCGCATCCGATCTGTCGAAATCAAGCGCTGCCATATCTCGCCCCTGCTTTACCAACGGCCTCAAGGAAAAGGAATCAGTCATGGTCGAGGTCACCATCGTCTACTGGCGGGACATCCCCGCGCAGGTCATCGTCGGCAAGGGCCGCCGGGGCACCAAGGTGCAACTGCCCGAGCGGTTCGAGCAGGCCATCGACCGTGCGGCGATGAAGACCGGGGCGGCGGGCAGCGACGCCTATCTCGCCGACTGGCGCAAAGGGGGTCCCTACCCGGTCGAGGGCGACGCGGACACCGTCGCCCGCACCGAGGCGGATCGGATCGAGGCGACATACGATCACGACAGGCTCAAGGCGCTGATCGCAAACGATGGCTGGGCGTGAATGCGCACAGGACAACTGGCAGGGCAATTATGGGAGGCCGCGATGGCACTTTTCAACTTCAGGACGCGTGAGACATCCACCCCCGCCCGGCCCCCGGTCAACAGACAGGTCGAGGCGCTGCTGCAGGACTACTCGATCGAGGTGATGCCGCGCACCGCCGAAAAGGTCGACAGCTTCCGCGACCTGCTGCCCGCCGGCACCCGTGTCTACATCGCCCATATCGAGGGCACGCCGATCGCCGACATGGTCGCCACCGCGAAACGGCTCACCGACGAGGGCTTCGCCCCGATGCCGCATGTCCCGGCGCGCATCATCAAGGATCGCGCCACGCTGACCGACTGGATCGCGCGCTACAACGGCGAAGCGGGCGTCACACAGGCGCTGGTGATCGCCGGCGGCGTCGGCACACCGCATGGCGATTACGACTCGGCCATGCAACTGCTGGAGTCGGGCGAGTTCGACCGCGCCGGCTTCACCCGCCTGCATGTCGCCGGCCACCCCGAGGGCAATCGCGACATCGACCCCGATGGCAGCCACACCAATGTCGACGCCGCCCTGCGCTGGAAGCAGAAGTTCTCGGACACCACCGACGCGCAGATGGCGCTGACCACGCAATTCGCCTTTGACGCGCAGCCCCTCATCGCCTGGGCCGATGCGCTGCGCGAGGCCGGCATCACCCTGCCCATCCATATCGGCATCGCGGGGCCGGCCAAGCTGCAGACCCTGATCAAGTTCGCCATCGCCTGCGGTGTCGGCCCGTCCCTGAAGGTGCTGCAGAAACGCGCCATGGACGTCACCAAGCTGCTCATGCCCTACGAGCCGACCGATGTGCTGACACAGCTTGCCGCGCACAAGGCCGCCCATCCCGATTGCCTGATCGAGCGCGCGCATTTCTTCCCGCTCGGCGGGATCAAACCCAGCGCCGACTGGGCCACCCGGCATGGCGGCACCGCCGCCACCCCCGCCAACGTCAGGGAAACCGCATGACCAGAACCATCGTCGAGAGCAAGACACGCACCGCCATCATCGGCTTCGACCAGCCGTTCTGCGTGATCGGCGAACGCATCAACCCGACGGGCCGCAAGAAACTCGCCGCCGAGCTCGAAGCGGGTGATTTCTCCACCGTGGAATCCGATGCACTGGCGCAGGCCGCCGCCGGGGCCACCGTGCTCGATATCAATGCGGGCGTGGTCTACAACTCCAACCCCAACCCGAACGAGACCGAACCGCCGCTGATGACCCGCATCATCGAGCTGGTGCAGAACCTCGTCGATCTGCCGCTCTGCATCGACTCGTCCGTGCCCGCCGCGCTCGAGGCCGGGCTGCAGGCCGCGCATGGCCGGCCGCTGCTGAACTCGGTGACCGGCGAGGAAGAGCGGCTCGACTACGTCCTGCCGCTGGTCAAGAAATACAACGTCCCCGTGGTGGCCATCTCCAACGACGATACCGGCATTTCCGAGGACCCGGACGTGCGCTTTGCGGTGGCCAAGAAGATCGTCCAGCGCGCCGCCGATTACGGCATCCCCGCGCATGACATCGTGGTCGATCCGCTGGTCATGCCCATCGGCGCGATGCGCACGGCGGGCCTGCAGGTCTTCACGCTGGTGCGTCGGCTTCGCGAGGAGCTGGGCGTCAACACCACCTGCGGGGCCTCCAATATCAGCTTCGGCCTGCCCAACCGCCACGGCATCAACAACGCGTTCCTGCCCATGGCCATGGGCGCGGGCATGACGTCTGCCATCATGAACCCCATCGCCCTGCCGGTGAAACAGGCCGAGATCGAGGCGAAACGCGCCGAGATCGCCGCCACCGGTCTGATCCTGCCCGACGACATGGACGACGAGACCTTCTGCCAGCTTTTCGGCCTCGGCTCGACCAAACCCCGCGCGGGCAAGGAGATGGAGGCGATCCACGCCGCCAACTTCCTGACCGACAACGACCCGCATGGCGGCAAATGGATCAAGTTCAACAAGGCCCCGCCCAAACCCGGCGAAGACGCCCTCACCGGCCGCGGCGGCCGCGCGGCGAGCAGGCGTCGGAGGGCGTGATCCGTCTCCGCCACCACACCGTCCCCTCGGCTTAGCCCGGCGTCTCCGGTCCACCCTATGCAAAGCCCCGCCGCGAAGTGGGGCTTTTTGGATTTTGTTCTTGTGCTTGAAAACTGAAAAGTTGGCTTCCTGAAAAATCGTGTTTAGGTTACGAATAAATTTGATTGCGGTCGTGCTCCAACACAACGGAGAGAGGTGATATTTATGGCTGAGTTGGTCGGTGACGTTAAAAATAGGGTTCGTCGTTTACCTAAGCCATCGAGCATAGCAGACGGCCTTCAGCCCATCTTTGAAGCTGTTAGTAACGGAATGCACGCAATAATGGATCTTTATGGCGATGCATCTCAGAAGCAAGGGTAAGTTATCGTTGAATTTACCAATACGAAAGAGCCTAGCTCATATACCGTAGTGATTTCTGACAATGGTGTGGGCTTGGAAGACGACAGGTTCTCTGCATTTTGCACAACGGATACTGACTTCAAAATTGAAAGAGGTGGCAAGGGAGTCGGTAGACTTCTTTGGCTAGATGCTTTCTCAGAAACGCATGTTGTGAGTATTTATCGGAAGGGTAAGAGTCTAATGCGTCGATCATTTACTTTTGGCCTCTCTGACGGCGAACCTATTTATAATGAGAAAAATGAAGCAATTGAAGGACATGCTGATACTGGGACGGTAATTTCGATGACTGGATTACGATCCAACTCTTATTCGTCGTCAATGCCCGTACAATTTGCCGCTACGATCAAACATTTCGGTTCTCATTTTTTACCTGATTTTTTGCTAGGAAAAGCACCTGAGATGGTTGTTACGTTCGAAGGAAGGTCTGTAAACTTTCCTGGGGAAATCTATGATATGCTGGTCGACAGTAGGCCAAGCGTTGAATTTCAATCTCCGAAGTTTGGAGAACTAAAGCTCGACCCATACGTAATGAAACCGAAAGCCAGCGCAGACATGGACGGAAGTCATCAACTGCATCTTGTGTCTTCCGGAAGAACAGTACAAACCCGGAAAATTGACGGACTTATAGGAGTTAAGAGAATTGGTAATAACAGCGATAGCGTTTTACACATGTGTGTTTCGGGCGATTTTCTCGATGAGCGCGTAAACCAAGAACGAACTCAATTCAACTTTGACGAAAAAACTGCCGAGGAGCTTACAAAAGAATGTGTGCAGAAAGCAAAGGACGACATTATCTCAGAGGAAGTAAACTCCTACGAAAGCTATCGGTTAGAGCAACTCGAGGACTTTGTAGATCTATATCCAAGTTTCGGATTTGAACCTTCTCAGGCGCTACTTGATCGTACTCCTGTAAATGCTGACAATCATGAAGCTTTTGCTAAATCATTAATTCGGCACAAAATTCGTGCAGATAAGGACCGACGTCAACTCGTTCAATCTGTCTTAGACCGCTTAACCGACGAGGACGCAATAAAACCGGACTTGGCACAGGAAATTCACCAGGCTGCAGAAGAGGTCAGCAAAGATGAAAACCGACAATTAATGGAGTATGTTCTTCGGCGCAAATTCATAATCGACATTCTTCACGCGCTTTTGGGGAAGGTGCGAGTTATGGAAGGAAAGCTAGAAACCCACCTCGAAGATACTTTTCATCAACTCATTTGCCCGATGCGGGTCGTGGGAGGAGACCCAAGCCGCATTGAGCCTGTATCTCACGATCTTTGGCTACTTGACGAGCGATTGGCCCCTGCAAAGTATTTTGCAAGCGATGCGAAGATAAAAGATTTCATGAATGATGAGGACGAAGCTCGCGTAGACCTGATGGTTTGGGACAAAATCCATGGCCTTGGCCTTGGTCCTGATGAAAGGCTGGAACGGGTGCTTTTAGTCGAATTTAAAAAGCCTGAGCGTCATTCTTATAAGGGCGACTATGTAATCGGTAGGCAGATGAACAAGTATATGGACAAACTCAAAGAAGGTAAAATTCGTTCTTACAATGGTGAGTTCGTAGAAATTTCTAAGGATGTGATCTTCCACTGCTACATCATTGCCGATCTAACAGGCGACATTAAGACGGACACACAAAGTTGGCATGATTCGCCGAGTGGAAGGGGCAAGTTTACGTATCTTGGCGGTGAATATCGGGGCACGATGGAAATAATTGAGTGGAAAGACTTGGTACGTGACGCCAAGGTTCGCAACCAGAATTTTTTGGAGGCGGCCAACCTGTCATTCACGCGCAAGGGTGAACCGATGTTTCCCAACCGCAGAGCAGATATGAGTTCTGCGGCAGAGTAAGTCTGCCACGGCTAGGTCAATCTGAAGTTGCGATCACTGTGCCGGCAAATCTGCGTACACAACTTGCGTACGCAATGTACACCCTGTACGCGCCGGCCTGTCGCCCCGGCCCCGGCCGATTACGCCGATTGGCTCAGGCGGGCCTCCAGAACGTCGAAGGGCACACCCGGTTCGACCTTGGCCGCGCGGATGACCAGAGAGGTCTTGACGCTGCCCACGTTCTTGGCCGCGGTCAGTTCCTCGGTCAGAAAACGCTGGAACGTCAACAGGTCAGGGGCCACGCATTTGAGGATGAAGTCCACCTCGCCGTTCAGCATGTGGCACTCGCGCACCAGCGACCACGCGCGGCAGCGGGCCTCGAACGCCGACAGGTCCGCCTCGGCCTGGCTCTGCAGCCCCACCATGGCAAAGACCTGTACCTCGAATCCCAGCTCACGCGCATCCACATTCGCGTGATAGCCGCGGATATAGCCCTGTTCCTCCAGCGTGCGCACACGGCGCAGGCAGGGCGGCGCGCTGATACCGACCCGGCGGGCCAGTTCGACATTGGTCATCCGGCCATCGGCCTGAAGCTCGGCCAGGATCTTGCGGTCAATTTCGTCCAGACGGGTGAGGGGCATGGGCTCTCCGATTCCATATCGGGGAAAAGTTATACCGCGCACGCCCGATCCGCAATATTATTTCAACATTCGGACACTTTCTTTCTGACCTCCGGGGCCGTCCTGCATGGATTACATGCATCCCGGTTAACGCCGTGCTGCGGCACCGTGCGCTTTCAGCCGCCGCCCTGCGGATGCGCGCGCGCGTAGACCTCCATCAGCCGCGCGGTATCGACGCCCGTATAGGCCTGCGTGGTCGACAGCGAGGCATGCCCCAGCAGATCCTGGATCGTGCGCAGATCGCCGCCCGCGTTCAGCAGATGCGTGGCAAAGCTGTGGCGCATCGCGTGCGGCGTGGCCGTCGCCGGCAGCCCGAGCTGCGCGCGCGTCCGCTCCACCACCTTCTGCACCGCCCGCGCCCCGAGCGCCCCGCCCCGCACGCCGAAAAACAGCGGCCCGTCACGGGTGATGGCGAACGGGCACAGCGCGGCATAGCGCGCCACCGCGTCGCGCGCGGGCGCGATCACCGGCACCAGCCGCTCCTTGTCGCCCTTGCCCGTGATGCGCAGCATGTCCGCCATCGGCAGCACCGCGCCGGTCAGGCCGAGCGCCTCGGATATGCGCAGGCCACAGCCGTAAAGCAGCGTCACAACCGCTTGATCCCGCGCGACAATCCATGCTTGCGACGATTGCATGTCAAGCGTCGCGATCAGTTCCTGCGCGGCCTGTGGCGACAGCGGGCGCGGCAGTTTGGGCTGGAACTTGGGCGCGCGGATCGACAGCACGGCCGTGGGTTCGAACCCCTCACGCTCGGCCAGCCAGCGGTAGAAGCCCTTGACCGCCGACAGCTTGCGCGCCAGCGATCGGGCACCCACCCCGTGCGACCGGGTGAAGGCCATCCATGCGCGCATGTCGGCGGTCTCGACCCGGGCGAGTGCTGCCAGACCCTGACTCTCGCCGTGATGTTCGGTCATGAAGGCGAGGAACCCGGCGACATCCTGCGCATAGGCAGAGGTCGTGTGGGCCGACGCACCGTGCAGCGCCTTTTGCGCGGCGAGCCAGCCCTGCAGGGCGTCGCGCGCAGCGGGCGATATCATGCCAGCCAGCGCCGCATGCTGCGCTCGAACACACCCGCGAAGAAGGCCAGCAGATCGGTGCCCTGCTGCGGGCCGAACTGATGCGCATCCTCGGACCCCATCACCAGCAGGCCGGGCAGACGGGTCTCGCCGAAATCCAGCAGCAGGCATGCCTCCGACCGCACTCGGGCGGCACCGCTGCCATAGACGCGCGCATCGCCAACCTCGATCTCGCGCAGCGTCACCTGTCGCGCCGCGATATCCCGCTGTCCCGTCAGATAGGTCTTGATGAAACCGGGCTCGGCCACCGACAGAACATCGCCCGCGGCGTCCACCGCCGCGTCGTTTTCCATCTGCGCGGATTCGAGCACCAGTCGCACGTGATCCACGCGCAGGATATGCGCCACGTCACCGCCCAGATCCCGCAGGAAAACGCCGAAATCCAGCGGGTCGAGCATACGCAGGATGGCTCGGTGCACCTGATGCGTGCCGGCGAGGTTGTCATAGGCCGCCCCGATGACGGAGCGATGCGTGTCCTCCAGCCGGTCGAGCCGCGCCTCGAGACGGTCCATCGCGATGCCGCGCAGGTCGACGATATTGTCGCCCATGGTGCGCTCGTTCGCCGCCGTCAGCGCACGCATGAGGTCCGCGTCTTCGAGGATGATGTCGGGCTGCGCGATGATATGTGCGCGCAGGGTGTCGGTCATTTCGGGTGTGCTGCTCATTCTGCCCTCGCTTTTTTGGCGAAGGTAGCAGATCTTCCCGGGCCGTCGCCAAGAAAATTCCGGACCTTGCGTACGGGTGAGGCTTTTTGGCCATGCCCGCACGCGGGTGCGATGCGTGCGCCGGTTTCAGCCCTGATGCTGGGCGCCGATGCCCTGGAACATGGCGCGCACATCCACGGTGCTCTCGACCCCGATCCGGTCATAATGCTGCGAGAGCCACGTCGCCGCCGTCTCGCGCCCGATATCGCGCAGCCGGGTGAGAAAGGCCCATTCCACGTTCATCTTCGACGACACGCCCATCGGTTTCAGCACATCCTCGTTCTCGATCAGGTGTACCTTGACGGGCCGGTAATGGCCGGGCGACAGCTTGCCCTGTTCGATCAGGCGGTCGACGAAATCGATGGCGCGCAATTCCTTGAGCAGGCTGCCATTGAAGGCGATCTCGTTGAGGCGGTTCTCGATCTCCTGCGCGGTGCGCGGCGTGCCCTTGCGCTCGATCGGGTTGATCTGCACGACGATGATGTCATCGGTGCCGGTCTTGCCGTAAAACGGAAACAGCGCCGGGTTGCCCATGTAGCCGCCGTCCCAGTAGGGCACGCCGTCGATCTCGACCGCGCGATAGAGTTGCGGCAGGCAGGCCGAGGCCATGACCATGTCGGCGGTCAGATGCTCGCGCGGAAAGATCTTCACGCGCCCGGTCTCGACATTGGTGGCCGAGACGAACAGCTGGAACGCGCTGCATTTGCGCACCATCTCGAAATCGATGCTCTCCTCGACCAGATCGCGCAGCGGATTTATGTCCATCGGGTTCAACTGGTAGGGCGACGCAACCCCCGTCAGCGCGTTCATGAAATGATAAAACGGGTTGTTCTCCAGCCCCCAGTTGCCGGTGATCCGGTCCATGGGCGTGCGTTGCAGCGGCGTGTTCCGCGCGCTGCGGCTCATCGCGGCCCAGAAATTCTCCAGCGCCTCGCGCGCGCCGTCGGGGCCGCCGCGCGTATGGCCATCCGCGAGCGCCACTGCATTCATCGCCCCCGCCGAGGTTCCCGAGACGCCCGCGATCCGCAGCCGCCCGTCCTCTAGCAGGTAATCGAGCACACCCCAGGTGAAGGCCCCATGCGCGCCTCCGCCCTGCAGGGCGAGGTTGACGGGCTTTGAGTTGGTGGTCATGCGGTCCTGTCCTTGCTGCAATGCGGCATCTGCCTTGATAACGGAAACCGTGCCCGAACTGTAGGGAAAATGTGTCACGGCCAGGACACGAAGGCTCGAGTGGCGCGACGGGGAAATGTCGCCCGCGCGCCCGGAGTGCCGGTGCCGGCGTCACATACCGGCCCGGACGCGCACGCCCGGGCCGGGCAAGAATGCCGGCCGCGGCAAAAGCCGTGACCAGCGCGGTGTCGGGCCATCCGGCAAGGCGGCGCGCAGCTGTGCCAGCGGCAGCTGCGCGGCCTCTCGCAGCAGACGGTCATACATCGCCAGAGCACCCGGCCGCGTATAGGGCGACCAGTGGCAGATCCGGGTCATCGGCGCGCCGATCTCGAACCCCGCGCCGCGCAGCGCGGCCAGCGTGCCGGGGTGATCCATCTGCAGGTTGAGCACGCCCGGCCCCGACGGCAGCGCCAGCCCAAGGCTGCGATTGCCGCGCACGGGCGGCGGGATCAGGCATTCCAGCAGGAAGTCGAACAGATCGTTTTCGCGGCTGGTGACGTTGATCACCTCGGCGCAGCGCCCGGCCGGTGTGTCGAGCGCCTCTGCCGCGCGGCCTCCGAACTCGGCCCCGGCAAGCAGGATCAGACGGCCGACCGCACCCGCCGGCAGATGCGGCAAGGCCTGCAGCACCACGCGCGCCCCGAGCGAATGCGCGACGGCATGCACGGGCCGGCCCGGGGCGATCCGCCGGATCATCGCGATCAGCCGCGCCAGCCCGTCACCGGCGCGCGCGGCCTCGCCGTAAGCCTGCCGCAGCGTGCCGCGCGCGCTCCAGCCGAACCCGATGCCAAGCCCCTCATCGGCGGACCCGCGCCCGAAGCCCAGCCCGCGCGGCCAGCTGACGACCTTGAAACAGTCGCGCGTCGGGTCCATCGACAGGATCTGGCGGTGCGGGCATTCCCTGGGGTGGTAGGGCGCGTATTTGAACCCGTGCACCATCACGATCACCGGGCCATCGCCTGACAGCATCGGGGCCAGCATCCCCGGGAGATGATCCTGCAACGCGCCCGGCCGGTCATGCAATTCAGGCCCGTCCGGCCCGGCATTGACATGGATGAGTGGCATCTTGCGTCCCCCACTACATATTGTAGTCGCAGTTACCAAAGACATATTTCGGCGCGGTGACGTTTTGGTTAAACCTGCGTGACGGTGTTGACGCGACAGGCGCGCGGGGATAACCGCCCTATGTGGTGATTTGTTGCCGGATTGCGGGCCACGTTAAACACATCCGCTAAAGAGGTCAGGAGAAAGCCCCCCTTTCGCTTGGCCGCGTCGGGGGCTTTTTTCATGGGCAGGCAGGCCCGGAGGACGATCATGAGCGACAGTTGGAAAAGCCGCACACGACAGGTGCATGGCGGCACGCGGCGCAGCCAGTGGGGCGAGGTCAGCGAGGCGCTGTTCCTCACGCAGGGCTTTGTCTACGACACCGCCGAGGCGGCGCAGGCGCGGTTCGAGAGCGCCGGCGCGGACGAGTTCATCTATGCCCGCTACGGCAACCCCACCGTGGCGATGTTCGAGGCGCGCATCGCCTCATTGGAAGGCGCCGAGGATGCCTTTGCCACCGCCAGCGGGATGGCGGCGGTGTCGGGCGCGCTGACCTCGATGCTGCGCGCGGGCGATCACGTGGTCTCGGCGCGGGCGCTGTTCGGGTCGTGCCTTTACGTGCTCGAAGAGGTGCTGACGCGCTTCGGCGTCGAGGTTACCTTCGTCGATGGCACGGACCTAGACCATTGGCGCGCGGCGATCCGCCCCGACACGAAGGCTGTGTTCTTCGAGACGATCTCGAACCCGACGCTGGACGTGGTGGATATCGCCGCCGTCGCGGATCTCGCCCATGCGGCGGGTGCGACGGTGATCGTCGACAACGTCTTTGCCACGCCGGTGTTTTCCCGCGCCATCGAACAGGGCGCCGATGTCGTGGTCTATTCCGCGACCAAGCATATCGACGGTCAGGGGCGCACGCTTGGCGGCGTGATACTGGGCACGCGCGACTTCATCCGCGGCACGGTGGAGCCTTACATGAAGCATACCGGCGGGTCGCTGTCGCCGTTCAACGCATGGGTCATGCTGAAGGGGCTCGAGACGATCGACCTGCGGGTGCGCGCCCAGACCGAAAGCGCTGCCGCCATCGCCGGAGCGCTGCAGGGGCATGGCGCGCTCGCGCGGCTGATCTATCCCGGAAGTGCCGCGCATCCGCAGCACGATCTCGTCCGGCGGCAGATGGGACCGGGGGGCACGATCCTCGCGCTCGATCTCGCCGGGGGGCAAGCGGCGGCGTTCCGGTTTCTCAACGCGCTCGACATCGTCATCATCTCGAACAATCTTGGCGATGCGAAATCCATCGCGACCCATCCCGCGACGACCACGCATCAGCGCCTCGCATCCGAGCGGCAGGCGGCCCTCGGGATCACGCCAGGGCTTGTCCGGCTCAGCGTCGGGCTGGAGGATCCCGACGACCTGATCGCGGATCTGCGCCAGGCCCTCGACGCGGCGGGCTAAGCCCCGTGGCCATTCGCCGGGATGCGATGATGGCTGCCGCGTGCGGGGTGGCCGCGGGCCGCATATGGTCACCCGCAAGCTCAGCCGTTACAGTGCCGGCATGGCTCGCCTTCTCATCATCTACCACTCGCGCACCGGTGGCGCCCGGCAGATGGCCGAGGCCGCGCATGACGCCGCCCGCGACGAGACCGACACATGCCTGATGCCCGCCGATCAGGCCGGGCCCGACGACGTATTGGCCGCCGATGGCTATCTCTTCTGCGCGCCGGAAAACCTCGCCGCTCTTTCGGGTGCCATGAAGGAGTTCTTCGATCGCTGCTACTACCCCGCCCTGGGCCGGATCGAGGGGCGGCCCTACGCGCTGATGATCTGCGCCGGTTCCGACGGGGAAAACGCCGCGCGCCAGGCGGCCCGCATCGCGCAGGGCTGGCGGTTGCGCGCCGTCCAGGACCCGCTGATCGTCTGCACGCATGCCCAGACTCCCGAGGCGATCCCCGAAGAGGATCTGACCCGCTGCCGAGAGGTCGGTCAGGCGCTGGCCTCGGGCCTCGCCATGGGCGTGTTCTGACCGGGCCGCGCCGCACGGCATTGCGCGCGCATGTACCATCGCTCGCCACGCCAGTAGCGCAGCAAGGCGTGCCGCCCCCACCGGTCGCGCAAACAGTCGCAGGGGATGGCCCCGCCCGTCCCGCGGGCGCGAGAGGCCTATCGCAACCCGTCCAGATATGCGCGATCCACGACGAGCCGCAGGCCGAGCGCGCCGGTGTCACACTTCACAGGCGTCTTGCGCAAGCGGATCTCCAACGACTCGATCTGCCGAAACCCCGCGCAGGCATGAACGATGCGGGTCATCAGCCGTTCCTGCGTTGCGTAATGCCCATCCCGCGCGAGCCGGAGGATCTCGGTGATCAGCGGGTCATAATCAAAGACCCGGTCCATGCCATCCGCGTCGATCAGCACAAGGGCGGGATCCACCGTCAGGACCAGATCCAGCACATGAGCGTCGGGTGCCACATCATCCGGCCCATAGGTGCCGATATCGGCCGGGATCTTCAGATCCGTCAATTCGACGGTGCTTCGGCAGGGCATGCGTCACCTCTCGTGTTCCATACTGGCGGAGATAGGGCAGCGCCGGCCCCAGGGTGCGTCAGGTTCATTCGCATTCACCCGACGTACCCTAAACCTATGATTTCGCATGTTCGAGACATCAAAACCGGTTCCCACTTTTGAGCAACATGCTTTCGTCGTCCTGCAACTTCTCCGCCATGAAATCGCGCAGATCGACCACTTTCTTCTCGTCCATCGAGACGTAGACGAAGCCCATATTGGTGCGCTCCGCGATCATCTCGCCCGGAAAGGGAAGATAGCTCAACTCGCGCGTTCCGAAGGAGGGCGATGCGGTGCCCACCTGCCACTCCGTCG